>Ga0079225_10000573_pt1 | contig 19907 bp, 18 predicted proteins | sample Poulit2012_FD_76344 | JGI IMG/M metagenome (GOLD analysis project Ga0079225, IMG submission 76344) | Agricultural soil microbial communities from Georgia to study Nitrogen management - Poultry litter 2012 | ecosystem: Environmental > Terrestrial > Soil > Agricultural land | place: USA: Georgia... | reverse complement strand
CCTGATGTCCTTCTGCTCGATGAGCCGACCAACGGACTGGACATTGAAGCCATCCAGTGGCTTGAAGACTTTCTGATCGACTTTGAAAACACAGTAATCGTCGTCTCCCACGACAGACACTTCCTGAATAACGTATGTACCCATATCGCCGACCTCGACTTTGGAAAGATCCAGCTCTATGTCGGCAACTATGATTTCTGGTACCAGTCCAGCCAGCTTGCTCAGCAGATGGCTCAGGAGCAGAACAAGAAGAAAGAAGAGAAAATTAAGGAACTGAAAGATTTCGTCGCCCGTTTCAGTGCGAACGCCTCTAAATCCAAACAGGCAACAAGCCGTAAGAAGATGCTCGATAAGATTGAACTTGATGATATCAGACCATCTTCCAGAAAATATCCATATGTCAAGTTCAGCCCTGAACGTGAAATAGGGAATGATCTGCTTTACGTCAACGGCCTTTCTCATACGGTCGATGGCACCAAAGTTTTGGATAATGTAAGCTTTACTCTGAGTCCGTATGATAAGACAGTGCTGATCGGCCACAGCGAAATTGCCCGCACCACCCTCCTCCGTATCCTTGCCGGTGAAATCACTCCCGACGAAGGTGAAGTGAGATGGGGTGTGACGACTTCCCAGAGCTATATGCCAAAGGACAACAGCAAATATTTCGACGGTGTCAATACGAGTCTTGTGGACTGGCTGCGCCAGTACGCACCGCCTGAAGAGCAGACGGAAACTTTCCTGAGAGGATTTTTGGGACGGATGCTGTTCAGCGGCGAAGAAGCCAAGAAGCAGGCAAACGTCCTTTCCGGTGGAGAGAAAATGCGCGCAATGCTTTCCCGCATGATGCTGTCCCAGGCGAATGTCATCATGCTTGATGAGCCAACGAACCACCTGGACCTTGAAAGCATCACAGCTGTGAACGAAGGGCTCAAAAATTTCAAAGGTTCCATCATTTTCACTTCATATGACTTCGAGTTCATCAATACGATCGCCAATAAAGTCCTTGAAATCGAGAAGACAGGAGCAATCGTCAAAGAGACGACATATGAAGAATATCTCCGTGATAAAGGACTGATCAGAAACTGAGTTTTTAGACAATTATACAAAATTTCAACAAATGAGTTTACAGAGCCATGAGTTCTATGTATAATGACATTTATAACTAAATAGTAAATATGGATGAGGCGCATCAATCATCAGTAACCGCTCGAGACAGTCTGCGAACTGGGGCGTGTGAAAGGGTGCGATGCCGAAATGGTTTCCTGTTGCAGCAGGGCTCCGTTGGATCTGGTGGTTAAGAGCTACAGGTTTGTCATTATTTTTTGAATAATGGAGTGCATCACTTGTAGATAAATTTATAACAAGTCCGGCATTCCGCCGGGCTTGTTTTTTTATTGAGTGAGTGCCTTCTATTACAGGAGGACATATGGAAAACAGTGTTTTGAAATTTGGCGGTACTTCAGTTGGAGATTTTGATAAGATCAGAGAAATTGCGGGGTCCCTCCGGGACCGGACAATTCTGGGCGAGAAACTCATTGTTGTGGTCAGCGCGATGGGCGGAACGACGGACGAACTGCTTTCCAATGTGAAAAGTCTCTCCCCCGCCCCGAAAGACGATCATATTGCCCTTCTCGTCACAACCGGGGAACAGCAGACGATTTCCTATCTTTCGATAGTGCTCGAGGATCTTGGAGTAAGAACAAAGGCAATGACGGGTTTCCAGGCAGGCATCAAAACGTTCGGCAGTCATATGAAAAGCAGGATTTCGGAGATTGATAAATCATGTCTGTTAAGTGCACTGCAGGAAAACGACGTGCTGGTCGTTGCCGGATTTCAGGGAGTGAATGAACAGAATGAAATCACGACCCTGGGGCGCGGAGGCTCCGATACTACTGCAGTGGCAATTGCGGCGAGCTGCGGAATGCCCTGTGAAATCTATACAGATGTCGACGGTGTCTATGCAACGGATCCGAGAGTTTACGAACATGCAAAACGGATTTACAGTATTTCCTATGACGAGATGATGGAAATGAGCGCTCTCGGCGCGGGAGTCCTGGAAACACGTAGTATTGAGATTGCGAAGAACCATTCCATCCCGCTGTATCTGGGAAGAACATTATCGGAGGAGAAAGGAACATGGATTATGCAGGAAACTGAAGTGCTCGAAAGGAAAGCGGTGGTTGGCGCTGCTTTGGATGAAGATATCATCCATGCAACTGTTTTTGAACCATGTGCCGAATCGATGCTGATTTTCGATCTCTTTAAGAAATTCGATGAGGAATCCATCAATGTGGATATGATTTCACAGATGTCAGGGAGCGAAGGATTCCAGTTGTCATTTACAGTGAAGGATGCTGAATCGGCCCGTCTGGATCAGATATTCACTGAGATGAGGCTGCTCCACCCTGACATGTCACTGACCATGGAAACACGCCTTTGCAAAGTTTCGATCATCGGTTCAGGGATGCGGGATATGTCGGGGGTCGCTTCGAAAGCTTTCATGGCACTTAATGACTCAGGCATCAGATTTTATCAGACAACGACATCCGAGATCAGCATTTCCTATGTCGTTGATAAAGAACACGGTAAACATGCAGTGGAATCATTTGCCGCCGCATTTGATCTATAAATCAGGAGGAGAATGTCAATGGTAAAAGTAGCAATTGTAGGAGCAACAGGTGTTGTCGGAACAAAGATGATCGAGATGTTTGAGCAATATGGTATCGAGGCGGATGAAATCACGCTGTTGTCATCAGCCCGTTCAGCCGGAAAGAAACTTCAGGTTATGGATGAAGAGCTGACGGTACAGGAACTGACTGACGAAACACCGACACAGGGATTCGATTATGTGGTGATGAGTGCCGGAGGCGCCACAAGCAGACAGTTTGCCCCTCTGTTTGAAGAGAATGGTTCAATTGTAATCGACAACTCCAGCCAGTGGCGGATGCATGAGGATATTGACCTGATCGTGCCGGAGATAAATGCACCGAGGCTTGACAGGAAGATTATCGCGAACCCGAACTGTTCAACGATACAGTCCGTTGTGGCGCTCCAGCCCCTTAAGGAATTATTTGGTCTGAAACGTGTCAACTATACGACTTATCAGGCAGTGTCAGGTTCCGGATCCGGTGGTCTCCGGGACCTCGAGGAAGGCGCCAGAGGGGAAGCGCCGACGACCTATCCCCATCCGATTCATGACAATGTACTTCCGCATATTGATGTGTTTCTTGAAAATGGCTATACAAAAGAAGAACAGAAGATGATTGATGAAACCAGGAAGATACTTGAACTGCCGGGTCTTGCGGTGTCGGCCACATGCGTAAGGGTTCCGGTATCTAACTCTCACAGCGTCCACATGAATGTGACACTTGAAAATGATGCAACAGAAGAAGAAGTAAGGAATGCATTCAGGAACCTCCCTCACATCACACTTGTGGACAATCCTGAAAACAGCGAGTATCCAACGCCTCTTGAGTCTACAGGAAGACCGGAAGTGTTTGTCGGCCGGATCAGACGGGACGATTCCTTAGAGAACACATTCCATGTATGGTGCACTGCGGATAATATACTGAAAGGTGCCGCTCAGAATTCAGTTCAAATTCTCAAACAAATTATGGAAAGGGAGTAATTCATTATGAATACTGTAATTTTCGAAGGTATTGGAGTTGCAATGACCACACCGTTCCGAAATGATGTAATCGACTATGGGGCATTCAGGAATCATATTGAGTATTTGATAGAAAATAATGCACAGGCACTCATCATCAACGGCACGACCGGGGAGTCCCCTACTTTGAGGATGGAGGAAATCCGTGAACTGCTCCGTGTCGGTGTCGAGACTGTGGACGGCCGTGTGCCCGTCATCGCCGGAACAGGTACAAATTCGACGAGCGCTTCCATCGAACTTACGAAATATGCTGAAAAAATCGGTGCGGATGCAGTTATGCTCATCACCCCCTACTACAACAAAAGCAATCAGCGGGGACTGGTGCGCCACTTCACGGCGATTGCGGACAATACAGAACTGCCGGCTGTACTGTACAATGTCCCGGGAAGAACAGGTATGACGATAGAACCGGAAACGGTACGTGAGTTGAGCGGCCACAGGAACATCGTCGCTCTGAAAGATGCAGTGGGAGATCTTGAATACACCAGGGAAGTCCTTGCACTTACAGAAAACCAGGACTTTGTACTCTACAGCGGCAACGACGATAATATGCATGACTTTGTGAAACTGGGCGGCAAAGGGCTTATCTCGGTGGTCGGCAATATCATCCCCGGTGAGCTGCAGGATGTCTATGAACGTATCCAGGATGGTGACACATCGGCACAGGAGAGGTTCACCCGCGTAATGCCGATGATCAGAGCAGTACAAATTGATGTAAATCCGATTCCGGTCAAAGCCATGACTGCAGAACTCGGATACGGGAACAACGAACTGAGGCTGCCTCTCATCCCGCTCGAGAACGATGCACTGGACGAAGTCATAGGAACACTCAGACAGTTCAGGGAGGGAACGCTGGTATGAGAATTCTTCTCATAGGTTACGGCACAATGAATAAGATTACAGCGAGACTTGCCGAAGAGGAGGGACATGAAATAGCCGGCATCATTTTAAGGGACAAAGACCGGGATGTACCCTACCCATTATTCGAATCGATTGATGCGGCAGATGCGGATGTGGCGATAGACTTTTCACATCCGGACCTCATACTTCCATTGCTCGAAGATGAAGTGAAGACGCCGCTTGTCATCGCGACGACCGGTGATAAAGAGAAGATCATCGACAGTCTGAAGGCAAAAAGTACAGATACGCCGGTGTTCTTCAGCGCCAATATGAGCTACGGTGTCCATGTCATGAACGAGGTACTGAAAAAAGCTCTGTCGATGCTTGATGAATTCGATCTTGAAATGGTGGAACGTCATCACAACAGGAAAGTGGATGCACCGAGCGGCACAATGGTGAAACTTCTGGATACGGCAATGGACCATCGTGACGGCAGCTACCCTGTTTATGACAGATCCGATATCCACGAGAAGAGAAAACCTGAAGAAATAGGTGTCAGTGCAATCCGGGGCGGTTCGATCGTTGGCACCCATGATGTTATTTTTGCAAAAGAAGATGAAGTGATTGAAATCAGTCATCAGGCGCAGTCAAAAGAGATATTTTCAAATGGTGCCCTGAAAGCGGCAAATGAACTGGTAAAGCATTCAGATGGATTTTATGACTATAATAATTTATTCGAGGAGAGATAGTACAATGGAAAACTTTACAGCAGAAGAAATCATCCAGTATATCAGCGATGCACACAAGGTGACACCGGTGAAGGTCTACGTAAATGGTAATTTTGAAGGTGTTTCCTTCCCCGATACACTGAAAGTATTCGGCAGTGACAATTCCAAAACAGTTTTCGGAGACTATGCAGACTGGAAAGTTTTCCAGGATACCAATGAAGATATTATTGAAGATGTAGAGGTGGAAATGGACAGAAGGAATTCAGCGATTCCATTGAAAGACCTCTCAGCGACAAATGCACGAATAGAGCCCGGGGCTTTCATCCGTGAAAATGCAGTGATCGAAGATGGTGCGGTTGTCATGATGGGTGCGACGATCAACATCGGTGCAATCGTCGGAGAAGGCACAATGATTGATATGAATGCCTCCCTCGGCGGCCGTGCAGTTACAGGTAAAAACGTACACGTCGGTTCAGGTGCTGTCCTGGCAGGTGTTATTGAACCGCCGAGTGCATCCCCGGTAGTGATCGAAGACGATGTGCTGATCGGTGCGAATGCAGTGGTCCTGGAAGGCGTCAGAGTCGGTGCGGGTGCCATCGTTGCTGCGGGCGCAATTGTCACTGATGATGTACCTGCCGGTGCGGTAGTAGCGGGTACGCCGGCAAAAGTGATCAAGCAGTCTCAGGATGTTGACAGTTCGAAACGTGAAATCGTCTCAGCATTGAGGAAATTGAATGACTGAGCTTGATTTTGCAGTTAGTCACCGGAGACTGTTGCATCAGATTCCTGAAACAAGCATGGAAGAAATACAGACAACGGCGCATATCATAAAATTCCTCGATGAATTTAATATTCCTTATGAACGTCCCCTGGAGACAGGGGTCGTTGCATATCTGGATGGGAATTCAGACCGCACATTTGCCTTCAGGGCTGATATTGATGCACTGCCCATCCATGAAGAAAACGATGTGGAATTCAGAAGCAAGACTGACAACAGGATGCATGCATGTGGACATGACGGTCATACCACCGCCCTGATGCTCTTTGTAAAGCGGTGCAGGATTTTAAAGGATAGAGGGGCTCTCCCCCATAATGTTGTATTCATATTCCAGCCATCCGAGGAAACGGCTGCCGGGGCGGATCAGCTGCTCAGATCCTGGACACCCAGGGAGAAAGTGGAAGCCATTTTTGGTATCCACCTTATGCCGGATGAAGATGAGGGGAAAGTCATGCTCAGGGATGGACCCATTACAGCAAGCGCCACTGAATACCGTTTCTATATAGCTGGTGAATCCAGCCATGTCGCTTCAAAGCATCAGGGTATCTCGGCCATAGAAGTGCTGATGCACCTGTCGACCCAGGTTTCCCAAATGCAGCATTTTCATCTGGATGGACTCAACAGGAACATCATCCATATAGGAAATATGAATGCGGGAGAAGCGATCAATACGGTTGCAAGCCGGGGCTATATCGAAGGTACGATCAGAACTTATGCACCTGGGGATCTCGAAGTTATAAAAGACCGGCTGCAGCTGCTGGGTGAAACTGCGGAGAGCCTTTTTGGCGCAGAAGTAAAGGTGACATTCAATGAGGGCTATCCGCCGGTGAGGAATGATGAGTCACTCAGAATCACAGTGGATGAGGCTTTGGCTAATTTGAAGATGGAAGCGGTCGATAAGGACAAGCCCTATCTTTTCGGGGAGGATTTCAGTTTTTATAATAAACTCGCCCCCTCCTATTTTGTGTTTTTTGGAAGCAGGAACGAAGATAAAGGATATACAGGGAGTCTGCATACGTCCACATTCAACTTCGATGAAAAAGTGCTCATAGATGTGGCGGACTACTACGAATCCATACTAAACAGTGTGTAAAGGAAGTGTTTCAGATGGGTGGAATACTCACAATTGACAGGGAACAATTCATTGAAACAGCAAAATATTCCGCCGGTGGCAGGGACACTATTGCGGTTGTAAAGAACAATGCATATAACTACGGATTGGAGTTTGCTGTCAAGGCTTTTTGGGAAGCGGGTATCCGTTCATTTGCCACCACTTCCCTGGAAGAAGCCAAACGTATCCGTTCATATGTGCCCGGCTCCATGATATTCATGATGAATCCGGTCAGGGATTTCGAAACGGTGCGTGAATATGGATTTCACATCACACTGCCCTCTTTGGAATATTATTATGAATATCATGAAGCACTCGCCGGGATCAATGTGCATCTTGAGTTTGCAGGACTTTTCAACCGGTCCGGATTCGAAGATGCATCAGACATGATTGAAGCGATGGAGCATCAGAAAACGCTTGAACCGGCTGAGCGGATGCGTATCAAAGGGATATGGACACATTTCGGCTACGCCGATGAACTGGAAATGGATGAATATGAAATTGAGCGCGGCATGTGGCTCGGACTTCTGGAAACGTTGGCCGGGTCAGGATATACCTTTGATATTGTACACGCCCAGAACAGCGCAAGCTTCGCCCGGGACGGTATTTTGGATGGGCATACCCATCTGAGGCTCGGCATCAGCCTATACGGCTCACGCCCCTACTACAGCCTCCCTGAAACGGATTTTATTCAAAGTCTTGAACTGAAGGCGGAAATTGTCCAGATAAGAAATATCAGATCGGATCAGAAGTGTGGCTACGGAGGCTCATATGAACCGGATGGAGATAGAAGGATCGCTGTCGTCGATATCGGCTACGGTGACGGCCTATTAAGGAAGCGTGCTGCATTTGACTGCATGATAGACGGCAGAAGATATCCGATAAAATCTCTCATGATGAGCCATATGATTGTGGAAATCGACGGAGCAGTTTCTCCAAGCGATGAAGTGATATTATACAGCAATGAAATGAGAATCGATGAATTTACGGCTAAAGGTGTCGGGGCCAACTCCGAACAGCTGGGCGCACTGAATTATCAATCTTTGAAAAAGGTGATTTTAAATGACATTGGAATACATCAATAATGAACTGTCTGTAAACGGTCATGGTTTAACCGGCATCGCAAGTGATTACGGCACTCCTCTTTTCGTATACGATGAGAATATGATCAGAAACCAGTGCCGGAAATATCACCAGGTGCTCGAGGAGGCGGGGCTTGACTATTCCATTTCGTATGCGTCCAAAGCGTTTACGTCTGTCCAGATGGTAAAGCTCCTTGCCGATGAAAAAATGAAGCTTGACGTAGTTTCTCAAGGTGAACTCTATACGGCACTCAAAGCGGGTTTCAAGGCTCGGGATATTCATTTTCACGGGAATAATAAGACAGTACAGGAAGTGGAATATGCTCTTGATTCTGGGATTGGCCTTATAGTAGTCGATGCCCTCGATGAAGTTGCACTGATCGACAGCATTGCCACTGAGAACATAGATGTGCTGCTGCGCATCATTCCGGGAGTGGATGTGGACACACATGAATTCATCCAGACCGGTCAGGAAGACAGTAAATTCGGACTTTCAATACATAATGGTTCAGCTCTCGAGGCAATCGATGCCATCAGGGAAAGCCGCCATCTGAACTTCAGGGGCATCCATTATCACCTGGGAAGCCAGCTTTCCACCGAATCTCCTTTCCTCAATGCACTGGAGGCAGTATACTCGTGGCTTTCGGATTCATCGATAGATATCGAAGTGCTGAATATGGGAGGAGGCTACGGTGTAAAGTACATTAAAGGGGATCGACGCTTCCCCATTGAATCCGGACTCAGAAGCATTACCGATAAACTGAGAGCATTGGCAGAAAAGTATGGTTATCCCCTGCCCCATGTGATGATAGAACCTGGAAGATCCATCATAGCTGAAGCCGGCACGACTGTTTACGAGGTCGGTGTAATCAAAGAGATACCGGGTGTTTCAAAATATGTTTCCATTGACGGCGGGATGAGCGATCATCTCAGGACACCGCTGTACGATGCACAATATGATGTAATACCTGTAAACAGAACAAACGGCGGTAACGCTGAGACGAACGTAGTCGGCAAACTATGTGAATCCGGCGATATCATAGGTAAACATCTGACCATACCTGCGGATTTGAAGCGGGGAGATTTGCTGGCGGTGAAAACTACGGGCGCGTATCACTACTCCATGGCATCCAACTATAACCAGATGGCAAAGCCGGCAGTCGTTTTTGTGGATGATGAAGGGATACGTCCGGTCATCCGGAGACAGACGCTTGAGCAGCTCATAGAAAACGACGTATTATAAATCGGATAATTTAGAAAACCTCCCGGACATTTTGTCCGGGAGGTTTTGATGATACAAATCAATTTACATTTAAATGATTTATATTATAGTTTAACAACGTTTGCAGCCTGTGGGCCGCGGTCGCCTTCAACTACTTCAAATTCAACTGATTGTCCTTCTTCGAGGGATTTGTAGCCCTCTTGGTTGATAGCTGAGAAGTGAACGAATACGTCGTTTTCGCCTTCAATTTCGATGAAGCCGAAACCTTTTTCTGCGTTGAACCATTTTACTGTACCTTGTTTCATTAATTAAATCCTCCAAAGACGATATTCAATATGCAAATTACTCAGAGAAGACAAATGTATTAAGTCTTAATACGCCTCAACTGTATAATAATGCCTATTGCACTACCAATTATACGCCATGAATCAGAATATTGCAAACCAATCTTTGAAGGATTTCCCTTTGTTCTTAAATTTTAAAATGTATATACAGCATCATCTTTCATCATGATCGGTGTATAGTAGATTTGTATGTCCTCACCGCAGTCTTCGCAGTATTCAAGTTCACATCCATTGAAGAAAGCGTACATGTCATATTTCCCAGTCCTGAAGCTGTGATAGATGCTTTTCATCTCATCAATTAATCTTTCATATTCCTGTCTCATTTCATTTTCGGCATCGAATGTGTATGTCTTCACAATGTTCTGCTGCCAGTCATCAAAAAGCCACCACCCCTCATAATCGGCTTTAAGTATAACGATATGAAACATTTTAAAAACTCCATTCGCTTTTGATAATATATGTATTATATACGCGTATAATTAGCATTATCAAGCTAAAAAACTTATAATGTAATATAAAGAGGTGCAGAATATGGAAACCAGGATGATTATTGTAATTGGTCATGTGCAGGGCGTCGGTTTCAGATTTTCAACAAAGATGATCGCCGATGAGCTGGGGATTACAGGATATGCCGAAAACGTTCAAGATTACGTCGAAATACTGGCAACCGGCAGTGCAGAAGCACTGGATACGTTTACGCGAAGAGTTGTCGAAGGCGCCTCCCCTTCTTCGAGGGTGGACGACTACTCAGTCAAGCAACTGGAGCTTGATGACAGTTATAAAAAATTTGCAACAAAATAGTACTGACTGAAGGTGTAATATCGACATGAAATATAATATATCCCACTGGTTTGCTTCAATGGTTTCAATACCGGTTGCCATCGTTGCCGGCCTGGCTTCAATGATTGCATTCGATATCCATCTTGTCTACGATATGTTGATCGCAGCGGGTGGATTTTTTGCAGCATATTTTCCATCCCAATCCTATAGCATGAAGTCACAATTGAAAGAAATGGGCATAACAAAAAGTGAATATAAATATGTGAAAAACAAGCTCGGCGAAGCAAGGGAGAAAATAAGAAGACTCAGAAAGAATTATAAGAATGTGAGAACATTGAAAGATGCAAAACTCATTTATGATATCAACAGGATTATCAGGACGATATACAGTTCCGTCGAAGACAATCCGAAGCTATTCTTTGGCGTCCAGCAGTTTTTCCATTCGAACCTCGATTCGGCGGTAAATACTATAGAGCAGTATCTCTACCTCTATAAAATGCCGGGAAAATCCAAGGAAGAGAAAGTGAAGCTGCATGAAACCAGAATCTCGCTTCTTGAGCTAAAGCGCACACTGCAGTCCAACCTTTCAGCAATGAACAGAAGCACCTATCACTCATTGGATGTGGAAAAGGAAGTCATCAAATTGAACCGTAAACGTTCGGAAGGGCCGCTACGGCTGGACAATGAACTTGATAGACAGAAAGTGAACTTGGACAAAAAAGAGAAAGAACCGGTAAAAGCAGACAGAGGTGAAGAAAATGAAGGAAGAAAATAAGTTGAAGGAAGAGCTTCTAAGCGATCCTTTTGCCCCAATGGAACGTAATGATGCCGGACAGTCTGAAAGAGAACTGAAGCTTCAGCCTGAAAAAGATATGGAAACCTCTCCTCACCAGACAGCAGAATCGCTCACCACATACAAAGAACGTTTCGATGAAGAAGATTTGAAAAAAATCAATGAAATCAAAGAGAAGATCGAGCCGCTTAACAATGACGCCCTCATCCAATATGGCTCCAATGCACAGCAGGCACTTTCCAAGTTCTCACATCAGATGCTGAATGAAGTACAGTCCAAAGACGTGGGCCCCATCGGTGATACCCTCGAAGATCTGATGAAAAAACTTAAAGAAATAGATCCTGATGAATTATCCAGTGAAAAAAAGAATATTTTCACGCGGCTGTTCAGACGTGTGAAAAAGTCTGTGAATGAAGTCATCTCCAAACACCAGAGCGTAGCCTCCCAGGTGGATCGCATCAGCATCCAGCTTGAGCATGCAAAGGAAGTGCTGACGAAGGATGTTCATCTGCTGGATAAACTTTATGATCAGAACAAAGATTATTTTGATGCGATCAATATCTATATTGCAGCAGCAGAAATGAAGAAGGAGGAATTGAACAGCGAAGTTCTTCCCGATCTTAAAAGGAAGGCGGACGCGTCAAACAACCAGATGCATGTACAGGATGTCAATGACATGATGCAGTATATCAACCGGCTGGAAAAACGGGTCCATGATCTGAAGCTGTCAAGGCAGATTACACTCCAGTCTGCGCCTCAGATCCGCATGATCCAAAATATCAACCAGACGCTGGCTGAGAAGATACAGAGCTCCATTTTGACAAGCATTCCATTGTGGAAGAATCAGATGGCCATAGCACTTACCCTGCTCCGCCAGGAATCTGCGTCACAGGCACAGCGGGCAGTGACCAACACCACAAATGAACTGCTCACTAAAAACTCTGAAATGCTCAAGCAGAATTCACTTCGTACTGCAGAGGAGAATGAGCGTGGCATTGTGGATATTGAAACACTTAAAACAACACAGGAGAATCTTGTGACGACAATCGAAGAGACGCTGAGGATACAGCAGGAAGGTTCCCAAAAACGTCATGCTGCGGAAAAAGAGCTTATACAGATGGAGGACGATCTCAAGTCGCGCCTGCTCCAGCTCAAAGAAGAACATCGTTACTGATTAAATACAAAAAGCAGTCCGGAAAATTTTCCGGACTGCTTTTTGTATTTATCAGGTATATTTGATTTTCTCTTTTTTAAGACCTATGAGATAGCCGGCAACATAGCCGATGATCATAAACGGAATCCATTCGAATGAACTTGCGAAGAATGGAAGGTTTTCAAGCCATGGCATCTCGAGCCATGCGTTGCGATGTATGACACTGAGTATACTTACTGCGATTACCAGTGCCACAGGCACTTGGAAACTGAGTCTCGGAGACGTAATGAAGTAAGTGACAAACAGCAGTATGACCGATGTCATCGCAATCGGATAGAGGATTGAAAGTACCGGTACACTCGTCTGGATGACCTGCTCCAGACCCTGGTTTGCAAGGATGAAAGAAACCAGCGTAAAGATGACCACGTAAATCTCATAGGAAATTTTCGGCAGAATCTTATGGAAGTACTCACTTACTGCAACGATAAGCCCCGTAGCTGTCGTCAGACAGGCAAGGAGCACTATGGCAGCCAGCAGAATCATGCCGAACTGGCCGTATGCCAGGTCAGAAACAAAAGTGAGGATGAAAGTGCCTGAATTCTGATCACCGATTTCCTCCGGTGTCAGGTTGACTTTATTGCCGATCCATCCAAGGGAAACGTAGATGATACCCAGGAGTACGGCAGCGATTGTAGCGGATTTTACAGTACCGATCAGCAGATCTTTCCGGTTGTCAACCCCAAGGTCCCTGATGGAATTCAGTACGACCATGGAGAACGCAATAGCAGCGATGGCATCCATTGTCAGATACCCTTCTGTAAAGCCGACTGAGAATGGTGAATCTGTATTGAACCCTTCTCCAAGGGGGGCGGAATCTGCTCCGATATATAACGTTATCGCACGTACAATAAGCGCAACAATAGTAATCAGGAGGAATGGGGTCAGTACTTTCCCGATACTGTTTGTCAGTGTATCCGCCTTGTAGCTGAGTGCAAATACAATAATGAAGAAAATGACACTGAAAATAAAAAGACTTAAAGCCCCTGCATCACCCATGAATGGCAGTACAGACATTTCATAACTGGTTGTCGCCGTTCTCGGAATGGCAAAGAACGGTCCGATTGTTAAGTATATGGCGACCATGAAAATAATTGCAAAAACGGGATGTACCACTTTTAATGATTCAACATACCCATCTTTTGATATTGAGCCGGCAATTACGCCAATAAGCGGCAGTCCTACACCCGTGAGGACAAATCCGGCTATTGCCAGCCAAAAATAGTCTCCGCTTACAAAGCCGAGTCCCGGCGGGAAGATAAGGTTGCCCGCACCAAAGAACATGGCAAAAAGCATGAAACCGACAATGAAACTATTTTTAGTACTCATCTTGTGACCTCCTAATATGTGAAATAACAGATAAACATTAGTTTACATTATAAGACCTGCAAAGTCTATAAAATTTTAAATTATCAGATATATCGAAATAGCGTGAATCTAAATGATCAGCGACTTGAGGACCCGTTCGATAATATTCGGCAGAATATAACCGATTTCTTCAGGTTTTTCCACAATTACTGTATTCTGGCCATAAATATTTCTAATCGCCTCGCGTGTGTTTTCCTCATTGTCAACATCGATGAAAATATTTATGATACTGATGCCGTTTTTCCTTGCTTCGTTGACAGCTTCATGGGTGTCGATCACACCACTCTGATTATACTGCTCTGCACTCGGCAACCCGTCTGAAAATATGATCATGAATTTATCTTTTTCCATCCGCCTGCTGAGTATATCGATTTCGTGGCGGAAAACAAAGCCATCTCTGTTGTCTCCTGAAGCTTCAATATCCAGAAGTGATATGGGATAGTAGTGTCTGGATCGGTCAAAATCCAGATGTTCATACAGATAATTGGGATAATAATCGGACATGATTTCAAATGAGTCTTCATGATGTGATACGACTCTCTGCGGAATGCCGAGGCTTTTCAAGATGTTGTTTATGATGATGATACCATTTATGCACTCTTCCATATGGTCTGTCATCGAATAGGACTGATCAAGTATGAGGGAAAATGCTGCATCAACCTCTTTCGATTCTGAAACCTTCTTGGTGAATATCTTGTGGCTGCCACTTACAATTGCACCCGTCGGATTTTTCATCAGCTTTCCTGTGCTCCTGTTGGACTGGAACTCATTCATCTTGAAATTCAGTATCTTTGTAATGTCGCCTGTCACCTGTTGGGCCAGACCATCATAAAAATCATATATTTCCCTGTATCTTCCATAATTGCTCATTTTGATCTTAGGCTTTCTGACCAGGAGTTCTGCATGGATGTTAGCAGCCCCAGTGTCGCGCATGCGGTTGTTCCCTCTGTTACGGCCGAAGCCTTCATGGAAGTCCTCTACATCGTCATCATAATTATTCTCTACATTATGTCTGCTCTTTCTGGATGTATTATCCCCTGTTTCGCCCAGCACAGCTGCATCTTCAGCATCGCGGCCGGTTTTTGTATCCACCCTGCCTGTATCGTGGCTGATATCATTTTCGTCATCTTCACTCTGCAGTTCTGTACTGTCTTTTCTGAAGGGTGTCGTATGATTATAGGCACTGATGTCATTGAACGGCATATCATGGATCCGGTGATAACCTGACAGTCTGTCGTGAGGCGCCGCCAAGCTGATTATTTGTTCTGTAATTGCTATGCTGTCCCTTGTACTTTTGCTTATGATGCCAAGAGAGCCACTGCCGTATTTGAAATGATTTTCATATTCCAGTACAGCCCTGTTCAATGCCTTTAGCAATGAATCAGCGTCATTAGGGGACTGTTTCCTGTATTCTTCCAGCAGGATTGCATCCCCTGATGCAATTATACGTTTTATGAATGGCCGCTGCCTAATGGCTTCCATCCTGTTCCGGTAATGTTCCAATGTCAGGAAGATCTGCTGGAAGAGGGTGTCCCGGTCCTTTACGTTTTCAAACTCATCATAATCGAATAGAACTGCAGACGGAAACCTTGTCAGTATATCGTGGCGAAATCCCTCGAGCTCTGTAATGCCGTATCTGTGTTTCCAGAATGTGCTGACATATACAGTATTGACGTACGGGTTGAAATAGCTGTGTTTACGTACAGAAACAGACACGTCTTTATCTTTGAATAATAGACGTGTCAGATCCGTGAGTTCCATCATGACTTTCGAGTCAATGATTTCATCATTGAATTTTATAAATGAATAGCTCATATTGATCACATTCCAAAATGAAGTTCGGCTGCATTCAGTATCGCTTTCTTTTCCTGCTCACTGTCGAGCTTATCGATGATGGACCGGTAGCAGGCACGGGAAAGTGGCATCATGGTGCTCAGATCTGCCATATCCAAAAGACTTCTTACGCTCGATGGCTCTCTAGATATCTGGCTTTGTTCCATCATTGTCACTAGGTCCTGGTGGAAATCGGTCAGCGAATCAATGATTTTTTCATCTTTCTGTATACTCTGATCCATAAGGATGGTTTTGAGTGATTCCTTGGATACGTAGTCGATTTCAATGACATTGAATCTGTTTAGAAGTGCTTCGTTCATCGGCATGGTGCCGACGTAGCCGACATTGATGGCAGCAATCGCCCTGAAATCTTTGTGAGCGGTCAGTGTTTCACCAGTCAATGGGTTGGTCAGCGTCCTTCTGTAATCAAGGGCCGCGTTCAATATAGGGAGCACTTCAGGTTTCGCCATGTTTATCTCATCGATGTAGAGAATTGCGCCGGCATTCATGGCGCGTACGACCGGCCCGTCGATGAAGACGATCTCTTGCCTGTTATCAGTGTACTCGATTGTTTTAAAGCCGAGCAATGCCTCGATATCAACATCCACCGAACAGTTGATACTATACATTTCTTTGCCCAGTTCATCTGTAAGATTCTCAGCCAACCGCGTTTTTCCGGAACCTGTCGGCCCTTTCAACAGAAGGTTTTTTCCGAGTTTCAAAATGCTTTCGGCATCCTGTTTTATATATTCGTCGTTGTGTAGGAATTCAGCGCACATGATTAATTCACATCTTCAAAATAAGTCTTGTAGTAACCGCCGACTTTTCCGGAGTCATCCTTGACGAATATATATTCATCAGTTTCATTGACAACTGTGTATTCCCTGCCTACGGTCAGCATATCTGAAACTTTATATTTGGCCGCATTTGTATGTGCTGCTTTCACAGTTCTTAAATTATTGTCATTCCATGTCTCATGAAGCATGTATATCTCCCCAGACTTTCAGATTTTAAATATATTCTAACATAAAGACAGCAGGTTTCCGTGTGGGAAGCCTGCTGTTGAGAACTTATATCAGCCTTCCAGAAGAAGGTCTTCAGGGTTTTCAATCAAGTCTTTGATTGTTTTGAGGAAACCGACTGCTTCCTTACCATCAATGATCCTATGGTCATAGCTGAGTGCAATGTACATCATCGGACGGTTTTCCATCTTGTCATCATCGATTGCAACCGGACGTTTCTGGATTGTATGCATACCCAGTATGGCAGCCTGTGTCCCATTTATGATCGGTGTGGACATGAGTGAACCGAACACACCGCCATTTGTTATTGTGAATGAGCCGCCGGTCATATCATCAAGTCCGAGTTTCTTATCCTGCGCCTTTTTGGCGAGGCTGGCAATATCGGATTCGATATTGGCAAAAGTTTTACGTTCAGCATCTCTGACGATAGGAACAACAAGTCCTTCTTCTGTTGATACGGCTACACCGATATCAAAGAACTGTTTGAGGATAAGGTCTTCCCCGTCAATTTCCGCATTCACAGCAGGATATTTTCTGAGTGCGGCGACAGAAGCTTTTGTGAAGAAAGACATGAAACCGAGACGTGTGCCGTCATGTCGGTCCTGGAACTGGTCCTTCTTGCGTTTTCTGAGCGCCATGACGTTTGTCATATCCACTTCGTTGAATGTAGTAAGCATAGCTGTATTCTGCGAAACTTCCAGAAGTTTCTTGGCGATGGTCTGTCTTCTGCGGGACAGTTTTTCTCTTACAACCGGTTTTTCAGGTTTGTCTGATGATTTTGATTTCGGTGCTTCTTTCTTTGGCTCTTCCTGTTTTGCAGGTTGTTTGGAATGGTTGTCGACATCCTGGCTTCTGACAAGGCCACGCGGATCTGAAGCATTGATGTCACTCAGGTCGATACCTTTTTCGCGTGCCAGACGGCGTGCGGATGGTGTTGCAACGATGCGGTCATCATTACTTTCTGATTCGCTTTCTTTTGAAGGTGAGGGTTCTTCCTTCTTATCCTCAGACGGTTTATCTTCAGGTTTGCCTGTTTCTTTGCTTTCCCCCGATTTGTCTTCATCTGAATTTTTCTCTTCAGAAGCACTCTCTGAAGAACCGCCGCCTTCGCCATTTTCATCGACAATGGCGATGACCTGTCCGACTTCGACAGTGTCACCTTCTTCAGCTTTGAGTTCTGTAATCACTCCGGACTCTTCACTGATCACTTCAACATTGACTTTGTCCGTTTCAAGCTCAAGGATATTCTCCCCCTGCTCTACATGGTCGCCTTTTTGTTTCAGCCAGCTTGCTATTGTTCCTTCTGTTATGGATTCGGCCAATTCCGGTACTTTTACTTCTGCCATTATTTTACCTCCTAGGATTTTAGAGCGTTGTCAATAATATTTTGCTGTATGATCTTGTAGGACTCCCCGTCACCTTCTGCAGTTGAAGCACGTCTGATTCTGCCAACATAATTGAATTCTGTCTTCTCGGGTACAATATCCAGCAGATAAGGCAGGAGGAAGTGGTAAGCGCCCTGGTTTTTAGGTTCTTCCTGTACAAATCTGACTTCCTCGAGATTTTTGATTTCCCCGAACAGATTCTGGATCTCTTCAGATGGGAATGGATAGATCTGTTCCAGACGGACAATCAAAATGGAATCATCAGGATTATCCTTTTGTGCAGTCATCAGATCCACTGCCATTTTTCCGCTTGCAATCAATACTTTCCTGACTTTTGTCTTTTTGTAATCAGGTATGATCACTTCTCTGAAGCTGCCTTCCAGAAACGCGCTTACAGGTTCACTGACAAGCTGGTTCCTGAGCAGGCTCTTAGGTGTCATAAGAACGAGTGGTTTCATGCTTTTGGTACCGAGATACTTTGCCTGCCTTCTGAGAAGGTGGAAATAATTGGAGCTGCTGGACAGATTGGCAACTGTCATATTGTTTTCAGCCGCCAGCTGAAGATATCTCTCAAGCCGGGCCGATGAATGCTCTGCGCCCTGCCCTTCTGAACCATGCGGAAGGAACAGTGTCATGCCTGACTGCTCTCCCCACTTCGCATTACCTGCTGAGAGGAAGTTATCAAAGAATACCTGTGCCATATTGGAGAAGTCACCGTACTGAGCCTCCCATATTGCCAGCGCTTCCTTGTTTTCAACATTATAACCGTAATCAAATCCGACAACTGCGGCTTCTGACAGTGGTGAGTTATGGACGTCAAACGTCGCACTCACGTCATGTACTTCATGCAGGGGTATGAATTCCTTCCCTGTTTCAGGGTCATGGAGTACCACGTGACGCTGTGCAAATGTACCACGTTCAGAGTCCTGACCGGTCAGCCTGATAGGTGTTCCATCCTGGTTTATGGTGGCAAATGCGAGAGCTTCCGCATGCGCCCAGTCAACCAGTGCATTTTCATCCTCGAATGGTTTCTTCCTGCGGTCAAGAACATTGGAAAGCTTTTTGAAGACAGTAAAATCTTTCGGATAATTGAACAGTGTTTCATTGATGTCTTTAAGTCTGTCGTAACCGATGTCATCGTCAGTATTTTCATGACCATTGAGGACTGCCTTCGGCGTCTTGAGTTCGCCGTCTACATTCGTATCTGACTTGTCGATCTTGTCATGTGCTTCCCGCATCTCATCGAGCACACCCTGGATAATCTGTTTTTTCTCATCCTCTGTGATTATCTCCTGTTCCACAAGTTCACTGCCGTAGAGTTCATCGATTGTCGCATGTTCTTTGATTTCTTTGTAGAGCAACGGATTGGTCGTCGTTGGCTCATCCATTTCATTATGACCGTAGCGGCGATAGCCGATGAGATCGATGACGATGTCCTTATTGAACTTCTGTCTGTATTTCAGTGCGATCTCAATGGATCTGAGTACATATTCAGGTTTGTCGGAGTTCACATGGAGAACGGGGAGGTCAAATCCGAGAGCTGCATCCGAAGCATAGACTGTCGATCTCGCGTCAGTCTCTTCAGTGGTGAAGCCGATACGGTTATTGGCGATAATATGAAGTGATCCGCCAGTAGTATATCCCTCAAGTTTGCCGAGATTCAAGGCCTCGTATACAATACCCTGCCCAGGGAATGCAGCATCACCGTGGATGATTGCAGCAATCGCCTGATTGTAGTCCTGCT
>Ga0079225_10000572_pt1 | contig 19917 bp, 20 predicted proteins | sample Poulit2012_FD_76344 | JGI IMG/M metagenome (GOLD analysis project Ga0079225, IMG submission 76344) | Agricultural soil microbial communities from Georgia to study Nitrogen management - Poultry litter 2012 | ecosystem: Environmental > Terrestrial > Soil > Agricultural land | place: USA: Georgia... | reverse complement strand
CACGTCGATTGCCGGGCCATCGTGGGTGTCGATCCGCCCCTCGGGTGGGATGGCGATGATGTTGGCATCGAGGTCGCGGGGTTGCTCCTCCAGGCGCCACAGCGCACCGGCTGCCTGACTGTCGGCGCCGGCCACCACACCGGTGTCGGCGAGCAGCACCGGGACCGGACCGGTTTCCGGGCCGCGGCGGGCACCACTCATCTGCTCACTCCTGGTCTGGGCGGGTGTCGTTGCTACTTAGACTCTCAGGAACGGTCACGACGCCCTTCCTCGACCCGCCGGTGACCTGGTGGGCCGAGGCAGATAGAAGAGGTCCGCGATGTGTTTCAGGAGGCTTCGATGAGTGCCGCCCTGGCAGTAGCTGCCGCTGTCATCTTCACCTGGCTCGGTGCGGTGCTCGCGATTTCCTTCCTGGAGGCACCGCTGAAGTTCCGGGCACCGGATGTCACCATCCGGATCGGCCTGGGTATCGGCCGCCTGGTGTTCCGGGCACTGAACACCGTGGAGGTGGTTCTCGCCGGGGTGCTGATAGCGGCGCTGGTCCTGGCCGCCCCGGGTATCGCAGTGGCCGCCGGTGCCGCGGTGACCATCGCGGTGCTGGCCCTTCAGCTGGCTCTGATCCGGCCGCGCCTTTCCCGCCGCAGCGATGCGATGCTCGCCGGGCAGGACGCCCCCCGGTCTCGGGCGCACTACGCCTACATCGCCGCCGAAGGGGTGAAAGTGATCGCCCTGGTCGCTACCGGAGTGGTGATTCTGAGCAGTTGAGCACGGGTGGCGACCCTGTCCTGAGCTCGGCGCCGCAGGGCGATAATGTGGGCGGTGACAGACCTACAGCCGGGAGGATGCACGCACGATGAGCGATATCGCAGCAGGGGACCTGGGTAGTTGGTTCGCTCCCGATGAGCTGGCCCAGATCCGGCGCCGGTTGCCGATCCTGTACATCGACGCCGTACCGGTACGGGTCGATGCCGACGGCGCGATCGAGAGTATCGCCCTGCTGCTGCGCACACCCCGCGAAGGGGGCCTGCAGCGGGCCCTGGTCTCCGGGCGGGTGATGTATCACGAGCGGATCCGGGATGCCCTGGCCCGGCACCTGGACAAGGACCTGGGGCCGATGGCGTTGCCGAAGCTGCCGGTCAGCCTGGTGCCGTTCACCGTCGCCGAGTATTTCCCCACCCCGGGCATCACCCCGTATCACGACCCGCGCCAGCACGCGGTGTCGATGGCCTACATCGTCCCGATCGACGGTGACTGCCAGCCCCAGCAGGACACTCTCGATATCACCTGGCTCACCCCGGAGGAGGCCCTCAATCCCGGCATCCAGGCGGAGATGGTCGACGGACACGGGGCACTGCTGCGCTCGGCCCTGTCGCACACCGGGCGGATCGTCTAGCGCTGGTCGATCAGTGCTGGTCGATCAGTGCTGGTCGATCAGTGCTGCAGGGCCGCGGCGATGTGCGGTGCCAGTGCCCGGAAGGCTTGACCCCGGTGGGAGATCGCGTGCTTCTCCTCGGCGCTCAGTTCGGCACAGGAGCGTTGTTCGCCGTCGGGCACCAGGATCGGGTCGTACCCGAATCCGCCCGAGCCGCGGGGCTCGGTGAGCAGGGTGCCGGGCAAGTAGCCGTACTCCAGGTGGGTGTTCCCCTGCGGGATGGCCAGGGCGGCGGCGCACACGAACCGCGCGCGCCGGAACTGCTCGGGGATGTCTTGGAGCTGATCGAGCAGTAGCTGCAGATTCGCCGCATCGTCCCCGTGCCGGCCGGCCCAGCGCGCCGAGAAGATCCCGGGCGCCCCGCTGAGCACGTCCACGGCGATCCCGGAATCGTCGGCCACTGCGACCAGTCCGGTGTGGTCGGCGACCGCTCTGGCTTTCAGTGCAGCGTTGTCGGCGAAGGTGATGCCGGTCTCGGCCACATCCGGTGCCGCGACGTCCCCGGCTCCGGCGATCTCCTGGGGCTCGAGGGTCTCGGCCAGGATCTGCCGAAGCTCGGTGAGTTTGTGGGGGTTGTGGGTGGCCAGCACCAGCCGGGTGGCGCTCACCGTTGGGTAATCAACGACGGCGTCCCGCGGCGGGGAACGTCTTCGGACAGAGCCGTGGCCTGCAGCTCGGACAGGGCCGCACAACCCACCACGGCCATGTCCAGCAGATCCTCGAGTTCCTCGCGGTCGAAGGGCTCACCCTCGGCGGTGCCCTGCACCTCCACGAACGAACCCGACCCGGTGACCACCACATTCATATCCGTCTCGGCGCGCACGTCCTCGGTGTAGGCCAGATCCAGCATCGGCACCCGGTCCACGATCCCGACGCTGACGGCAGCGACGGAGTCGGTGAGCACCGCAGCCTTCTTCGGCACCGCACCGTTGGCCTGGCCCCAGGCGACCGCGTCGGCAAGGGCGAGGTAGGCGCCGGTGATCGCGGCGGTGCGGGTACCGCCGTCGGCCTGCAACACGTCACAGTCCAGCACGATCGTGTTCTCCCCGAGGGCGGAGACGTCGATCACCGCCCGCAGGCAGCGTCCGATCAGCCGGGAGATCTCATGGGTGCGGCCGCCGATACGACCCTTCACCGACTCGCGGTCCGAGCGGGTGTTCGTCGACCGGGGCAGCATCGAGTACTCAGCGGTCACCCAGCCCTGGCCCGAGCCCTTGCGCCACCGCGGCACCCCTTCGGTGAAGGAGGCGGTGCAGAGCACCCGGGTGCCACCGAACTCGACCAGCACCGAGCCCTCGGCGTGGTCGGACCAGGCCCGGGTGAAGCGGACCGGACGAAGATCGGGAGTCGAGCGACCGTCAGCTCTGGTGGGAGTTTCCGTCATGGGCACCGACCCTAAAGCACATCGAGGGGTGCTGCGGGCCCGTCCTAGTGCTGGACGGGCCCGGCCCGGTCAGCCGGTGTTCTGCAGACCGGCCGCCACACCGTTGACCGACAGCAACATCACGCGCCGCAACTGCGGGTCCACCTCGTCGCTGTTCTCGGTCTCCCGCAGGCGTCGCAGGGCCCGCAGCTGGATCAGCGACAGAGCATCGACGTAGGGGCTGCGCAGCTGCACCGCCCGCCCCAGCACGCTGTGCCCGGCCAGCAGACGGTCCTGACCGGTGATCTTGGCCACCCAGTCCCGGGTCAGGGCCAACTCGGCCAGCACTAGTTCGCTCAGGTCCTCCCGGTCCCCCAGGTCCAGGTAGCGCCGGGCGATGCGTTCATCGGTCTTGGCCAGGGACATCTCGACGTTGTCGATCATCGTGGCCAGCAGCGGCCAGCGCTGATAGGCCGACCGCAGCAGCTCCAGATCACCGACACCCTCCAGGGCGGTGCCCAGACCGAACCAGCCGGTGAGGTTGATCCGCGCCTGGGTCCAGGCGAACACCCACGGGATCGCCCGCAGGTCATCCAACGATTCGACGCTCAACCCGCGGCGGGCCGGCCGGGAGCCCAGGGCGAGCCAGCCGACCTCCTCCTGCGGGGTGACCTGGGCGAACCAGGCCGGGAAGCCCTCGGCGTGGATCAGCTCGAAGAACCGTTCCCGGGAGAGCGCATCCATAGTGGCGGCCATCTCGGCGAAGTCCTCGGCTGCGGTGGCGTTGCGTTCTTCGATGTGCGGGGTGGAGGCCAGCAGCGTGGCCGCCGCCACCTGCTCCAGGTGCCGGGCGGCGATCACCTGGTTGCCGTACCGGGCGAAGATGACCTCGCCCTGCTCGGTGAGTTTGAACCGGCCATCCACCGACTTCGGCGGCTGGGCGAGTACGGCCCGGTTGGCGGGACCGCCACCGCGGCCCAGCGCCCCGCCACGACCGTGGAACAGCGTGAGGGTGATCTGGTGGCGGGCGGCCCACTGTGCGATCCGGCTCTGCGCGTCGTACAGCGCCAGCGTGGCCGCCACCGGACCGACGTCCTTGGAGGAATCGGAGTACCCCAGCATCACTTCCAGGCGCCGGTCGGTGGCCGCCAGGCGGGCCTGGACCTGCGGCAACTGCACCATCGCGTCCAGCACATCGGTGCTCGCCTGCAGGTCCGCGAAGGTCTCGAACAGCGGGATCACATCCAGCACCGGGGCCTCCTCGGCCGAGCCGAGTGCTTCCTCGGCCAAGCGGTACACCGCGGCGATGTCCTCGGCGGCGGTGGTGAAGGAGACGATGTAGCGGTGGGCTGCCAACTCGCCGTGGCGGTGTTGGACCGCGGCGATGGTACGGAAGGTCTCCAGCACCTCCTCAGACATCTGCCCCAGCGGCCCCCCGGCGTCGATCTCGGCCAGGGTGTTGGCGTGCACCTTGGCGTGCTGGCGGACCTCAAGTTCGGCCAGGTGGAAACCGAAGGTCTGCACCTGCCAGATCAGCTGCTGCACCTCACCGTAGGCCTTGCGGGTATCACCGGCTTCGGCCAGGGACTGTTGCACGACCAACAGGTCGGCCTCCAGTTCCCCGGCATTCTGATAGGCCAGGTCCGCATCCCGCAGACGGGTGGCGCTGATCCGCTCGGCGATGGTCAGCATCACCTGCCGGTAGGGCTCGTTCGGAGCACGCTCGGCGATCTCGGCGGTGACCTCGGCGGCCAGTCGCCGCTGTTGTTTGCGCAGACTGTCCAGTTCGGCACTCGGCGGGGTGGTCTGCATGTCCAGGGTCAGCGCCCGCCCGATCCTGGTAGCGGCCCGCTCCAGGCCGAGGAGGACGTGCTCGGCGGCGATACCGGCCGCGGCCCGGGTGACGTCGGCGGTGACGTTCGGGTTACCGTCCCGGTCGGCTCCGATCCAGGACCCCAACCGCACGAACGCCGGCGACACCGCCGGCTTGTGCAGGGCGGAGTCGCCGTCGAGCAGGTCATCGATACGTCGGTACATCTGCGGCAGCACGGTGAACAAGGTCTCGTCGAAGACCTCCATCGCGGTGCGCACCTCATCGAGCGGGGTGGGCTTGTCCGACCGCAGCGGTGAGGTGCGCCACAACGTGTCGATCTCCGAGAGCAGCGCCCGGTGCAGCTCGGCGCTCTCCCGGGCGCTGGTGCGTGGATCGTCCCAACGGGCGAGCAGTTCACTGATCCGGCGGATGCAGGCTGCCACCGCCCGGCGGCGGGCCTCGGTGGGGTGGGCGGTCAGCACCGGGCGGAACTCCATCTCCGCGACCCGCTGCCTGGCTTCGTCGGCGCCGACCTCGTCGGTCAGGAACGCCAGGGCACCGGCCAGAGAGTCCTCCGGTGGACGTGTGGGGGGTGCTTCGTCCTCGGCACGGCGGTCACGTTCACGCAGCACCCGCACCCGGTGGAACTCCTCGGCGAGGTTGGCGAGGTGGAAGTAGGCAGTGAAGGCCCGGGCCACGTCTTCGGCACGCTCCCAGGTGAAGGACTCCACCAGCTCCTCCGCCTCGGTGAACGCCTGCGCGCTCTCCTCGGAGTAGGCCCGGATGGTCAGCTCGCGCAACTTCTCCACGTCGTCGAGCAACTCCTGGCCGCCGGCTTCGGTGAGCACGGTGCCCAGCATCCCGCCCAACAGGCGCACATCGTGGCGCAGTGCCTCGGGCATCTCCAGGGCGGCACCGGACCGGGTTCGGGAGGCGATGCCTTCGGTCGGCGTGGCTGCGGATTGCACTTCAGGGATACTTGCCATACGCGTCAGCGTATCGAGGTCCCGGGGGTGCTCACGCATGCGTCTCAGGTCGCGGCCCACTCCGGCAGACTCCTGGCTGCCGAGCACGACGGCGCAACCGGGCAGCCGTAGGCCGGCGTCGCCGGCGTCTGGAGAGCTCCGAGCGCCGCAGGGTTCCCGGCGCCTCAGAGTTCCCAGCGATGACCGGGGCGGGCGACGTCGATCGGCCCGGTGTAGACGTCTGTGGCCTCCGCGCGGACCGTCTCATCACGGGTCCACGGAGGGATGTGGGTGAGGACCAGGCCGCCCACCTGTGCCTCGGCGGCGACTTGACCCGCGCGCCGCCCGGTCAGGTGGATCCCACGCACCGTATCGCGCCCTTCCTGGAACGCGGCTTCGGACAACAGCAGATCCGCCCGGGAGGCCGCGGCCTCCAGCCCCTCGCAGGTATCGGTGTCCCCGGAGTAGGTGAGGGTCCTGGTGCCGTTGCCGTCCTCGGCGGGCCCGGTGATGCGCATCGCGAACGCCTCCACCGGATGGAGCACTGTGAAAGGTTCAATCACCAGCGGACCCAGGTGTACCGGCTGGCCCGCCGACCAGGTCCGGATGTCGAAGGAGGTGGTGACGTCCTCGGCCACCGACGGTTCGCCGCATAGTTGACCGACCCGGGCCGTGGTTCCCTGCGGGCCGTACACCAGCACTGGGTGCCTCGGGGCGCCGGGGCCGTACCGGGTGAGCACCTGCAGGCCGGCGAGGTCGGCGACATGGTCGGCGTGCAGGTGCGAGAGCAACACCGCATCCACCCCGGCGGGGTCCACGTACCGCATGGCCTGCCCCACTGCACCCGGCCCCAGGTCGAGCAGCACGTGCCAGGTCCGGACGTCGTCGTCGGCCTCGAGTAGGTAGCAGGAGGCGACCGACTCCGGGCCTGATACCGACCCGGAGGAACCGACCACAGTCAACCTCATGTCCCCTCCTCCACCACGACGCGGGGAATCTCCCCAGTGATCGGCTCGGCCGATTCGGCACCGACCTCAGGGCCGAGGAACCGGGCGGCGAGCCGGTTGAACGCCCGCGGATCGCCGGTGGCGTGGAAGTGGTGTCCTGGCGGGTGGTACTCCTCGCGCAGCAGGTCCTGGGCGTGCAGCACCCGGTAGACGTCCTTGGCGGTCTCCTCGGCGCTGGAGACCAAGGTGACCTGGTCCCCCATCACCATCTGCAGCACCCCGGTCAGTAACGGGTAGTGGGTGCAGCCCAGCACCAGGCTGTCCACCTGCGCGGCCTTGATCGGCGCCAGGTACTCCTCGGCCAGGCGCTGCAGTTCCCGGCCGGTGGTCACCCCCCGCTCGACGTAATCGACGAACTGCGGGGCCGCTGCGGTGGTTAACTGCAGGTGGGTGGCGGCAGCGAAGGCGTCCTCATAGGCACGGGAGGCGATCGTGGCCTTTGTGCCGATCACCCCGACCCGGCCGCTGGCGCTGCCCGCCACCGCCCGGCGCACCGCGGGCTGGATGACTTCGACCACCGGCACCCCCATCCCCTCGGTGTAGCGTTCGCGGGCATCGCGCAGCACCGCAGCAGAGGCCGAGTTACAGGCGATCACCAGCATCTTCACCCCGGAGCCGACCAGTTCGTCCATCACCCGCAGGGCGTGGGCGCGCACCCGGGCGATCGGCTGCGGACCGTAGGGGCCGTGGGCGGTGTCCCCGATGTAGCGGACCGCCTCCCCCGGAAGCTGATCGATCACGGCGCGGGCTACGGTCAGCCCGCCGACACCAGAGTCGAAAATGCCGATAGGTGCGTTTTTCATCGCCCCTGAGCGTATCCCCGGCAGGAACACAGATCCCGGTTCGATCGACCACTGTGGTCAGTATCACCTGCGGCGCGCCCGCGCCACCGGCCCCGAGCCAGCGCCACCGGCCCCGAGCAGCCACAACCATCCACGCGCGCCGTTATAGCGAGCACGCACGATCAGGACTGCCACAACCATCCATCCGAACGGTTGTGGCGATCCCCCGGGCCGGGGGTCGGGAGTAGGCCGGGGCCCGGGGTGTGGTGAGGTGCGGGGGGCGAGGCGGTGTGGCGCGCGGGGCTCAGTCCTCCAGGCTGGGCAGCATGACCTGCACCAGGGACTCCTGCAGCCAGGTCAGCGCGGAGTAGACGCTGGCCATCGCCAGCCGCACCTCGTCCTCCTTGCTGAGGTTCTCCCCCGTTGCTGCCGCCGTGGCGGCGTAGACCGCCTGGGCGTCCTCATCGGTGCGGATGCCCAAGCGCTCGGAGACCACCAGCCGCACATCGGTCAGCGCCGCCGCCCAGTCCATCGCCTGGTCGGGTTGGACGGTGAGCTTGGTGCCCGGCGCACGCAACGCTGCCCAGACGATCCGCAGTCGCTGGGCCTTGGCGTCGCGCAACTCGGCCTGGGTCAGGCGGCGAAATTCGGCAGATACCTCATCATCGTCGCTGGCGGCGGGAAGCAGCCGGGCCAGGGCAGGGTCGTCCGGTTCAGCCAGGTCCTCCTCGGACCAGGCGAGCCCCGGATGAGACTCCTGCTCGCTCGTCTCATCATGCTCGCCCGTCTCATCATCCTCGGCCGCCGGCGCAGACTCGACCTGGACCGGCTCCCCCAGCAGGGCGGCAGTATCGGCGACCACACCGGCCAGGATGGCGCGTTCGGTGGCGTCCATCTCAGCGACGTAGACACCGCGCCGGTGTACGAAGGCCCGCACGGCTCAGCTCCCCTCTTGGGACAGCGTGGCCCACAGACCGTAGGAGTGCATCGCCTGCACGTCGACCTCCATCTTTTCCCGGCTGCCCGAGGAGACCACAGACTTACCTTGATGGTGGACTTGCATCATCAGGGTGTTCGCTTTCTGCTCGGAATAGCCGAAGTACGAGCGGAACACGTAGGTGACGTAACTCATCAGGTTCACCGGGTCGTTCCAGACGATGGTGCGCCACACCTTGTCCAACTCGGTGCGCTCATCGACATCGACGTCCAAGTCCGGGGTCGCGGTCGGTGTGGACATCTTTCCAGGATATGACCCAGGACCGCACCCCGAGCACCAGGACAAGGGTGACTATGGTGCCCGGCCACGACCGAGGGCAGCTTGGACACCTGCGGCCGACGCCTCTCGCCCTTGGGTAGGTTGAGGCCTATGGTTGCCCCGACTTCTTCGAGCACCGCGCTGTTGACCGACCGGTATGAACTGACGATGGTCCAGGCCGCCCTGGCCCAGGGAACCGCGTCACGGCGGTGCGTGTTCGAGGTGTTCACCCGGCGCCTGCCCGCGGGGCGGCGCTACGGAGTGCTCGCCGGGACCGGGCGGTTCTTGGAGGCGCTGCGCTCCTTCCGGTTCGCTGAGACCGAGTTGGAGTATCTGCGCGAACACGATGTCGTCGATGCCACCACCCTGGATTTCCTGGCCGACTACCGCTTCTCGGGCAACATCTACGGGTATGCCGAAGGGGAGGTCTTCTTCCCCGGATCGCCGGTACTGGTGGTCGAATCCACATTTGCCGAAGGCGTGTTGCTGGAGACCCTGGCGCTGTCGATGCTGAACTTCGACTCTGCCGTGGCCTCCGCGGCCTCCCGGATGACGTCGGCGGCCGGTTCGCGCCCCTGTGTGGAAATGGGGTCGCGGCGCGCTCATGAGCAGGCGGCGGTCGCGGCGGCGCGCGCGACGGCGGTCGCGGGGTTCACCGGCACCTCCAACCTCGAGGCCGGCCGCCGCTACCACCTGCCCACGATCGGCACTGCGGCACACTCCTTCACGCTGCTGCACGACGACGAGCCCGCCGCCTTTGCCGCCCAGGTCGCTGCGTACGGGCCGAACACCACGTTGCTGGTGGACACCTATGACATCGCCGAGGGGGTGCGCCGGGCGATCGCCGCCGCAGGCACCGACCTGGATGCGGTACGGCTGGACTCCGGAGACCTGGGACCGGTGGCCCGCGAGGTACGCGATCAACTGGACTCCCTGGGCGCCGCCGGTACCAAGATCATGGTCTCCTCCGACCTCGATGAATACGCCATCGCCTCCCTGGCGGTGGCGCCGGTGGATTCCTACGGCGTGGGTACTTCGGTGGTCACCGGCTCGGGCGCCCCGACCTGCGGCATGGTCTACAAGCTGGTCTCCCGGGAAGGCTCCAGCGGTGAAATGGAACCGGTAGAGAAGGCCTCCTCGGCCAAGATGAGCGTGGGCGGGCGCAAAAACGCCGCTCGACTCTTAGATGCCTCCGGCCGAGCAGCCCAGGAGCTAGTAGTGGCCGGCGCCGGGGCTGACTGGAGACCGCAGGGAGAGGACCTGCGGGCGCTGCAGGTGCCGTTAGTGCTCGACGGCGTAGTCGAGCGGGACTACATCGGCGCCGAGGGCGTGCGCAGCGCCGCGCAACGCCACACCACCTCCCGAGCCGAACTGTCCCCCTCCGCGCGCCGGCTTTCGGCCGGCGACCCGGCGGTGGAGACGGTCCACGAAAGCATTTGAGCGGCGGTGTGTAGGAGTCCTCAGCTGGGATATTCAGGTGGCCGAGGGCACAGCGAGGGACGCTTCCGCGGAAGCGTCCCGCTGCGCGGGGCGGGCTTGGTGCACTATGGCCGGACCGCATCGCGGCGACGAAGGCTACCTCGCCTGGGCTCAGGGACCAGCGCCGCGATCGCGTGCGGCCTGATCAGCGACCCGTCGCATTCTCGCGATCAGGGCGGCTGAAGGCGTCACGGAACCGGTGCAGTAGGTCGAGAGTCTGCTGCGCGAAGTGCCGACCCTTGCTGCGAACTCCGCTTGGGTCAGCCCTGAGCGCCCCACGTGATCGCGTATCTCGGCTGCCACCTCACGGCGCTCGCGGACCTCCGCATCGCGGCGAGCCCGGGCAATTGCTCGCTGCAGCAATGGCGCTACCCCATACGGCGAGCTGTAGCTCAGGTACTCCTCGACCTGTCTGGCGACCGGGCCCCAGGGACTGATGGAGATCTGCTTGGTGATCCGAGCCCAGTCGCTGATGGTTCCGCGCTCGATTGCAGTCACCAAGGCTTCGTACGGCCATTGCTGAACCGGCCCGGCAGGGTCGGCGTCGACGTTCCGGAACTGCAAGCTCACGACTCCTCCTGCACCCGCACGAGGATCTGGTCGGCCAAGTCCCCGCAGGCCCTCGTCACCTCGCCCCACTGGTGCCAGCGCGAATCGAGGTTCTTGTACGAAGTGAGCTGGGTAATGGTTCGCGTGTCTCGAGGATTCGGTTCGGCTAGTCGCTGCACCAGCGCGGTCAGCACCGAGTCCGCGCCTCCAGATCGGTCGGCGTAGTAGTCATCGATCCGACCCAGGCTGGAAACCGCGCCCTCGAGTCCCACTCGATCCACGAGCGCTGCCACGTCGAGGTAGTCGCGGACCTGGTTGCGCTGCACGATGAGATACGCCTTGACGCGCAGAATCTCGCCGGTCGTCGGTACGGTCAAGAGGTGGTCGGCGCCGACGTCGACCTGCTCCACTTCCAGCGGCCGGGTTCGTCGCAACTGGCGCAGCCCCGCCTCGTTCCCGCCGAGCGAGCCCAGCAGTGTCAGTGGCGGGGAACTGGCCCGAACGCTGGTGACCCACCCCTCGGTCGCCTCCACAGCCTCCAGGACATCGAGGTACCGGTCCTGTAGATCCGTCAGGACATCATCGTGGTCGAAGGAGTCCCGGTGGCCGGCGTAGAGGGCTGCCGCCGCATCCCCGACCAACACCGCGTCGGGCACCACCTTCTGTAGCCTCGCCGCGGAGGCCAGGACATCATCAAGAGCCGGACGCCTCATCTGAGCGATTGTATCGGATGTGATACTCCCACCGGGGGCTCGTTCGGCGGGTCCGAAGACAGGTCAGCGCTGGCCGACGAACCAGCGGCGCACCTTGGCGATCCGGGCCTGCAGGTGCTCGGCCGAGGCCCGAGCCACCTCTCCCCCGCCGGAATGCTCCCGCAACTGGGTGTGCACTACACCGTGCGGGGTGCCCGAGCGCCGGGCCCAGGCCTTGACCAGAGCATTGAGTTCCTTGCGCAACTCGGCGACCTGCCGGTGGTCGACGACGTCGGCCTCCGGAGCGGCCTGCTTGGTCTTACGGGCCTTGACGTGCTGGGCCTGACGGCTTCGTAGCAAGGTGGCGACCTGGTCCGCATCGAGTAACCCGGGGATGCCCAGGAAGTCTTGTTCCTCCTCGGAGCCGACTTCGGCGCCGGCCCCGAACTCACCACCGTCGTAGAGCACCTTGTCGAAGGACGCCTCAGCCTCCAGGGCCGCGAACCCGGGCAGCATGCCGTCCTCGGCGGCCCGTTCGGCCCGGTTCGCCTCCGCCAAGGCATCGTCGTCGAGCAGGATCTCCTCTCCCTCGGCCACCGGCTCCCGGTCCAAGGCGTGGTCCCGCTCGGTCTCCAACTCCCCGGCCAGGGCCAACAACACCGGCACCGAGGGCAAGAAGATCGAGGCGGTCTCCCCGCGCTTACGAGCTCGCACGAACCTGCCCACCGCCTGGGCGAAGAACAGTGGCGTCGAGGTAGCGGTGGCATACACGCCCACGGCCAGCCGCGGCACATCCACCCCTTCGGAGACCATGCGCACCGCCACCATCCACCGCTGCATCCCGTCGGCGAACTCCTCGATGCGTTTGGAGGCCCCGTCGTCATCGGAGAGCACCACGACCGGGGCCTGCCCGGTGATGGCCTGCAGCTGGGCGGCATAGGCGCGGGCCTTGGTCTGGTCGGTGGCGATCACCAACCCCCCGGCATCGGGTACGTGCCGGCGCACTTCGGTCAGGCGACGGTCGGCAGCGGTCAGCACCGCCGGAATCCACTGGCCGTTCTCATCCAGGGCGGTGCGCCAGGCCTGGGCGGTGATGTCCTTGGTGGCCGCCTCCCCGAGCCGGGCGGCGACCTCCTCACCGTTCTTGGTACGCCACCGCATCTCCCCCGAGTAGGACAGGAACAGCACCGGGCGGACCACGCCGTCGCGCAGGGCGTCACCGTATCCGTAGGTGTGGTCGGCACGGGAGCGGCGGATGCCGTCGGCGCCGGCGACGTAGTCCACGAACGGGATCGCTGCGGTATCGGACCGGAACGGGGTGCCGGTCAGCGCCAGCCGGCGGGTAGCCGGTTCGAACGCCTCCCGCATCGCCTCACCCCAGGAGAGCGCGTCCCCGCCGTGGTGCACCTCATCGAGGATCACGAGTGTGGGTGCTGCCTCGGTGCGCGCCCGGTGCAGGCCCGAGTTCGCCGCGACCTGCGCATAGGTGAGGGCTACGCCGTCGTACTCGGCTCCGTGACGGCCCTGGGCGTTACGGAAGGTGGGGTCGATGGCGATCCCGACCCGCCGGGCAGCGTCGGCCCACTGGGTCTTGAGGTGCTCGGTGGGGGCGACGACGGTGACACGGCGCACCTTTCGCTGCTCGAGCAACTCGGTGGCCACACGCAAGGCGAACGTGGTCTTGCCCGCGCCGGGGGTGGCGACTGCCAGGAAGTCTCTGGGCTGGTCGCGCAGGTAGGTCTCCAACGCTGCCGCTTGCCAGGCCCGCAGCCTGGAGGCAGTCCCCCATGGCGCCCGGGCCGGGTAGGCCGGAGGCAGATGGGAGGCGGCCGACGTCGACCCTGGGGTCACCCCCTGCTCGTGAGTCGCCGAACCGGGTGGTCCGGTGTGGTCGGTGGTAGCGGTGGTGGCGGCGTGGTGGTGGGGCCCACTCACTTCTTGGAGCCGAAGCCGAAGAAGCCGCGGCCCCGCCCGGAGCCGCCGTCCTCGCCATCACCCTGGTTCATGCCTTCGTAGATCTCCTTGCACGCCGGGCAGATCGGGAACTTCTTCGGATCCCGGTTGGGTGTCCACACCTTGCCGCACAGCGCGATCACCGGACCGCCGGAGACCGCTGCCTGGGTCACCTTGTCCTTACGGACGTAGTGGGCATAACGCTCCGAATCGCCGGCATCGGGCTTCTGGCGCACCTCCTCCCGCTCAAGCACATCAGTCGAGGTGCCACCTAAGGGGCGCTCGGGTTCCTGAGGCTGGTTCGGAGGGGTCGGCTCACTCATGCCCCCAGTGTACGAGGACGGTCGACCCGGCGCGTGCTCGCTGATAGCGCCGGCCCCTGCCATCGCTATGCCCTGCGGCCCCTGGACGCAGGGTGTCGCTATCCACAGGCCTAGCCGCGGGTGTGGCGGTTGTGGGATTGTGGGGCATGGCTTGGGGGCAGAGTTGCTCACGAGGGGCCAGGACACGGTCAGGTGTCGTGGGCCTGGTGCTTGCTGTGCTGGTGCTGGCGGGGTGTACCGGGCAGCAGGAGGAGCCGGTCCCGGAACCGTCGAATGGGCCCGATGGGCAGGTGACGACGCCGGCTGGTGACGGCCAGGGGCCGGATGGGCCAGATGGGCCGGGCACTGAGCCTGAAGGAGAGCCGCAGGAGCCGGAGGAGGACTACCCGGCGCCGGAGCGCCCGGCGGCGATGGAGAACAACGACATCGATGGGGCCGAAGCGGCGGCGACCTATTTCCTTGAGTTAGTCCAGTACGGCTATGCCACCGGCGACACGGCGGAACTGACGGACATGTCAGCCGATGATTGCAGCTTTTGTGAGTTGATAGCGGGCGCAGTCGACGAAATCTATGCCGACGGTGGCCGGGCCGTAGCAGAGCCGATAATGGTTGAAAGCGTGATTGCCCAAATCTGGACGCACGCCGATGGCGATTACGCCGTCGAGACCAGGTTCCGCGCCGGGGCCATCACGGAGTACGACGACAACGACGAGCTCGTTGACGAGTCCCCATCGGAGGATCTTCACCTCTGGCTACTTCTGACTTACGAGGACTCATGGCACGTCGAGGGCGTCGAGAGCGAGTGAGATACCGCATGCACGTCTCAAGACAGCTCATCGTCATTGGCGCCCTCGCCGCGTCCCTTGGTATGGCCCTGCCAAGTCATGCGGTGCAGCAGGTCCTACACCTCCCAATGGAAACTCCAAACGAGGATGACGGTCACTGGTCGGGACGTATCAGCGAGAGTCAAGGGTCGATTGAAATCATCGGGAGATTGCCGGGGGCACCGTCTTCCAATCCAGAAGGTCCAAGCGGACCACAGGCCACTCGGCCACAAGCGTCCAATCCCTCACCTCAGGCTTCAGGACCGGCCTCAGTGCCGGTGGGTTCGCGTCCGGCGGGGTCGCAGTCGGTGGTGGTGGATTTCGAAATATTGGGTGAGTGTGATGTGGGTACCCGGGGTGCTGCTGATTCTCCGTGTTTCGATGTCGGAGCGGAGCAGATCCACGTCCCCGAGGACGACGATGCCCCCGATGACCCAGCCCCCCCAGGAGCCAGGCACACCCGAGGCAGTCTCGGGAGCAGAACTGGCCACAGCGGTCCGGGAATTCACCAGTGTCCAGATCGCCCCGGCGCCGTTGGTGCTGCAACCCGACCAGGATTGGCACCTGGTCAATCTGCCGGTGATCGTGCGCACCGAACCCCAGGCCCAGGAGTTCTCCACCACGTTGTTGGGCCTGCCGGTCCAGATCCGGGCCCAGGCTGCCTCCTACTGCTGGGACTTTGGTGATGGATCCCCCGTGTTGAACACCACCGAGGCCGGGGCGCCGTATCCGAATCAGACCTTAGAGCACACCTACACCCGCGCCGGGCAGTACCAGATCACGTTAGTGACCTACTGGTCGGGGTCCTTCCAAGTAGCAGCCAGCCCCTGGATCGACATCGACGGCCTAGGGATCACCACCACCACCTCACCCACGCTAGACCTACAAACCCGCACCACCCGCCTCACCGGCTAGCCCGGACACAACAAAGCAGGCGGAGCAACTCCGGTGGTTGCTCCGCCTGCTGTGAAGCGACGCTCACAGGATTACCAGTGGGCGCCGCGGGAAATCACTTGGCGACGGCCTTCTTCAGCGCGGAGCCAGCGGAGACCTTCACGCCGTAGCCGGCGGGAATCTGGATCTCTTCACCGGTGCGCGGGTTACGGCCGGTACGAGCTGCACGCTCGACACGCTCGACGCTCAGCAGGCCGGTGACCTTCACGGGCTCGCCCTTACCGAGGGAGTCGATCAGCACCTCCTGGAAAGCACCCAGAGCGGCGTCGGCCTGCGACTTGGTCAGCGAAGCCTTGTCGGCGATCGCGGCAACGAGGTCAGTGCGGTTGACGGACACGAAAGTTCCCTCTCATCGTTCTTGATCGCACCCCGTCCGGGGCGCGCCGAGGACGACACTACGACCCGCTTGGGACAAGTCACGCCGCCACACCCGTTTTCGGTGTGATTTCGCCATTTTTCTCATCATCCTTGGCCACTCGAGACTCAATTTTCACAATATTCCCATCAGTCACAGCGAGATACGGGCGCGGCCCAGGGACCTCCCAGCAGGCCTCAGCCACCGATCCGCCGTGCACGACCGGGCGATAGGCTCAGAACACCGGCGCTGAACCCAGGAGGTCACTGATGAGCATGCTGTCCGATGAACTGCTGGACCGGATTCGTGAGCGCGCTCCCGGCTACGACCGGGACAACGCCTTCTTCACCGAGGACCTGGCTGATCTGACCGAGGCCGGTTACCTGCGCGCGATGGTGCCCGAGAGCCACGGCGGGGCCGGCCTGAGTCTGACTCAGATGGTCGACGAGCAGATCCGCCTCGCCGGCGCCTCGCCGGCCACGGCCCTGGCAGTCAATATGCACCAGATCTGGGTCGGCGTCGCCAAGGTGGCAGCAGCCCGCGGGGTGGACACCCTGGACTTCCTGCTCACCGAGGCCGCCAAAGACGAACTGTTCGCCTTCGGGATTTCCGAACGCGGCAATGACCTGGTTCTCTTCGGCTCGGCTACTGAGGCCCGGCCCGACGGCGAGCACGGCTACACCTTTCACGGCACCAAAATCTTCACCTCCTTGGCGCCGGTCTGGACCTGGCTGGGCACGTTCGGCCTGGACTCCACCTCGCCCGACGCCCCGAAGAGCGTTTTCGCCTTCGTCCGGCGCGATGCCGGTGTACACACCAAGGATGACTGGGACACCATGGGGATGCGCGCCACCCAGTCCCGCACCACAGTCCTGGACGGAGCACACGCCCCGGCTGAGCGAGTAGCGCGCCGGCTGGACCCCGGCCCCAACCCCGATCCGTTCATCTTCGGCATCTTCGCCTGCTTCGAGATCCTGATCAGTTCGGTCTATGCCGGGATCGCCCAGCGCGCCCTGGACGTGGCGATCCAGACGGTGCAACGACGCACCTCGATGAAGAACGACGGCGCCCCCTACTCCCACGATCCCGATATCCGCTGGCGGATCGCCGATGCCGGGATCGCCCTGGAGGGTGCGCTGCTGCAACTTCGCACCATCGCCCGCGACGTCGATGAGCAGGCCGATCATGGCAGCCTGTGGTTCGCCAAACTCTCCTCGTTGAAGGTGCGCGTGACCGAGACCGCCAAGGATGTAGTCGATGCTGCGGTCCGGGTTAGCGGTGGCGGTTCGTACTTCAACAGCAGCGAATTGAGCCGCCTGTATCGCGATGTGCTCGCCGGGTTGTTCCACCCCAGCGACGACGAGTCCGCGCACAACACGATGGCCACTGCGCTGTTGGGTCCCCTGCCCGAACCGCCGGCCTCCTGAGGTCCGGGCCAGACACCGCCCTGGACCAGCGGCCTCAGCGCGCCCTCAGCACCCCGGCTTCCAGCACTCTGGCTTTCAGTGCCCGGTTGTCAGTGCCCGGTTGTCAGTGCCGCGAATGTCAGTGCCGCCCCGGACGTCCGCGAACCTAGGCAGACACGTGGCTGCGGGGTATCGTCAGAGCAGTCGAACAGACGATGGCAATGACGCCAAGGAGGCGAGCAATGATGCGTGCCGTACGAGTCCATTCCTATGGTGAACAACCCACACTTGATCAGGTCCCCGAGCCAGAGATCGCCTCGGCCATGGATGTTCTGGTGCGCGTCGATGCGGCCGGGGTGTGCCGCACCGACCTGCACATCATCGAAGGACAGTGGGCCGAGAAGAGCGGGATCGACCTGCCATACACGATTGGCCATGAGAACGCCGGGACCGTCGTGGCAACCGGCTCAGCGGTCTCCCACGTCGCCGAGGGCGACAAGGTCATCCTGCACCCGTTGAACACCTGCGGGCTGTGCCGGTTCTGCCGTGATGGTGATGACGTGCACTGCACCAACTCCACCTTCCCCGGCATCAACACCGACGGCGGGATGGCCGATTATCTGCTCACCGGCGCCCGGTCGGTGGTCAAACTCGATGACCACCTGCAGCCTCAGGACGTCGCCGCCCTGGCCGACGCCGGCCTGACCGCCTACCACGCAGTGGCGAAGGCCCAGCCTTTGATCTACTCCGGTGCCCACGTGGTGCTGATCGGCGTCGGCGGACTCGGTCACATCGGGCTGCAGTGTCTGGTCGCTATGACCCCGGCAACGATCACCGTGGTCGACCCAAGTCCCGAAGCGCTGGCCAAGGCCAAGACACTGGGCGCGGACCACGTCATCAACGCCACCGACCCCGCGCAGATCGTCGCCCAGGTGATGGACCTGACCGGTGGGCAGGGCGCTCCGGTGGTGCTTGACTTCGTAGGTGAGAACGGCACCGAGGACTGGGGGGTGCAGATCACCCGCAACGCCGGTTCCTACTTCGTCATCGGCTACGGCGCGGCCGTGCACATCCCCACGATCGACATCATCTCCCGGGAGATCAACGTCATCGGCAACCTGGTGGGTTCCTATAACAACCTGGTTGACCTGATGACTCTGGCAGCTCAGGGCAAGGTTGCCCTGGACACCACGTTGTACTCACTCGCGGACTTCGATACCGCCCTGTCCCACCTCGATGGCGGAGAACTGCCCGGCGGCCGAGCGATCTTGGTACCGGAGTTGTAACCAGGAAACGGCGCCCGCCATGCGTACGTTCTGTGCGCCGAGCGGGCCCCTGTCGGGACGAACGATGAGGTGCTGCACCCGAGATTGGGGCAGCCGGGTGCCCTAAGCGCGGAATCAGTGCTGCGCTTGCGGGGGATACGATGCGCACGGACCCGCTGCACTTTCTCCAGGAGCCCTCACCCATGTCCTCTGCCCCCGTTCTTCGCGCCGATGACCTCAGCGCCGGCTACCCCGGGGTGCCGGTACTGCAGGGTCTGGACCTCGAGGTCCGCGCCGGGCAACCGCCGACCGGCGTAATCGGCCCCTCCGGCGTCGGGAAGACCACCCTGGTCCACGCCCTGCGTGGCTCGCTCAAACCGACCTCCGGTTCGGTGACCTACAACGGCCGGGCGGTCCACCGGTTGCGGGGCAAGGACAAGAAGCAGTTCAACGGGGAGGTTCGCGCAGTATCGCAGTACTCGATGACGATCACCGACCCCAAGATCACCGCCGGCGGTGTGCTGAAGAATGCCTTGCGCGAGGCCCGCAAGGCCGGACGCACCCACGCCACCCCGATAGATGAACTACTCGATGCTGCCGGCCTGGCCGCTCACTTCACCGACCGCAGGATGATCACCCTCTCCGGTGGTGAGCGCCAGCGAGTGGCCCTGGCCAGCGCATTGGCGACCCGGCCGGAGATCTTGCTGCTGGATGAGCCGCTGACCGCCGTCGACCCCCAGGCCCGGCGGACGATGGCCACCCGCCTCGGCGACATGGCCATCACCCTCGGTACCGGGATATTGCTGCTCTCCCACGACCTGGACCTGGTTGCCCAGATGTGCCCGCAGGTCCACGTCCTCGCCGAGGATGGCATCGTGGCCTCCGGTTCACTCCCAGAGGTCCTGGCCACCAGCCAGCACTCGGTGGTTCGGGACTTCGCCGAAGCCGCCCCGAGAGCAAACCAGCCCTTCCGGCTCTCGTCCTAAGCGTCGCACCGAACCCCGAACGACTTCCCCGCTGAGCCGGCCCGCGCACCCCACAACCAGAACCCCCGACACAGTGTTTTGCGCGGCCGGACCCTTAGGGCAGTGCGTACTGGATCGGCTCCAGTGCTTCCTCGAGCAGGGCCCGCAGGCAGTGATTTCCCGCCCCGGCTCGTGACCATGCCCCGATCGCAGCGATCAACGCTCCGGCGTAGGCGAGCCCGGCGACCTCAGCGCGCATCGGCGGAACACCCCGGGAGACCGCAAAAGTGGCGATCGCAGCCCCGATGGTCGCAGTGCGCAGTGCCGCTGCCTGCTTCAGCTCGTCGACCAGGCCCATCGGCTCGGCATTGGCAAAAGCAAGGGCAACATTCTCTGGTGGCAGCTCCCCGGCGAGAAGCCTCAACGCCCCGATGGCTGCCTCGCGCACACCCACCGAGCCGGTGTGCTCGGCGATCGGCGTGTCGTTCAGGCAGGAGAAGGTGTCATCGAAGGCGAACCACAGCAGGTCGGCCTT
>Ga0079225_10000571_pt1 | contig 19921 bp, 17 predicted proteins | sample Poulit2012_FD_76344 | JGI IMG/M metagenome (GOLD analysis project Ga0079225, IMG submission 76344) | Agricultural soil microbial communities from Georgia to study Nitrogen management - Poultry litter 2012 | ecosystem: Environmental > Terrestrial > Soil > Agricultural land | place: USA: Georgia... | reverse complement strand
TTAGGAAAATAAATAAAAGTAGTTTCCTTTGCCACCCTTTAGGACGCGAGCTGCGAAGGGGCGAACTGCGAGCGGGCGAAGGGGCGAGGGAGCGTGTTGCGAAAAGAATAACTTGATGACTGGGAGACGGGGTGACTTGGCGAGGGGGCGATTTGTTTAGTCGGTTAGGCTCGCGTTGCTCGCTGGTTTAGTTGGTTAGGAAAATAAATAAAAGTAGTTTCCCTTCCTCACCCTTTACCGTGTCCGCCTCAGGAGGAGGGCCGGGGAAAAAGGAAGGGAAACGGATCGTTATAGAAATTTCACTACCAAACTGTTTTGCGAGGACGCGATTTGCGAGGGCGCGCGTTGCGAAGAGGCGAGGGAGCGCGTTGCGAAGGGGCGATTTGGCGAGGGCGCGAGCGGGCGACTCGGCGATGGGGCGATTGGGCGAGGGGGTGACTGGGAGACTTGGTGAGGGGGGGTGACTTGGAGACTTTGGTGCGAGATATGGGGTGCGAGGGAGCGAGGGCGCGATGGGGCGCATTGCGAAGGAGCGAGTGGGCGAGGGGGTGACTTGGAGACTTTGGGGCGAGATATGGGGTGCGGGGTGCGAGGGCGCGAGGGCGCGAGGGCGCGATGGGGCGAACTGCGAGGGTGATTTAAGAAATCCTGACTACCAAACTACCCAACTGTCTGAGAAGGAGGGATTTATTCAGGATCTCTGTTTTAAAATAAGATGATTCGCAATAACAATCCGCGTTAATTCGCCTTAATCCGCGTAATTCGCGTTCCCATAAATTCGCGTTTAATAAATCTACTCTTCAAACTCAATACTCCAAATCCCTCTAACTTCATTAGCTCCGTACCCGACGGCTTTGTCTTTAGGGTAGTGTTTTTTGATATTCGTCAAGTTGGTATATTCCAATTCCTCTCCCGGTGTACCGTGACATAATAAACACATACCGTTGGTGATAATTGGGGTATAAAATTCGACTTGATCGCCTTGTTTGGTATAAATTGGAGTAATTTCTTTTCCTTCAGCCAATTGATTTTTAAATGTATTGATATGGTGAAGTTCGACTTCATTAGCTTGGTTATTTGGATTTCGAGGTTTATCCGACACGCGTTTTAATGTGGCATTGTGAACAGTTGCCATACTGTCGGTTATCGGAATTGCTTCTATATTGCAAAATTCCAACGCCCCTATTACCCCGTTTTTTTGCAATTGCGTTTTTAAGTTTTTGCCTAAGGCTTGTTGCGAAGTTTTTGCTATTTCCATTCCGCGTTTTTCAATAGAAAGTTGTTGTGAACTGCTGTTTTTCCACTGATTTCTTCTTTTAAGTTGATGTCCTTTGCCCCTTCTGCCTCTTCGATGTTGATCGCTGTTTTTAAATCCGCTTGGTTTCTCGATATCGTACTCAAACATATAAGCCGCAATTTGTTCAATAGTGTCTTGCGGAAAATAAAGGTGTGGCATTACACCAAACTTATTAACCGCTCCCCGCATTCTGGAAGTTTCTTCGGAAGGGTTCTTACACCAAGCCACGATATCTTGGACAAATTCAGCTTTGGAAATACCTGAAGTAAGATAATGTCTCTTGACCGCAAACATCGGAGGAGCAATTCGCTCTTCTCGAGAGGAATTCACCTGATGACAGACAAAACAATGACTTTCTATCAACTCTTTTCCCGGATGATCCTGAAAGTGAGAAAATCCGGGAATGGCCATAGCCAAATTCCCGGAGTCCCCTTCAATCAACGTATAAGAGTTTTCACTTTTTTTGCTACAACTTACCAATACACTGAGCATCAGTAAAAGTATAGTTATCTTGATTACTACTTGTTGAATTGTTGACATGATATTACGTTATTTACAGCGATTTCTTTGCTAAATAAAAATCCACTTTTTCAATAGAATCATCTTCAAGTCTTTCCTTCATTTCTTTTAGATTTTTTGGAGCAGGCAAAATTACCTTATCTCCTTTTTTCCAATCCAAAGGCATCGCTACATTATGTTTGTCAGACATTTGCAAGGCTTCTAAAGACCGCAATATCTCATCCATATTTCTGCCTACATCTAACGGATAGTACATAATCAGCCGTATTTTTTTCTTGGGATCGATAATGAAAACCGCCCTAACCGCAGCTGTTTCACTTTCGTTGGGTTGCAGCATTCCATAGAGTTTAGCAACTTTCATATCGATATCCGCGATAATAGGAAAGTGGAAATAAACCCCTGTTTTCTCATGTACATTGTTCACCCATCCTAAGTGAGAGTGAATACTGTCAATACTCAACCCCAACAGTTCAGTATTCAACGCATCAAACTCTGCTTTTCGCTCGGCAAATCCACTTAATTCCGTAGTACAAACCGGCGTAAAGTCAGCCGGATGCGAAAACATAACAATCCATTTGTCTTTCGCAAAATCCGAAAGTGTTATTTCTCCCGTTGTAGTATCCGCGGTAAAATCAGGAGCATCATCTCCAATTCTCGGCATTACATTGATTTTTTCTTCTTCAAAATTTTCCATTATACTGTGTTTTAAATTGTTACCCTCAAATATAAGCCTAATGATTGCTTTAAAATGTGATATATGTCACATCTTGGTTTTTCGAGAACTCGTTTAGACTTGTAGTGCTCGTTTGTTTAATCGGTTAGTAAGAACGTTTTGGGGAGCAATATGGGAGGACGCGGTTTTGCGAGAGCGCGAGCGGGCGACTTGGCGATGGGGCGAGGGCGCGACTTGGCGAGGGGGCGATGGGGCGAGGGAGCGCGTTGCGAGGGGGTGACTTGGAGACTTGGAGACTTGGAGATGGGGTGATTTGGCGAGGGAGCGATTTGTTTAGTCGGTTATTCGTTTAGTTGGTTAGGAAAATCAAGAAAGTAGTTTCCCTTCCTCACCCTTTACCGTGTCCGCCTCAGGAGGACCGCGTGCGCCTCGGGCGTAGGGCCGGGGAAAAGCAAAGGAAACGGTTCGCTTAAAAAAACTCACTACCAAACTGTTTTGCGAGGGGGCGATTTGCGAGCGGGCGACTTGGCGAATTTACACTAACCGACTAAACAAAAAAGATTGCTTTATAAAAAGGTTGCGAGTTTCTTTAAATAGCCTCATTTTTGCTACCTTTAGGATTTGAAAAAAGAAATAGATTTGAGAAATTATTTAGCAGAATTAAACGAGGCTCAACGAGCGCCGGTTGAGCATAAGGACGGACCATTGATTGTGATTGCAGGAGCGGGATCAGGGAAAACCCGTGTCTTGACTTATCGTATAGCTCATTTAATGAATCAAGGTGTTGATCCGTTCAATATTTTAGCTTTGACCTTTACCAATAAAGCGGCGCGGGAAATGAAAAACCGAATCGCCCAAATCGTCGGCTCCAGTGAAGCTAAGAATCTTTGGATGGGGACTTTCCACTCTGTTTTTGCTCGCCTGTTGCGGATGGAAGGTGGAAAACTGGGATATCCTTCAAACTTTTCAATTTATGACACGAAGGATTCGCAACGTTTGGTCAATTCCATTATCAAAGAAATGGGATTGGACAAAGATGTATATAAATATAAACGGATATATTCACGAATCTCTTCGTATAAAAACAGCTTAATTACTGTTCGTTCCTATTTTCAAAATCAGGAATTGATGGAAGAAGATGCAATGGCGAAAATACCGCGAATAGGAGAAATATATCAACATTATGTCGATCGTTGTTTTAAAGCCGGAGCGATGGATTTTGATGATTTACTGCTAAAAACCAACGAATTGCTCAACCGCTTTCCCGAAGTTTTAGCCAAATATCAAAAACGTTTTCAGTACATTCTGGTAGATGAGTATCAGGATACCAATCACTCTCAATATCTCATTGTAAAAGCGCTGAGCGACAGATTTCAAAATATCTGTGTAGTTGGTGATGATGCGCAAAGCATCTATGCTTTTCGCGGGGCGAACATCGATAACATTTTCAATTTCCAGAGAGATTATGACAATGTAAAAACCTATCGTTTGGAGCAGAATTACCGTTCTACCAGTAATATCGTCCAAGCAGCAAACTCGGTTATTGAAAAAAATCAAACTCGACTTGAAAAGGAAATATGGACAGCAAATGACGATGGATCGAAAATAATCGTCAATCGACTGTTAACCGATGGCGAGGAAGGAAGATTTGTAGCGAGTTCTATTTTTGAAAACAAGATGCAAAATCAAATGCGCAATGGAGATTTTGCTATTTTGTATCGGACCAATGCGCAAAGTCGTTCTGTGGAAGACGCTTTGCGAAAAAAAGATATTCCCTACCGAATTTATGGAGGTTTATCTTTTTATCAACGCAAAGAAATTAAAGACGTCTTAGGCTATTTAAGACTGATTATCAATCCGAAAGACGAAGAAGCTTTAAATCGGGTAATCAATTACCCAAGTCGTGGTATCGGCGAAAAAACCATGACCAGGTTGACTTTGGCAGCCAATCACTACAACAAATCAATCTTTGAAATTATTGAAAACATTTCGAGAATCAAGAACCTCAACATCAATAGAGGTATCCAAACGCGGTTGACCAATTTCGTGGAAATGATTAAAGCATTTCAAATTCATGCCAAGAGAGACAATGCTTTTCAAGTTGCAGAAATGGTTACCAAAAAAACCGGGTTGCTTCAGGAAATGAAAAAAGATGGCACTCCCGAAGGCATTATGCGGATAGAAAATGTGGAAGAGTTGCTCAACGGAATTCGAGATTTTGTAGAAGGTCAGGAAGACGTAGCTGACGCTCGAGGTTCCTTGGCTGAATTTTTAGAAGATGTAGCTTTATTGACAGATTTAGACAAAGAAACGCCAAATGAAGATCGTGTTTCTTTAATGACAGTACACTCGGCCAAAGGATTAGAATTTCCATATGTATATATTGTCGGATTAGAGGAAGATCTCTTCCCTTCCGCCATGAGTATGAATACCCGATCTGAGTTGGAAGAAGAAAGACGTTTGTTTTATGTAGCACTCACCAGAGCGGAAAAAAAGGCTTATCTTACTCATGTTGAATCCAGATACCGATGGGGCAAATTGATAGATGCTGATCCCAGCAGATTTATTGGGGAAATCGATGAAGAATTTGTCGAATTTATGGCTCCAGATGATAGTTATAAATTCAGGCCTATGCTGGACACCGATATTTTTGGGGAGGTTGACAAGAGCAGGCTTCGTCAAACTAAGCCGCGTAAGGGCACCCCTCCACCGGCTCATAAGCCCACGGAAGAGCAATTGAGAAAGCTCAGAAGACTGCGACCAAAAAACAGTCCTAAAATGACCAAGAGCAAAACGCCGATGTTACAACTAAATGAAGGGCAGACTGTGGAGCACAATAGATTTGGGGTTGGTCAAGTTTTAAATATTGAAGGAGCAGGACAAGACAAAAAAGCAGAAATCGATTTTGACAAAGGTGGAATTAAGAAAATCCTTCTGCGTTTCGCAAAACTTAAAGTTTTAAATTGAATTTTATCCAAAAAAAATTATCTTTATAAAAACCATTTAACAAAAAATACTATGGCAGACTTTTTTAAACTTTACGAGGAAAATCCATCTGAAAATAAAATCAAAAAAATTGCTGAAGTCCTTAGAAACGGGGGCTTGGTGATTTATCCGACCGACACAGTTTACGGATTGGGTTGTGACATTAACAATCTACAAGCCTTAAAAAAAATAGCCCAAATCAAAAACATCAAAAAATTAGAGCGCGCAAAATTGTCATTTATGTGTCCCGATATGAGTGGGTTATCCGAATTTGTTCATATAAACAACTCCAATTTTAGAATTTTAAAACAAAATCTCCCAGGGCCTTTTACTTTTATTTTACCGGGAACCAACAGTCTACCAAATGTGTTCAAGAAGAAAAAAACCGTCGGAATCAGAATTCCGGATAATAACATTTGCAATATGTTGCTAAAGGAATTAGGAAACCCGATTATCACTACTTCTATTAAGGATGATGATGAGGTTTTAGAATATACTACCGATCCTGAATTGATTTTTGAAAAATGGAGCAAAATTGTCGATGTGGTTATCGATGGTGGTTACGGTGGTAATGTTCCTTCTACCGTTGTCGATCTTACAAAAAGACAACCTGAAATATTACGGGAAGGAAAAGGAACGCTGAAAACATAGTTCAGAAGTTTATTTTAATTTTACAAATGCAATTCCATGAAAAAGCTTTTAGTTGTTTTATTCTTTTTTGCATTGACTTTCAGTCAAGCACAAGAAATTGCTGTCGTAAAATACGGAGGTGGTGGAGATTGGTACGCCAACCCCACCTCCTTACCAAATTTAATTGAATTTTGCAATGAAAATTTAGGCACCAAAATAGATTCCAAACCAAAAACCGTTACACCCGGGAGTACAGATATTTTCAGTTATCCGTTTTGTCATATGACCGGTCACGGAAATGTAGTCTTTGACTCGGAAGAACGTGAAAACCTAAGAAAGTATCTTATGGGCGGTGGGTTTTTACATATCGATGATAATTACGGCATGAATAAGTATGTCAGAAGAGAAATAAAAAAACTTTTTCCCGAACACGAACTCGAAGAACTTCCTGTTAATCATCCCATTTTTTCAACCTATTATGAATTTAAGGATGGGTTGCCAAAAATACACGAACACGACGGACTTCCACCACAAGCTTTTGGGATTATTATCGACGATCGCTTGGTCCTGCTTTTCACCTACGAAAGCGATTTAGGAAATGGTTGGGAAGATCAAGAAGTACACAATGACCCTGAAAGTGTAAGATTGAAAGCTTTAAGAATGGGCGCAAATATTATAAAATATGTCTTTGAACATTGATAAATAAGACATTAAGCTATACGCGTAATAATTATGAATCCAAAAGTTATTTCACTGGGAATTTTAAGAGCGATAGGCACTATTGTAGGAGTTTTAATTTTATTATATTTTTTATATGAAATCCGATCGATATTACTCTACATAGCTATTGCTGCCGTTGTTGCATTGATCGGGCGACCGATGGTTTATTTTTTTAAAAAACGCTTGCAGATTCCCAACCAATTATCTGTTTCCCTCACCCTTTTTCTCATTTTCTCGGTGTTAACAGGAATCCTTGCGCTGTTTATTCCGGTGATTTATCAACAAAGTGAGAATTTTGCGCGTTTGGATCTGGTTGAAGTAAAAACAAACCTCAATGCTTTAAATGTACAACTAAGAGATTATCTGGGTTTAGAACAAATCGATCTTTTTGATAGCTTCAAAATATCAACATTGATAGAGGATTATGACTTCAAATCCATCCCCCTATTTATGAGTTCGATATTTGGAGGTTTAGGATCGATTATTATTGGAACCTTTGCTGTGCTTTTTATTTCATTTTTCTTCCTAACCGACAGCAACTTACTCTTAAACAGCTTCTTAGCATTCTCCAGAAAAAAAAATGAAGAAAGACTTAAAAGAATTTTTCACAAAATTAAAAACCTCTTATCGAGATATTTTGTAGGGATTTTTCTACAGATCCTTGTCCTTTTTATACTCTACACCATTCTGTTATACATCTTTAAAATCCAAAATCCTGTAGCTGTTGCTTTCATTTGTGCTTTTTTAAATATCGTTCCGTATTTAGGGCCGGTAGTGGCCGGAATTCTTATGATGTTTTTTGTCGGTTCAAACCATTTAGGCTCTGATTTTTCAACCGTTATTTTACCCAATATGCTTTATGTTTTAGCAGGATATCTCATCGCACAAACTATTGACAATCTTATCAATCAACCGCTTATTTTTGGGAAGAGCGTTAAGTCACATCCCTTGGAAATTTTCATAATTATCCTGATTTCCGGTTTGCTGTTTGGTGTATTTGGAATGATAATCGCCGTACCAAGTTATACCGCTATTAAGGTAATCGCTAAAGAATCTCTAAGCAAGTATAAAGTCGTAAAAACGCTCACGCGCGGCCTGTAAAATATGCTGAATAAAAACCTGCTACATCCAGAAATTCAAGCTTTTATCAAAGAAAATTTCAAAGTAGATCCCGTCCAACTGATTTTAAAAGGCAGTCCTTTTCCCAAGGTAAATGTAAAAGATTTGGCCACTCAAATCCAAGCCAAAAGAAAGGCCGAAAGGAAATTACCGACTTGGTTTAACGCTCAACAAGTGCTCTATCCGCCCAACTTAAACCTTTCGCAATCTTCATCGGAATTAACTGCCAATTATAAATCGACACTGGTTTCCGGTGAAACATTGATTGATATTACCGGTGGGTTTGGTGTAGATGTTTTCTATTTTGCACAAAAGATGAATCGAGTAGTTCATTGCGAATTAGATAGTAATTTATCAGCCTTGGCAAAACACAATTTTAAAATACTGTCAGCACACGATAACTGCGAATTCATCCACGGAAACGGAATCGATTATGTCAAAAACCTTCAGCAGAAAGTTGATTGGATTTATGCCGATCCCGGGAGGCGGACCGATAGCGGAAAAAAGATTGTTCGGTTAGAAGAAGCTCAACCCAATATTCTTGCACATTTAGCACTTTTAAAATCCAAAGCAGGTAAGATATTATTAAAAACTTCTCCGCTCTTAGACCTCAGTTTAGCAAAAAATCAATTAAAAACAGTTGAAGAGATTCATGTAATTTCGGTGCATAATGAAGTAAAAGAATTACTATGGATTATCGGTCAAACCCCTTCTGAGAAAACGTTGGTAAAAACAATTAATTTTCACGGAATAAAACAAGACGAATTTTCTGCATATATGGAAGAAGAAAGCGCGGCAAATCCCAACTACTCCACTCCTCTTTCTTATTTATATGAACCGAATGCCGCAATTTTAAAAGCCGGGTTTTTCAAAAAAATCGCAGAGGAGTATACTTTGTATAAACTGGCGCAACACACACATTTATACACATCGACTGAACCTATTGATTTTCCCGGTCGCACTTTTGAAATTATTGAAGTAATGCCGGTTCACAAAAAGCATTTTAAAAAGACAGAAATTAAAAAAGCTAATATATCTACCCGTAATTTCCCGATGAAACCTGCACAGATAAAAAAGAAATTCGGCATTAAGGACGGTGGGGATGAATACCTATTTTTTACAGCAGATAAGGAAGGTCAAAACCTGCTAATTTGGGCCAGAAAACACTAAATAAAACCCAAGATTTACAATCCGGAGTAATCAGAAAAACGAAATCACCCCCAACAGGCTATAACTAAGTGACTTACAGTCTTTTTGCTGTTTTATAAGAACCGTTAATATCAAAGAATGAATTTTAAATTAGCATAAATAATCGTATTTTTATGCCCTAAAATAAAGTTAATGGGGAAAATAATAGCAGTAGCCAACCAAAAAGGAGGTGTAGGAAAAACTACCACCGCAGTAAATTTGTCTGCCGCCTTAGGAGTTTTGGAAAAAAAGGTTTTGCTGATCGATGCAGATCCACAAGCTAATGCCAGCTCGGGATTGGGAATTAACGTTGACGACGTTGAAATTGGCACTTATCAACTTTTCAATCATGATATAAAAGCAGCGGAGGCTGTTGTAGAAACCAATTCGCCCAATCTGGATATTATTCCGGCTCATATTGATTTAGTCGCTATAGAAATTGAATTGGTAGATCAAAAGCAGCGGGAATATATGTTGCGTGAAGCTTTGCAAGACCTTAAAAGCAGGTATGAATATATTGTTATTGACTGCGCGCCTTCCTTGGGTTTATTAACCTTAAATGCACTGACTGCAGCTGATTCCATTATTATCCCGATTCAGTGTGAATATTTTGCCCTTGAAGGATTGGGCAAGTTATTAAATACGGTTAAAAGCGTTCAAAGACTGCACAACCCTGATTTGGAAATTGAAGGCTTGTTATTAACGATGTATGATTCGAGATTAAGACTCTCCAATCAAGTAGTAGAAGATGTGCGCAAACATTTTGCTGATATGGTTTTTAAAACAATTATACAGCGAAATGTACGTTTAAGTGAAGCACCTAGTTTTGGTGAAAATATAATAAGTTATGATGCCGGTAGCCGAGGAGCTGATAATTACTTAAGTTTAGCACAAGAAATTATAACTAAAAATTCGTAATTTATTATGGCAAAAGCAACAGGAAAAAAAGCATTAGGAAGAGGTCTTTCGGCTTTGTTGAAAGATCCTGAAAATGATATAACCTCTGCAAAGGATAAAAATGCAGATCAGGTGGTGGGCAATATTGTAGAGCTGGAGCTTGACACTATTGAAGTAAATCCAAATCAGCCGCGTACGAGTTTTAATGAAGAGACCTTAAAAGAACTGGCTTCCTCAATACGAGAACTCGGTGTTATTCAACCTATTACAGTTCGAAAAATCAGCTTTAACAAATATCAACTCGTTTCCGGAGAACGGCGTTATAGAGCTTCTAAGCTGATTGGATTAAAAACAATTCCCGCTTATATACGAATTGCCAACGACCAGGAAACCCTGGAGATGGCTTTGGTGGAAAACATTCAGCGCCAGGATCTCGATCCGATTGAAATTGCACTTTCCTATCAAAGATTGTTGGAAGAAATTGATTTGACACAAGAAAGACTGAGCGAAAGAATAGGGAAAAACCGTTCGACTATCTCAAATTATTTGCGCCTGCTCAAGTTAGATCCGATTATTCAAACCGGAATGCGCGATGGTTTTTTAAGTATGGGTCACGGAAGGGCGATTATTAATATTTCCGATCAAAAAAAGCAATTGGAAATCTATGAGAAAGTAATCTCCGACTCCCTCTCTGTTCGAGAAACTGAAAACTTGGTTCGTTCGCTTCAAAAACGAAAACCGAAAAAATCAAAACCAAAGAAACCTACTTTAAGCAAGGAAATGAAAGCTACTGTCAGTGAATTCTCCGAACATTTTGGTGCAAAAATCGAAGTGAAATTAACCAAAAAAGGAAGTGGAAGAATTGTAATTCCCTTTTCTTCCGAAGAAGATTTTAGACGTTTAGAAAAACTGATCAAAGATTGAAAAGCGTACTAACTTGTCTATTGGTATTCTTCCTTTTTGGAATTTGCAGACTTCATGCACAAGACAGCTTATCAGTGCAAACAACATCGACTCAGATAGATTCCAATAAATTAAGGATAGATTCTAAATATGAACCTTTGGCGCCTTCCAAGGCAGCTTTTTATTCAGCTGTATTGCCGGGTTTGGGCCAAGCGTATAACGGCAGTTATTGGAAAATCCCTTTGGTTTATGCCGGTTTGGGAGCAGGCGTATATTTTTATATCCAAAACGACAACGAATTCACTAAATATCGCGATGCGTATAAAAGACGATTAGCCGGTTATAGCGATGATGAATTCCAAGGCAGAATCAGTGATCAGGGGTTGATTCAAGCACAAAAACAATTCAGAAAAAATAAAGAAATCTCTATATTTTTCACGGTGATTTGGTATGCTTTAAATATTGTGGATGCCAATGTAGAAGCCCATTTAAAACAGTTTAATATCAGTGAAAATCTATCGGTAAAACCCGATTATAAACACAATGATTTGGGACAAAATGCCAATTATGGGCTAAGTTTAAATCTTAAATTTTAGAAAATGAAAATCGCAATCTTAGGATATGGACAAATGGGAAAAACCATTGAAAAATTAGCTTTGGAATCCGGGGATGAGATAGTTTATAAAACTTCTCAAAAAATCGATCCAACTGCTTTGAAAAAAGCTGAGGTGGCTATTGACTTTAGTATCGCAGAAGCTGCTTTTGAAAACATTTCGACTTGTTTAAAAAATGGAATTCCGGTGGTTTCCGGCACCACAGGATGGTTGGAAGATTATCAAAAAGCTGTAGAGCTTTGTAAGAAACTGAATGGTAGTTTTTTATATGCCTCAAATTTTAGTGTAGGCGTAAATTTATTTTTCGAATTAAATCGAAAACTGGCTAAAATGATGAAAAATCAAAAGGATTATCACCTTCATATAGAAGAAATTCATCATACCAAAAAAAGAGATGCCCCCAGTGGGACAGCTATTAGTCTGGCGGAAGATATTGTGAAAGAATCGAACCACAAAACGGATTGGCAATTGGTGGGCGATAAAAATGAGACTTTGCCGGAGTACAGCATTCCAATAAGCGCGGAAAGACTGAAAGATGTGAAAGGCACACATATCGTTGAATACAAATCCGACATTGATGCTATAGAAATAAAACATACCGCTTTCAGCCGAGAGGGCTTTGCCAAAGGAGCTTTGCTGGGAGCGAAATTCATATATGACAAGAAAGGGATTTTCAATATGAAAGAAGTCCTTAAAAACCTAATTTAATTGCTATTTTTGCAGCTGATTTTAATAGCCTGACCAAAAACAACCTCCATGACATTAATACAGTGGTTTATATTTTTTCTCGCAGTTCAAGTAATCCATTTTTTAGGAACTTGGAAATTATATGTAAAAGCCGGACGTCAAGCCTGGGAAGCCGCCATCCCGATATACAATGCAATTGTTCTTATGAAGATAATCAATCGTCCTGCGGCTTGGGTAATTTTGCTTTTTATTCCGATTGTCAACCTGATTATGTTTCCGGTAATTTGGGTAGAAACCGCCAGGAGCTTTGGAAAAAACTCCACGCTCGATACCTGGTTTACTATTTTAACGCTGGGGTTTTATTTATACTACATCAACTATGCTTTAGATGTTGAGTATATTGAAGATCGCAGTTTAAAACCGCGCACTTCGGCTGGAGAATGGGTCAGTGCTATTCTTTTTGCGGTTGTAGCAGCGACAATTGTACACAATTATTTTATTCAACCTTTTACCATTCCAACTTCTTCTTTAGAAAAAACATTATTGGTAGGTGATTTTCTTTTTGTCAGTAAACTAAACTACGGTCCAAGAACTCCAGAAACAACTGTTGCCGTGCCGATGGTTCACGATACTATTCCGATTTTAGGAGTAAAATCTTATCTAAATAGACCAAAGTTGCCCTATTTCAGGTTTCCGGGATTCGAAGATATCGAACACAACGACATAGTGGTTTTTAATTGGCCGGTTGATACTGTGCCATATTTTGGATATAAAGGAAATAAATCCTACGTAAAACCGATAGACAAAAAGTCAAATTATGTAAAAAGAGCGGTGGGACTTCCGGGAGATTCTTTGTCGATTATAGATGGACACGTTCATATCAATGGGGTGGAAATGGAGTTTCCCGACAGGGCTAAACCGCAAACCTCCTATTTGGTGAAAACTAAGGGAGATAATTTTAATCGACGGTATTTATATGAGCATTACGATTATACCGAGAATTTATATCCTCAAGGAAATAATACTTTTCTATTTGTTTCTTTGACTGAAGAGAATGCGCGAAAATTAAAAAACAATCCAAATGTCGCTTCGATACAAAAATATATCGCTCCAAAAGGTCAGGGAACCAATGTTTTCCCAACTGCAAATTTAGGTTGGAATGGAGATCAATATGGGCCGATTTATATTCCAAAAAAAGGTGCTACGGTAGAAATCAATAAAAATAGTTTGCCTTTCTATAAACGAATTATCGAAGTTTATGAAGGGAGTGAAATGGAGGAAGAACAAACTATCACCACCGATGGAGATCAAATCCTGATGAACGGAAACCCCATAAATAATTACACTTTTAAGCAGGATTACTATTATATGTTGGGAGACAACCGACACAACAGTGAAGACAGCCGATATTGGGGGTATGTTCCGGAAAATCACATTGTTGGAAAACCGGTATTTATCTGGTTGAGTATGGACAAATACGGCAGTGGATTCTTTGATCGCATCCGATGGGACAGAATGTTTACTTCAGTACATGGGAAAGGAGAACCTACCTCCTACTTGTCCTATTTTCTCATTGCAGTTGCAATCCTGATCGGGATTTCGATTTTTAGAAAACGTAAAACCAAATCTTGATATGCAAAAAACGCTTATCAATCCGGGATATTTTGCTCCGATTGATTTGTTTTCAGCCTATATCAATGCCAAAACGGTTCTTTGGGAAAATGAAGATAATTATCAGAAGCAGACCTATAGAAACCGTCAGTATATTTACAGTCCAAATGGAAAACTCTTGCTCAATATCCCCATCGATCATACCACTCGCAAATCGGGAGCATCAAAATACAGAGATACCAAAGTGGAAAACAAATATGACTGGCAAAGAGTTCACTGGAAATCTTTAGAGACCGCTTATAGCAATTCTCCGTTTTTTGAGTTTTATCAAGATGAATTCGCTGCGCTTTATCATCAACCCGTTACATATTTATTGGATTTTAATTTCCGCTGTTTAGAAGTCCTCAAGTCCTGTTTGCAAATAGAGCAATCAGAGCGCTTAACTCAAAAGTTTTATAAAACTACCGCAGAATTGCCATCGATAAAAGATTTGCGTTTCCTGATTGTTGCCAAACGAAAACCAGCGATAAGTTTGGAAGTTTACGATCAGGTTTTTCAAGAAAAACACGGATTTATTCCCAATCTCTCTATCTTGGATTTGCTTTTTAACAAAGGCCCGGAGAGTTTATCTTATTTGAAGAGGAATGCTGTTCATATTTGAGAATGCAAACTGTAAACCCCGTTGATTCACTAACGGATTCGCCTCAAGCAACGCGATGCAATCGTGCTTCAGCGGGGGAACATGCCTAGCAAACCGCCTAACTCTTCAAGGGTTCCAAACCCTTGAAGAGTTGAATTCAATACAACATCCGATAACAAGTCGGGTTTCGAGAGCCTCCACTTTCGGAGTATTATTTCAGCACAATAAATCTTAGACGATAATAGACCTTATTACTCATAATTATTATTCATCGCGTTCTATATAACGGTGGATGATATCTTCTACTTCCTGACTTTCGGATAACTCGAGCAAGGTTAAGTTCACCTGAGAAATTAACGGGGAATTGTTTCGAAAAGCAAAACCATAACCCTGTTTATAATACTCGCCCTGGCTCAAATATAAATCTACATCATCGTGTTCTTTCATATAATACAACAATTGCGGTCGGTCATATACCACTGCATCGACAGATTTATTTTCTAATTCTTCCATCGCCTCGTCTAAGTCTTTTACGCCTTTTATATTTATTTTATTACTCTTTAGGAACTCTTGTGAAGGGGAACCCGCCACCGTTGCTGCTTTTCGTCCCGAAAGCTGTTCCAAACTTGAAATTGGAGAGGTTCCAAGGGTAGAAAGTGTAAGGGTGCTCGCTATTCCGGCCACCATAGAGGTTGCAAAAATAATAGATATAACCATCCAAGAACCCGCAATTATTCTGCCCAATAAAGTTATCGGAGCTTTATCTCCGTATCCTGTTGTACTCATGGTGACAATTGCCAACCACATCCCATCACCTATTCCTCTTATCGGATCGCTCGGAAACTGTTCCGGAGATTTTTTGCGTTCAGCCAACCATAATAACCCTCCAACGATGGCGAGAATTATTAAAAAAATACCGACGGCAATCAATAACTTAAAGCTAAACAGGGGTTTAATTCTTTGCCAAAGACTCATATCACCGCTTCGAGAAATTATGGATATACTAGAATTATAATACGGTTGCGAAAAACTATTCGTTTCCAATCGATTTGCGGTGATGCTGGTCGGCCCTACTACAACATCTAAATTGTGCTGATTCAAGGCATCTAAAGCTTCACTCACATCATCATAGGGAATGTACTTGAAATCCCAACCTCTTTGAACAGCAATATCATTCCATATTTCAATGGCGATACCGCTATCTCCATCATCAAATACAAAAGGCTCACTACCGGCAACACCGACCACTAAGGTATCATTTACAGTTTGCTGTTCAACATTTTGTGCTTTAGTAAAATGGGTAGCAAACAGCAAGACAACACAGCATAAAAAAAAGTGTTTATATAGTTCTTTGTCTATAATATTCAAATCAATAAATTTAAGAGGTTAAAAAGAATTGATCCCAACAGTTTCCCTTTAAACAATCCTCTTTCTAAACAACAAAAATACATTTTTATGCAAAAAAACCAATCATTTCATACCCTTTCTCTAAGTTTAATCGCAAAATATGACCGATAGTCAACTCGGCTCTAAATTATTTCTTGAACGACTCAAAAGTTGATTTTTTAAGGAATCCAAACCGCTTGGAGGGTTGTTCTAAAAATAAATCGATTTGATATGAAGGTTTTCGGTATAACATTAAACGCTTTGAGATAATCGGATTTCGAGTGTTTCAGTTGTCGCTTCCTGCTTCAATAGAATTTGAAAAAGATCTAATACGATAATACAAGTCTATAACGAATCTAATTTAATCCGCACCGAAATAGGTTCATGATCTGAAAGCTTTATTCTATAGGTTTTAAATTCAAGGATCGGAATTTGAGCATCTATCAAAAAATAATCTATTCTAATCGGGATAAAATCCATCACAAAAGTATAGCCCAATCCACTTCCTTTTTCTTTAAAAGCATCCTGAAACCCTGCTGAAAGTCTTCTATAAGCATAGGAGAAAGCGGTATTGTTCATATCTCCTCCGATCAGATTTTTATAAGGCGATTCGTTTTTTGCTCTGAGCAACATATCGATTTGTTGTTGTTGAACACCAAAAGAACTTCCCATTTTTCGGGTCATTTTTTTACCGGATTCGGTATTTAATGTTCGTAAATCCGGGTCGATTCGCAAACTCTGTAAGTGCATGTTAAAAACCCGGATGGTATCCTGTTCGATGACAATATCGGCATAAATCGCATTATTGGCTGTGTTGGGAAAATCGAGAGCGGATTTATTAATAATGGGATATTTAGAGAGAATGGCTTGACCGAACTTCCCGCTAATGAGTTTTTCATATACATAAGGATATTCCGAAAAGTCAATTTCTTCGCTTACATACTCCTGAAAACAAATGATATCCGGTGATTCTTTGGCAATAAACTCTTCTATTTGATTGGGAATTGTTTTATCGTCTATCCAATTATGTCGATTAAACTGACGAACATTATAACTTAACAGTTTTACGCCTTTCTCGGTCACTTCAGAATTTGAGGTATTGAACTTATAAAGAGACAGCACGTGATTAAAACCAATTGCCAACACAATGAGCGACAACAAGAATTGTTTTCTAAGGCGCAATATCCAGAAAAGGCAAAACAAAATATTACCCGCTATCAAAACGGGCATCCCCAAACTAAGAACTGCTAAGTGTGGAAAGGAATAAGGCGGAAAATAAGGCAGGGCATAAGCCAACAACAGCAAAACGGCAAGCAGTGAATTGATTACGAATAAGAACCTACCGAACAGACCGAGCTTTCTTTTCTTCATCGCTAATCTTTCCCCGCATTAAACAGAAAGTCTTTCTCTTCTTTGTTTAAGCTGTCGTATCCGTTTTTACTGATTTTATCTAAGATCTCATCGATTTTCTTTTGTTTTTCGCTTTCACTTTGGGCTTGATGGCGAGGTTGGTAAGGCCCTCTTCTTCCGCTTGGCTTCTTTTTATTCTTATAAACTTTTTTAAAAGGTGATTTCTTTTTAGTGCTAAATAATTCTTCAAAAAAATAAATTACATTATCAAACCAGGCTCCTATATCTACACCTTTACGCAGTTGGGTAGTATAAACAAACCCAAGGGCTGCACCGCCAAGGTGAGCGATATGTCCACCGGGATTATCTATAGGAATCATCATCAAATCTTTTACCACAAAAAACGCAGCTATCCACCAAAGTTTGACATTGAAGAAAAATAAGCGGATCATCATATTGGGAGAGAATGTTGCCACACCGATTAAAACCGCCATAACAGAAGCAGATGCTCCGACCAAGGTATAATTATATCCATCGGCAAAAACCGGAAATAAATTATAACTCAACAAGAAAAACAAACCTCCGGCGATGGCTCCTAACAAATAGTAATTCAATAATCTTTTAGGGGAAAAGAAGGTCAGAAAAAATCTACCTGAAAAGTAGAGAATAATCATATTGGAAGCAATGTGCCAAAACCCGGCATGCATAAAAGCATAGGTGATAATTGTCCAAGGCCTATAGACAAACACACTTAACTGTCTTGGCAAAACAAGCCATTCAGAAAGTTTACCCAAGACGCCATCTGCTTGAAACAGAAAACCTATTACTCTCAGCAAGATAAAAAACAAAAAGACGGCAACGTTGATGACAATAAGCTTCTCTGTCATTCCGGCCAAACTATATTGATATCTTATTTTATCCCGAAGATTCATCTAATTCCAACGATTTTGATTAAACTGACTTCTTTTCCAATACCACAAGGTAATAAACCCGATAACCGCTCCGCCCACGTGTGCCCAATGGGCTGTATTTGAGGGGCCTAAAACTGCAGTTCCGCTTATTCCTGAATATACTTCCAATATAAAATAACCTCCGATTAAATATTTAGCTTTTATCGGAATCGGCACAAAGAATAAATACAGCGGCATATTGGGATACAACATCGCGAAACCTGCCAACAAACCAAAAACTGCTCCTGAGGCTCCAACCATCGGAGTCATATAAGTTCCCAACATCGATTTGACCGCATCTCGATTCGCCCCGTCCGGTAAACCTACTTGATAACTGCCACTGCGGGTCCATTGAGAATAGGCATCTTCCATCAAATCGTGAATTCCTCCCCGCGACATTCCGGCATTTGTCAGGGTTTCCATTCCCATATTGTAATTATAATAGCTGAAAAGCAACTGTAACACCACTGCTCCTAATCCGGCCGAAAAATATAAGAACAAGAACTTTTTTTGTCCGATAGATTGTTCCATAATACTTCCGAACATCCACAGCGCAAACATATTAAAAAATATATGCATAGTTGACCCGTGCATAAACATGTGGGTTATTATTTGCCAAATTCTAAAGTTTTCATTTTCCGGAAACCACAAAGCGAAATACCTAATGGCCTGAATTCCCATGAATTCACTTCCCACAAAAAAGATTATATTGGCAATCAGTAAGGTTTTTACCGTATCTGTTATTCTCGACATTTACACAAAATTTTTATCTAAGTCTTCAGCACTTAGCCGAATATACACCTTTTCATTATCCGGGGTCATATCCGGTTCTTTACAGGCAAACAATTGATTAACTATCGAAGATTGCTCTTCCAAATTTAAGGAAACACCGGTTCTAATAGCGGTGTTTTTCGCTAAAGATTGCGCCAACAATTGCGTGTTTGCATTTTGGTTCTCGGGAAGATTATTTTCTAAATCAGACAACACCTGATCTAAAATCACAGTTACTTGACTTTCAGAAATCATTCCGGGGATACCGCAAATTTTTACTTGTTCCGCTGTTATATTTTCAAAATCAAAGCCTATTTGTTCTAAATAAGTTTTTATTTCTTTAAGCATTTCAATTTCCATCAATGAAAATTTAAGAATCAAAGGAAATAATAATTGTTGACTCGAGGTGGGTTCAACTGTTATATTTTTCAGAAATTCTTCATACAATACCCGATAATGGGCACGGTGTTGATTGATAATTAACATTCCTCCTTTTAATGCACTGACAATATATTTTTTTTGTAGTTGAAACATGCCTGTTTGTTGTTCTTCAACTTCCCCGGAAAACAAATCTCCGGTAATCGTTTCGCTTTCAAACTCGATACTGGGCAACTCATCGGATGATTTAGTATCCAAGCCGGCATATAACCCTTCCCATTCCGCACCTTTAGGTCTGCGTATTTCAAAGGGGTTCGAACCACTTCCTTGATCCTGTTTAAAAGGATTAAAATCTCGATCTACTTCTACTTGTGGAGGTCTAGGATTTTTATTTTTAAACTCATAAGGCGTGTCGAGTTCCGGATTACGATCAAAATCTAAAGAAGGGGTAATATCGAATTGTCCCAAACTGTGTTTGACCGCCGCGCGGATAATGGCATAAATCGCGTGTTCATCGTCAAATTTTATTTCAGTTTTAGTTGGATGAATATTGATGTCGATCGACTTAGTATCAATATTGAGAAATAAAAAATAGGAGGCGTG
>Ga0079225_10000570_pt1 | contig 19928 bp, 39 predicted proteins | sample Poulit2012_FD_76344 | JGI IMG/M metagenome (GOLD analysis project Ga0079225, IMG submission 76344) | Agricultural soil microbial communities from Georgia to study Nitrogen management - Poultry litter 2012 | ecosystem: Environmental > Terrestrial > Soil > Agricultural land | place: USA: Georgia... | reverse complement strand
TTGCTTCCATGTTCTTAACAACTGAGGCAGTTGTAGCTGACCTACCTGAAGAAGAAGGCGCTGGAATGCCTGACATGGGTGGTATGGGCGGCATGGGCGGCGGCATGCCGGGAATGATGTAAACCTAACCTAACAAGTATTGATATGACGGGGTTTGTCTTGTGCAAACCTCGTCTTTTTGTCTAAAATGTCACATTTATGTCACATTTATTTTAAAAAGGAAGTTTTTCCAGTATATTATTGTGTATTGCTGTGACATTTTCTACAGACTTGATTTTCATTTTTTCTGTGACATGGGTATAAACTTTTAAAGTGGTATTTGGATCAACGTGGCCAACTCTTTCCATAATTGTGGATAATTCTGTTCCAGATTCAGTTAGCATGGAAATGTGTGTATGCCGAAAACTATGGGGAGTGAGATTCTTCTTGATGTCACAAAACTTTAGTAGCCTTTTCATTCGACTAGCTAGGCTTTTAATTACATAGGGATAGCCATTATTTCTCTGAAATACAAAATCCTCATCATGAAAATCATCTAATAATGTTCTGTATTTCATTTTATGAGTATCATTTAATCGCACAAGTTCCCTTAACATTCTCATTATGCTTTCATCCATATCAATAATTCTCACATTGTTTGTCTTTGTAGTTTCTATTTCATAATCTCTCATATTATTATTTTCGTTATACAAGGTTTTGCTAATTCGTATTGTGTTATTATTAAAATCTAAGTCTGACTTTTTTAATGCAATTAATTCTCCTGGTCGCATACCGGAAAAAGCAAGGTTATAAAACCATTCTCTGTCCAACTCCAATCCAATAGTTAAAACAGCATTCAGAAAGTTATTTAACTCTTCCTTTTCAAAATAAGTTTCTTCAATCGATTCATTTTCTAATTCTTCTACTGTTAAGGACTTTTTAGGAACGATAGCGCCTTCACGTGGATTTTCTTTAATTAACTTATTTCTCATTGCATACTTAAAAATCATATTAGCACACGTATTTACCCCATTAATAGTAGAACGAGCATATTTATTCTTATCTAAGTTTGTAAGCATTTCTTGGTACATATAATGAGTAATTTCAGCTATTGGCGCTTTAGCAAAATATCTATTTAGTATATTTACTTCCTTTTCGCGTATTCTTACAGAGCCACGCTTAACACCAGTCGAAGCATAAACTGCTAACCACTTTTTAGCGACTTTTTCAAACGTTATAGTTGCACTTATACTTTCATCAATTCCATCCTCTTTTAATAATCTAATTGCATCTTCCACTCTATCTTTAGCTTCTCCTCTAGTTTTCCCTCGCCTTTTTATTTGCCTTCTTTTACCGGTCGCTGGATTCCGCGGACCATCCTCGACACATTCCCACACATAACCCGACTTAACTTTAATTCTTCTACAGTACACTGACAACCCTCCTATCAATTAATTTATTTTTGTACATCTCCATCCTCCTAAGTGCAAAATCAAATTCAACATTAAACAAGTTCATTACTCCATAAACATTCACTCCTCTCAAATTAGCTAACATAAAAGTTGGTACGCAAAAATGATAAGCAAAATAATCAGCTTTCGTTTCGCAATAACCTACAAAACTCTCACGTAAAATAAGAGGATTGCCCCGATCAAAGAGAAAATGTTTCATTTCATGCCCGAAATCCTGCCATTGTTGACGTTGGCATAAGTTTTCATTGATAAACATTTTAAAATCACCAAAATAATTTGTGATTTCACTTGAATATTGCCAATAAATCACTTCTAAATTGATTTTTTCGGAGATTGCTTCGATGGTTAATTCATTTGGATCGACTAGACCGATAGACTCATAAAAGGTTTTTACATATAATTCGGTTCCATTCATGCAACCACCCCTCATTAAGTAGTATTATTTATTATATATACAAACTTACGTTCTATCAATAGGATAAAAAGCAGATATACATTTATTTGTATATCTGCATAAGTGGTTAAATTTATTAATTGAATTAAGCAGTTAATAAACTAACTAATTTTTCTCTTTCTGTCCATTTATATACTTCGCTAAGTTCCTTTAACAGTAAATAATCATTTTCTTTCCACTCATAGGATACATCATTTAGTAAAGTAATTCTATTTTCTATTGGATACTCTTCTAATAGATGATTTTGAATATCAAACCAAGTTTTTATAAGCTTATCAATTGATGGCTTTATGTCAGGACGTGATGTTGTGGCCAAATTCATAAGTCTTATTTTATTAGCCGTTTCAATAGCGAAATCAAAGGTATAATTTGATTCCGTGACTGGTGTTTTGACTGGGTAATCGACTTCAAAATTTACATTGTTTACTTCAAGCATATCGGAAACTTCCTCTTTGAAACTGTCTGTGGCGCCTCTTCTAATAGTGTAAATTATATCAGTGACCCTTATGACTGCTTGACTTAAATTCATAATTGCTTGTAATAACATCTTGGGATTCTTGACTATGGCATATAGGGTGCCATTATTTAATCTTATATTATAATTATTAGTTACAGAATCTAAAATCTCGGTTCTTTTATGTGAATTTGAGATGTCAATAGCATATGTGTTTAAGAATCTATATGTTTCGCTTAAATCGGATAAAATTATATTTTCACCATTCTTTTGAATAAATAACTCAATTAAATCACCATCTGGATAATAGAACGGTGTATTTATTCTAAGATAGTCTCCCTCTATATTACAAGTGAAAATATCTGTTGACGCTTTATTTATATACTCCATGATCTCCGTACAATTCATCATCTAAATTCAACTCCTCCTGAGTTGGTGGAAGTTCGGGTATATTGACATCACATTTTATATTGCATTCTAAAAAGAATTCCTGCAGCACCTGGGAAAATTCTGCACCATCTGTTATATCGTCAGGTTTGTATGCCCAATTGTCTTCCCATTGATCAGTCCAAGTATGTTTATGTTTTTTTCCAACCATATTTTTTCTATTAAACGGTGGGTTGTCATGATTTTTGCCAATATCTAATGACTTTATTCTATAACTATTGTAAAGAATTGTAAATGAATATTTTTTAATTTCAGTATTTTTGTTAACTATTAATCTTAATTGAGTTCTAGTATCATTTACTAAGTATAGAGGAACTTGAAATTCAAAAATTATACCTTTATGTGGTTGTCTTTTCCAGTTAATCTTATCCTTTATCTCTTTATGTTCGGCTATTAGTCTGTTTGCTTCAATTTCCGTCATAGATTTATAACCTCCAGTTTTAATGAAAATAATAGACACCACAATTAACTTTCATCGTGGTGTCTACTCATGTTGATAAATTCGTATCAGTTCAATATGCCTATGTATTATGTAAAATATTACACGACCTTTTAGATCGTGATAAATTAATGTAGATACATTTTATTTATTCAACATTTTTGCTTGTTTTTCTAATCTCTTATTTGCCTTATTATCTTGTACCACTAAAACCGCATGAATAGCCCCTGGTAGCCAAAAACATAATGTTAATAAAAGATTTAACAATGCTTGAACTGGTTTCCCTGTAAATAAAACAGCGACTGGCGGCAATACTATTGCTAAAAAATACATATTACATCTTCCTTTCAATCATCCTTATATGCTTCAAATATTCTTCTTAATCTAGCTAAATCTTCTTCTTTATCCTTAGGAGCTTCTTTGTACCAACGTCGGACATCTTTTATGAATTCCTCGAATTCTTCATCTTCTACATTTTCATAACGTGGTTGTTCCGAATTTCCTAACAACCAGTCAACAGAAACATCATACAGGTTAGCCATCTTATGTAATATCTCCGTATCTGGATCCCTGTAATCTCTCTCATAACCTGATAGAGTTCCATTCGATATTCCTAGTTTTTTAGCTGCGTCTATCTGTTTAAGACCAGCTTTATTTCTAGCTTCTTTTAATCTCTTTGCTAGAATACTCATTTTCAACACCTCATCAAAATAATACCATTTTTAAGCGCTTTGTATAGGTTTTTTAGCGATAAGCTAAATTTATTTAAAAAAACTATTGACTTTAGCGTTACGCTTAATTATAATAGGGAGTAAGTTAAGCGTTACGCTTAAAGAGAGGGGTGTTACATCATATGAAAATACACGAAAGAATAGAACAAATTAGACAAAGAAAAGGTGTTACTAAAACTCATATAGCTAATAAGTGCGGCAAGACACCTACATGGTATACAGACATCTCTAATGGCCGTCGTGGTATTAGTGTTGAAGCACTTGAACAAATAGCTGATGCACTGGAAGTGGATGTACGAATTTTTTTTAATAACAAATTAAGCGATACGCATAAAACGGATAAGGAGGTAGTGTAAATGAAACTATTTATTTTCACATTCGGTTTGGCTCACGTTCTAAAAAACAAATATCAGCCGATAATGGCTCCAAATGCTGAAAAGGCTATAAACGCTATGGTTGATAACTTTGGTAGCAGGTGGGCTTGTTACTACACGATCGATGACTTCAACTCATACAAAGAAAACGGAATATTTTTAAACCTTAAACCACTAAAAGTAATTTTTGTTGAGGAGGTAGCGTGATGAATTATTTGCAAAATGCAAAGGTAGTCGACAATGAATTTGTACCAGTTTATGAAACTGACAAAGGTAACAAGGTAGTTATTGCAAGAGAACTACACGAATCATTATTTGTTTCAACTCGCTTTAACGATTGGATTCAAAGAAACCTTTTAACAGTTGGCTTTATTGAAGGAACAGACTTTTACTCATTTTTGAGTAAAACAGGTGGACGTCCATCGCAAGACTACATTTTAACTCTAGACACAGCAAAACACATTGCAATGATTCAAAGAACTGAAATCGGAATGAAAATACGCCAGAAATTTATTGACTTAGAAAAAGTGGTTCAAAAACATCAACCAAAATCACAAGCCGAAATGATGCTCATGTACGCAGAACAGTTCGTGAAACAGGAAAAAGAAATTAAACAAATAAGGCAAGAAAATCAAACATTAAAGCATCGGATGGACAACATAGACAGAATCGACACGGTTGGCGATTTACAGCAGCGATTTAACAAAATGATTAAGCGATATGCGTGGGATAAAGGTATAAACATGGGCGTTGCATGGCGACATTTCGACCAAGCATTTAATACAGCTTATCGCACAAATATAAATGCAAGACGTAATAACTACATTGAAAAGCATGGACTCAAAAGTCTAACCAGACCACAGTATTTATCTTTAGTAGACCAATTAGAAGATGCTGTAAGGGTTGCTGACAAAATGCTCAATCAAGAAAGGGCGGTGATCTAATGCAAAAGAAAACTGAATTAATGTTATTTGATAGTCGTGCAAGTGTATGTGTTGAAAGTGATTCAGAGAATGATTTGATTGTATTTTCCGTAACGGAATACGAAGTGGATGGAGAAAAATCAACAAGGAAAAATGAACACCCTAAACCGGTTAGCACTACTGAAATTTATATTAGCGAAAAAGAAGCTACAGAAATAGCTAAAGCCTTATTAGGAACAACTGAAGAAAGGGCGGTGATCTGATGTTAAAAGTCGATTTCAGTGAAGAATTCACTCAATCATTAGCAAACCAGGTAGTTAAACAAGCTGTTCCGATATTGTTACAGGAATTACAACAGAACGAATTACCACCTTTACTAACCCGGAAACAATTTATGGAGTTAGCGGGGATCGGTGAAACAAAATGTAATGAGTTGTTCCACCGACGGGATTTCTACCCTTTAACGAGGGAGTTGGGGCATCCGAAAGTTGTAACTGAACTTTTCTTCAAATGGCTTTATGAAAAGTCAGGGAGAGACAAAGAGGTCAATATGAAATATCCATATGAGGTTATCTAGGAGTTTATAAATCTATTATATAACGTAATTTCATGAATTACTGTGCACTCGTTACACATGTGCAGTGGTTGCACAATGGGAGGTGAATACAGTGAAGTTTGGCTCAATATTACGCAAGACTAGAAAGGAGGCCGGATTAAGTCAAGAAGAATTAGCAGAACATTTATACATCTCACGAAGCAATATATCAAGGTTAGAAACTGACAACTTGGAACTAAAGGCAGCTGATTTAATTGGTTGGGCAAATGCAACACAAAGTCAAGAAGTAATAGCAGCAATGATTTTAGGCGTAGATGTTGGTTTACTGCAACAAGTGCTAGAAATTATATCAACTACTACATTAGTAGGTTCAATTTTGCTAGGAGGGATTTTATGACTGATGAAATGAAAGAGGTTCAATGTTATGAGGAATGCATGTTGAAAGCTATTGAATACTTTCTGAAAAGGGATTTCAAAACGGCTGCGTTTTATCAGCAGAATGCAGTCTACTCTTTAAACCGTTTGGAGGAATTGAAGGAAGTTGGTGAATTGACAGTATGAACAAAATAGGGGGGATCATTATAGCTTCATTCTCTGGAGTAGCTTATTTAGAAGGTGAATACACGCTTGCGATTATGATTCTAGTTTTAGCGACATTATGGACATATGGATATTTTTTTAAGGAGGAACAACATTGAAAGATTACGAGTTCAGAGACTTTTTAACCGGTGGATTTGCCACGTTGATTATTTTAATTATTCTACTTGGATTTATAAAGAGTATGGGAGGATGATTGAATGAAAGGTTTAATTGAACAAGCGGAAGTATTACGTAAGTCTATCAAGTTGAAAGAAAAAGAAATTGATAATCCAGCATTAACAGTAAGTCTGATAAATGCAATTGATTTCTTTGTTGAAAATGTTGAAGAAAAATAAAAAAGGCCCTTATGAAAAAGGGCGATGATTAAATAAAAATGTTAAACAACTATATTATCACTCCGTCTATTATAACACAAAAAGGCGGAGTAAGGGAGGATAAATAAGTGAAATCTATTAAATTGCTGAATTTAAAATTAACAAATTTCAAAGGGATCAAATCATTCGAACTGTTTACAGACGGGAAAGACACGAAAGTATTTGGTGAAAATGCAGTAGGTAAAACAACATTATTCGACGGATTTGTATGGTTGTTATTTAACAAGGACAGCAATAACAACACGAACTTCGACATCAAGACGTTAGACAGCGAAGGGAATGTCATACATCGGTTAAATCATGAAGTTGAAGCAAACCTGCTAATAAATGATGGGTTGACTAAAACGGAACTAACTCTAAAAAAAGTTTTTAAAGAGAAGTGGACAAAACCTAGAGGTCAAATTGAACATGTTTTTGGTGGTCACACAACAGACTATTACATTAACGAAGTACCAAGCAAAAAGAAAGAGTACGATGACGCGATTGCAGAAGTTGTAAGTGAAGATGTATTCAAACTGTTAACTAGTCCATCTGAATTTAACAATAACCTTCACTGGACTAAACGCAGGGAACTGCTACTCGAAATTGCCGGTGACATTACAGACGAGGATGTCATTAAGTCAAACCAGGACTTAGCCAAATTGCTAGATATTTTAAATGGAAATAGCATTGAGGATCATAAAAAGATTATTGCAGCTAAAAGACGTGAAATTAATGAACGCATTAAGGAAATACCAACTAGGGTAGACGAAATACATCGAAATATGCCTGATTTAACAGGTTTAAATGAAGCTAGTACTAAGACCCAAATAGACAAGTTATCGTTTGAAATTGAAGAAAAGAACGAACAAATAAACAGCATTAAGAATGGTTCAGAAGTAAACGAAATTAAAAAGAAAATCAGTGACATTGATCTACAAATTGCAAATGTACGAAATGAGCATACCCAAAACGAACAGCAAGAAGTTTTTAAACTGAAAACTAAACTCCAGGAAGAACAATCTAATCATCAAATATTGCAAAATGACGTAAGAAATCTAATGCAACAACAGGAAATGAACAAGCAACGAATCAATGACTTTGAACGTCAAATGCAACAATTACGTGAAGAATTTATTCTGAATCAAGAGCAGTACAAAGAACACGAGGCATTGCAATTTAACCATGATGAAGAATGTGTTTGTCCAACATGTGAGCAGGATCTTCCACAAGACAAAGTAGATGAAGCAGTTGCAAAATTCAATACAAATAAATCCGATTTGTTAGAAAAAATTAAGAATAGACAAGCTGAAATCAATAAAGAAGGAATCGCATTAAAAGAAAAAGTTGAGCAATTACAGAATGAAAATGTAACGTTACAGGATGAAATAGACAAAATAACAGCGCAAGGAAAGAAAAAAGCAGAAGATGTTAAGGCGTTGGAAGAAAAAATAGCTAAAGCAGAATCAACTGTAAAACCAATTGAAGAAAATGAGCAATACATCAAGTTAACAGAAGAAAAACAGGCATTAAAAAACAAAATCAATGACTTAGAACAATCAGTACAAGAATCAGTTAATGCGATCCATTCAGAAGTTACTGGACTGAAAGAACAACAGAATAAACTACAAATTAATCTAAGTAAGATTGCACAAGCTGAAACATCCAAGAAACGTATTGCTGAACTTGAAACAGAAGAAAAGAAACTTGCAGAAGAATACGAGGAACTTGAACATCAACTCTATTTAACTGAGGAGTTTACACGAACTAAAGTAAACATGCTTACTGAAAACATCAATAGCAAGTTCAAATATGCACGTTTCAAACTCTTTAGGGAGCAGATCAATGGAGGATTAGAAGAAATTTGCGAAACAACCTATGAAGGAGTTCCGTATTCATCTGGGCTTAACAATGCAGCACGAATCAATGTCGGTTTAGACATTATCAACACGTTATCCACACATTACGGAGTACAGGCTCCAATTTTCGTCGATAACGCCGAGAGTGTTACGAAATTGATCGATATTGAAAGCCAAGTGATTAGTCTAGTAGTTTCTAAACAGGACAAGGAATTGCGTGTTGAAACGAAAGAAAATAAAGAAAGTGAGGTTGCTTAATTGTCGCTAAAAGTAAGTGATAGAGTGTGGATTACTGATTCGACTGGGATGGAAGTTGCGGAGGGAACAATCATAAATGTAAATGACTTTCGAGAACCTGAACTTAAATTTGCAGTCGATGTTGAAGGATATACTGAAGATGTTTTGTTCTTTGGTGAAGATAGTTTAATAAAACAGGAGGAAAACAAAAATGAGTAATCAAAATCAGTTAGCAATGGTAAAAAGGGACACAGTGGACGTAGTAGCAGAAAGGGTACGTCAATTTCAAGAAGCAGGGGAAATACACTTCCCTGCTAACTACTCACCGGATAATGCAATGAAATCGGCTTGGTTGATCTTACAAGAAACAAAAGACCGGAATTATAAACCGGCATTGGAAGTTTGCACTAGAGATTCAATCGCAAACGCTTTACTGGATATGGTTGTACAGGGATTAAACCCAGCTAAAAAACAAGGTTATTTCATTGTATACGGTCAAACATTAGTATTTCAACGATCGTACTTTGGGACTATGGCAGTTACTAAAAGGGTTACTGGTGCAAAGGAAATTAACGCAAATGTGATATACGAAGGCGATGAAGTAGATTATGAAATCGTTAATGGTAAAATCGCCAACTTAACACATAAGCAAAAATTCGGAAGTATTGACAAAGAAAAAATAATAGGAGCATATGCAACTATTGTATTGGATTCTGATAAAACCTATCACGAATTAATGACCATTGATGAATTACGTCAAGCATGGGCACAATCTCCGATGTGGGGCAAGAATCAAACGAAAGAAAAAGAAGGATCAACACACGATAAATTTAGACAGGAAATGGCTAAAAAGACAGTTATCAATCGTGCATGTAAGAAATTTTTAAACTCTAGTGATGATGGAAGTTTAGTTTTTGAAAGCATTAGTAGACAAGATGAATTACAAGCAGAGTCTACCGCACAAGCTGAAATAGAGGAAAACGCTAATAAAGAGGATTTAGACTTTGAAGATGTTGAGGACGTTGAATATAAAGAAGTGGATAAAAATACAGGCGAAATCGAAGAGCAACCAAAACAAGCACAAAGGACAGAACAAGAGCCACAACAGGCTGAATTATTAGAACCAACAGGTTCAGACGGGCCGGCATTCTAATGATTAACATCAAGACTTTAGCGAGTGGTAGTTCGGGTAATGCCTATCTAATTGATGATGGGCATACCCAGTTACTACTGGAATGTGGAATCAGATTCAAAGACATACAAATAGCATTAGACTTTAAAACTAGTAGTATTGCAGGCTGTTTAATCAGTCATGAACATAAAGATCATACAAAAGGATTAAAGGACGTTATACGGGCAGGAATCGACGTTTTTGCAAGTCAAGGAACGATTGACCAGGAAGGTATTAAACATCATAGGTTAAAGTGCATTAAATCGAAAGAGCAATTCAGCATAGGAACCTGGACCATATTGCCATTTGATGTTGAGCATGATGTAGCAGAGCCGTTAGGTTTTCTTCTCATGAATCAAGAAGGGGATAAGCTACTATTTGCAACTGACACATACTTCGTTCGTTATCGATTTAAAGGACTCACACACATCATGATCGAATGCAATTACAGCCTAGCAATCCTTAATCAAAACATTAAAGCCGGAGTTGTTCCAAGAGCGATGAAAGGCAGATTACTAAAGTCTCATTTCAGCATAGAAAACGTACTGGAATTTCTAAAAGTAAATGATTTATCTAAGTTGCAGGAAATACATTTACTGCATTTAAGTGATAACAATTCAAATGAAAAAGAGTTTAAGTCAAAAGTACAACAGCTAACAGGTAAGCCAGTTTATATTGCATAGGAGGAGTAGGATATGATTCATTTGGAAAAATATATTCAAAGTAATCTAAATTGCTTTGGTGGATTCCCAGACAAAGTAAAGCAGGAAATAGAGTCCGGTTTAAGATTTAGGAAGGCATCTATATCGGGATTTGTTAACCAATGCGAAACTCCAATAGAGCAATTATTAGCGGTGCATCTCATTGATTTGGAATTTCATCTTTACAAAGAATTATCTGTACTAGGAAAATTCAAATCTCTACACATTTTGGCACAAAAAGAGGTAGTCGTTAATGACAGAAAGTATAGGTTGGATTTTTTAATTGAGTGTATTACAACTACTAAACATCATAAGTACGCAATCGAATGTGATGGACACGAATTTCATGAAAAGACAAAGGGACAGGCTGCTAGAGATAAAGCAAGGGAAAGAAATTTAATGTCAGAAGGATATAAGGTCATTAGATTTACTGGATCGGAAATATGGAAAAATGCCTCTAGGTGTTCCGGAGAAATAATAAACATTATTCAAAATGACGTCGGACTTGATGATTATTACAACAAATTGTTAGGGGAAGGTTAATGTGAGCAACATCAAGTGGATCAAATTAAGTACAAATATGTTTGAGGATGAAAAAATACGTCTTATTGAGCAAATGCCCGATTCAGACACGATACTAATTATTTGGGTAAAACTACTTGCACAAGCCGGCAAAACGAACGCTAGTGGATATATATACCTATCTGAAAATATTCCATATACAGAAGAAATGTTAGCAACAATTTTTAATCGTCCAGTTTCAACTGTCAGATTAGCACTAAAAACATTCGAACAATTTGGAATGATTTCAATAGATAATGACTCATTTATACACATAAACAATTGGGAAAAACATCAAAATATTGAAGGTATGGAACGCATTAGAAAGCAGACCAGAGAAAGGGTTCAGCGACATCGGGAAAAGAAAAAATTAGAACAAGAAAAAGATGTAACGTTACATGTAACGCAAGGTAACGCAACAGAAGAAGATAAGAATAAGAAGAAGAATAAGAATAATAAATATATACGTGATCTTTTCGATCACTATTTGTCTAAAAATATTATCCAACATAGAAAATTAACAAATGCAATGCGTACTGCAATTAATGCTAGATTAAAAGATTACAGTTTTGATGATTTAAAAAAAGCTATTGATAACTATGCTTATGTACTTCATAGTGACTTGCATTGGTTTACACATAAATATCCACTAGCTGATTTCATGAGGGATAAGGACGTTAGAAAGTTTCTTGATGAAGCAGATCCGTTAAATAATTTCAAAAACAGACAGCAACAAAGTTCTAACAGACAACCACAACGGAAAGAAATAATCCCAGATTGGTTTGAACAACAAAAGCAACAACAGTCACAAACAGCAGCAACAGTTGACAAAAAAGAGGAACAAGAAATGTTAGCAATGCTTCAAAAACACGCGAATGAGTAGGAGGATTTACATGAGAGAGATTAAGTTTAGGGGTAAGGCAGTAATGACATTAGATGAGCTTGATAAAGATCATTTTGAACATGAAAAAGGTTGGGTAATCGGTAGTTTGATAGTTGATGGTAATGACAGGTATATTGTTGGAAATATTGTAGAAGCAAGTGACGACGGATTAATACATGAATGGTGGCTGAAAGTACATCCTGAATCAGTTGGGCAATTCACCGGTTACGAAGATTATTGGAAAAAAGAAATATACGAAGGTGATATTTTCAAAGATGAGGACGGGTTTTGTTGGAAGGTAAAATGGGATGGTTTTTCATTTATTGCAGTTGGAGGAGAATATCACGGAAGTGAAATATTACATGAGTTTCACAGTTGGCAAGATGAAAACAGAATAGATTGCTTGGTCATCGGAAATATATACGAAAATCCAGGGTTATTGGAGGTTGAAAGTAATGCTTAACAGAGTCGTTTTGGTAGGTCGATTAACAAGAGATCCTGAATTACGTTATACACCAAACGGAGTTGCAGTTGCAAACTTCACCGTTGCCGCTAACCGCCCATTTCGCAAAGAGAGCGGGGAACAGGAAGCAGATTTTATAAATTGTGTTGCCTGGAGAAAACCTGCGGAGAATTTAGCTACATACATGAAAAAAGGTAGCATGATTGGTGTTGATGGACGAATTCAAACGCGGTCATACGAAAATCAAGAAGGCCGTATGGTTTATGTGACGGAGGTTCTTGCGGAAAACATACAGTTTTTAGAGTCACGGAATAGTCAAGGTGGACAAGCGCAACAAAATAGTCAACCGCAACAACAGCAGACACAATCAAGTCCATTTGAAGGACAAGGGGAGCAGGTTGATATCCAGGATGATGATTTGCCTTTTAATTAAGCAGTGGAAAGGAGTTGATTAGGAGAAGGAAACAATGACTAAAAAACAAGCCAAGCAAGAATTAAAAGAAATTTTAAATCAAAAAACAGTACGGATCAGTCGGTTAAAGAAAGTTTTGTCCATACTGGATTATGACCAACTGGAAAGACAATATATTCAAGCAAGTCAAAGAATTAAGAGACAAAACAAAAGATTGAACCACTTGGAAAACAGGAGGAAAGCCAAATGAAACCAACAAGGGAGAAAGTTAGGGAATTAATTGATGAGGGTATGAAGCCAAAGGAAATAGCGGAAAAATTGGGAATAAAACCAGCAACGGTTTATACATACCGGCACATGTTCAAGAAGGAAGAAGAGCCAATAAAAAGTGAGGATAGAGAGAACCTTGAAAATGAAAATAAAGAATTGAAGCAGGAAATTAAAAAGCTTAAAAAAGCGAACAAAAGTATTTCAGATGAATTAATTCAAGTTAAGGAAGATTATGAAGAGCTAACGAACAAACACATAAAAATGTCTAATTCGATAAGTGATGAACACAAAGAAGTAGAATCATTACAGAAAGTAATCAAAGAATTAAGAAAAGAAAATGAAGGGCTAAACGTTATGAAAAACAGATTGATTGATGAAGCAAGAGAAGAAATAGAAGTCTTGGAGTCTAACTATAAATCTGAAAAAGCAAAACACGAAACACTGTTTAGATACATCACATTAGCCAAAGAAGTGAGCTAAATGAGGTATGAACAAGCTAAGAAAAAAGTTATTAAGAAAATGCAGTGGTTATCACCAAAACACGGTATGCATAACGTATTTAGGGATTTTACGGTACTAGCTGCATGTACAATTTCAAACAGTATTGACAAGCAGCGGTGGCAAAAAAGAGAAGACATGTACATGTGGACTATTAAAAAATATAACAAAGAAGAAGCCAATATATTTGCTGAAATATTAGCATTAGTCACTTTAGGATTGAATAATCGCATGGGAGATTTTATGGGTGAACTGTACATGGAACTGGAAATATCCAATAAAAATAGCGGTCAGTTCTTTACCCCATACGACGTATCAAAAATTATGGCAGAATTAGTCGATGTGAACCTTGAAAATGAAATAGTTACACTAAATGAACCAGCTGTAGGCGCGGGAGGGATGATAATCGCTTACGCTGAAGTGATGAAAGAACGCGGATTAAACTATCAAACTCAATTAAAAGTTATATGCAATGATATAGATTATGACGTAGTAAAGATGTGTTATATACAACTTTCATTGCTAGGGATTGACGCAGTTGTTATGCAGGGCAATACAATCACGCTTGAAATGAACGAAGTTTGGTATACACCAATGCACATCATAAATCTAGCTAGAAAACAGAAAGAAGAACGAGGACTGAAAACACTTGTAAGCATAAAAAAAGCTATGAAATTTCTAGAAGAAAATGAAAACCGAAAAGAATTAGAGCCTGTTCAAATGAGTTTATTTTAGGAGGTTTTAAAATGATTTGTCCGAAATGCAAAGTTAGAAATGAATTTATTATTAATGGTCAATCGGTGGCAATTGCATTACACCAATGTGTATATTGCGGTTATATTCTAACATCTACAGATGAGGAACGCTTTTTACGGTATTGCGCGGAAAACATCCAAAGGGAAATAACTGAATTCAAGCGCACAAATGATGTTGAATGCATTTCGAAGGCAAGTGCATATATGGATGTTATGAAGTTGCATATCGAGGGAGATTTGCCAGCAAGACCGGAGGTATCGGTATGAGTTATAAAGCAGCAACAAAAGAGGAGACAATAATTCATTATGGGAAATTGATTAATAAATTACAGAATGAAAATAAACGATACCGAAAAGCTCTACAATTTTATGCTGATAAAGAAAATTACGGAGAACGTGGTGAATACTGGACAATCGTTAATGATGAAGGGAAAACCGCGCGGAAAGCACTGAAAGGGGTGGAATAATGAAATTTAGAAGAGGGATCTGTATGGAGTGCGGCATTACTGCTCAATCGGAAAACAGTTACTATTGCGACGATTGCAGAGAAAATCTATTGCACGAAGCAATTATAAATGAAGATAGAGTTGTAGAATCACCACATGCGAGTTGGTTCTAATGCTAGTCTTTTGTGAGAAGAGTTTTAGGAAGAATGCAGAACCGCACATTGTCAGAACTATAAGTAAGCATTTAGACACCATAGACGGTATTGAAGTAATGAAAGACGAAAATTGCCAATGGGGTCATTACAGGATAGAACATTACGAATTTGAAGGTACCGACTATTACCTTTATCCCGTCTTAGAGGAATGGTGAAGGAACGAAAGGCAAATGAGTTTATTCCAGGAGGGACAACATGTTAGCGGAAAAACAACGATTAAGAAGAGTTAATGAGCGGAAAGCGTTTCTGATTAATGAACTTGAAAGGTTAAATTACAAATTCGGGAGAAAAAGAATGAGTGATTTTACTTTGGTAGAGCTCGAACAGATCCATATAAATGAGAAGTGTCGAATAGCGAATAATCCAGTTTTGAGGGAAGTTTATGCCAAAACTATGTAGCTTTACAGTTCCAGGCAGAGCAATACCAGCAGTAAGAATGACTCAGAGGTCAAAATATACAAGACAAGCAAAAAGGTATTTAGCGTATAAAAATCAAGTGGCTTGGACAGCTAGATCAATACATAAAAATAAGCCAACAACAAGCGATGTTGGAATAAATTTAAACATTTATCTCAATGGGGGTATTCAAGGAGATATTGACAATTATTTCAAGTCTATTTCCGACAGCCTAAACAAAATAATATACGTGGATGATAAACAAGTGAAAGAAATGAATGCTAGAAAAATAGAGTCAGAAGATGAAAAAGTTGAGGTTGTTGTTTATGAATTGTGAAACTTGCGAAAAAGAGTTAACCTTCAAAACAGTTTGTCAAAATTGCGGAGATAATACTTGTATAGATTGTTTAAAAGAACATGATTTATGTTGGATGTGTGAATAGGAATCATTTATTTGAAATTTTCTATCAATTTTCAATTTAAAGGATAGCTCAATAGTTTTGTGTTCAGAAATACGAAAACGACAGGAGGGGCTTAAAATTAACCTTTGCGGTGTATGTAATGAAGTTGTTCCACTTGAACATGCCTGTATATTACGACAAGAAAATGATAAAACATTTACAATTTATCATATGAAATGCGAAGGAATTATTCCAAAACAATCATGTAGGGATTGTGGTCATCACAGATTACTTTGCAGTGAATGCGCTGGACTAAGGAGGGGCTTGAAATCGATTTAATTGAACTGACAATAAAAATAAGAAATTGGGCAAATGAAAGAGATTTGCATAGGGCAAATCCAGACAAGCAAATTTTAAAACTAGGTGAGGAATTTGGAGAGTTATGCCAGGTCAATGCAGATTGGGACAAGTTTAGAAGATTGCGTTTCGATAGCATACAACGAAATCAAGGATAGAAAAGGTCAAATGATTAACGGTGTATACGTGAAAGAAGATGATTTTAAATGATCTATATTCTAACGGGCTTAGTTGGTTGTCTAGTGATTTATGGATTGTTGAGAGCATTGGAGTGGTAGACAAATAATGTAAAGGAGTGAAATCATGTCTGAGAGAAAATTTCAAGATGATGATATAGATATTTGGGGCAATCCTGTTCCAATATGTCCCTATTGTGGGCATGGGCAAGATGTTACTGAATTGAACAGCGAATTTGAGGAGTTTATAGATGATGAAATTATAGAAACAGAATGTGATTCTTGTGAAAAAAATTTTTATATCCAATTAAATATGCCTATTAAATACAATACGTTCGTTGATGTTAATAATGCATAGTACGACCATAAAAAGGAGTAGGCTATGTTTATCGAATTAACTAGGTACAGTGATGGGGAAAAAGTAATGGTTAATACAAACCTAATAGAGTTAGTTTGGAAAGCAACTAAAAAAACAACAGGAATTAAAATGGTAAGTATGACAACGAAAACAGGAGACTTTTTAACAGTAAAAGAGAGTTATGAAACTGTCATTGATATGTTAAAAAAATAAAAAAGCAGGATCGCTCCCGCCTACCTAAAACGATTATAACATATGGGGGCGGTCTTGTGTGGATAAAGGTAATCAAGTTTAGCATTAGTCCATACCGCAAGAACTTAAAGTTAAATCCAAAACCGATTGCAAGAAGTAAATATGCAGAATACTTATGGCAGATTGGGTGGAAGGGTGAAAAAACTAATGAGCGGTAAAGAAGAATGGAAAGACGTAGCTGGTTATCGAGGGTTTTATGAGGTGAGTAATCACGGAAGAATCAGAAGTGTTGACCGAACAGTGTTTTATAAATATAAACACAGGTTATTCAAAGGGAAAATTAGAAAACAAAGATTAACTCACGATGGTTATCCAGTGGTAAGTCTCAGTAAAAAGGGCGTTAAAAAAGTTGTGAGGGTTCACAGGTTAGTGGCACAGGCATTTATACCAAACCCGGAAAAGAAGCCCGAGGTGAATCACATTGACGGAAACAAACAAAATAATCATTTTAGTAATTTAGAATGGGTTACTCCAAAAGAAAACAACAAGCATAAACGGCATGTACTTAAAGAGGTTGCTAATAACATGGGTAAGCCGAGGGGGGTCATTCTGGAAAAAAGAACAGGAAGATATTATGCAAGAATCGGGTATGATGGAAGAAAAATAGAATCAAAGAGTTTTAAAACAAAGGGAGAAGCATATAAAGCCTACTTTGATAAATTTATAGAATTAAGAGGTTTCGAACCATGGGATTTGAAGGAATACCCAACACACTCCAAAAACGATGAGGGCTGTCTAAAATGAGTAATTGGGCTGACGATCTAATTGTTGAGTATGAACAGGGGCGCGAAGGACTAAGGGAAATGAAAAAGGTATTAAGTGATACTGAATATGATAAATTGGATAAAAGACAGATTAATAGCATGATTAGAACTATGTCATTTTCAATTGATTGGATGAAAACAGGAAAAGAACCAGGAAACCTAAGAGGAATTGACAGGAGATCCATTCATCAACGCAGGGTATTGATGGACATGGAATTGTTCCCGTCACTAGAGATTTACCCGGAAGATAAAGAGTTAACGGAAGATGACAAGCAAATACTTATTAACATATTATCTACATTATCAGCCAGAGAACGACAATGCTTTATACTACACAATGCATATCAAATGAGTATGAATGAAGTAGGGAAAGAGTTAAACATAAGTAAGAGCGCGGTACAAACTTTTTTAGAAAGGGCGAATAAGAAAGTAAAAAATAAAATGTTGTCGTACGATTGTCGTACGGTTGCCAACTGATTAGTGAAGGGGGTATATACTCTCGGAACTAGTAACGAGCAACATAACTAAATTAGTGATTATCGGTGTTGTGGTTGTGTAGCCACTGCTCTATAAATATTAATAGAGTATATCAAGACGCGTAACTCGGAGAATCAAACTCCTCCTTTCTGAACCATCTATCGTCAATCGAGCGGTAGGTGGTTTATATTTCCAATTTTTTATTGTAGAATAGTCCTAAAGGGGGGATACGTGATGGAACAAAATGAGAATAATGAATTAGAGAAAGACACCATAGAGAAGGAAGAAGTAAAAGAAAATACTGAAGAATTACCAAAATCAAAAAAGCGTAAGTTTTTGCTATTTGGTTGTTTGGGTTGTGGTGGTTTAATAGCAGTTTTCTTTTTCCTAGCAATTATTGGGGGAATTATCGGATCGTTAAGTGGTGATGATAATACAAACCAAAACAATAGCGATAATGAAGCAGAAATTAACAGCGATGATAATAATATTGCAAACAATAACGAGGAAGAACAAGAGCAGGAAGATATGGAAGTTGAACTAGACATTGTAATCGAAGTTACAGAAACAGAAATAGATGACGAAAAAGTGACTGTAAAAGGAACTACTAATTTAATTGATGGTGCCTTTCTCAGTTATCAAATTAAAGCTACAGAAGGTAATGTAAAAATAAAAGATAGTAAGTGGGAAGTAACAGAAACGATAAAACAACTAGAAAAAGATGATGAAAACAATGTATATGGCGATGGTAGTGAATATAACTTTTTTATTACCTTTCCGGCATTTGGAGTCGATGAAGAACAATCCGAGGAAATTGTTGAGATATACGGAGGTACTGGGGCAACAAATATCACCGGTGGACCTAACTTTTATGAATCGGAAGATGGGACTTTGAAAACCGTATCTTTAGAGGTCGATTTTGATAAAGATGGAATTATTGATCCGGAAGACAGGGAGAAGAGAGATTTTGAACAAGCCGTTAAGGATTGGGATAACCATTTTAAAGAAGATATGTTAGAACATTATGGTGAAGCCGGTGTAATTGATATACGAGAAAATCCTGGAAGTGATTGGGATGTTGTGAATGTATATGTACCGAATGAATTTAAACTATCAAGTGAAGAAGAAAAAAGATATTATGTTGAGGAAATAGGACCATTGTTAGAGGCCGATTTATCATCCCACTTCAAAAAAGACCATGATGTCCATGTGTATTTTTTATATGAAGACAATAATACAATGGCTTCAAGAAAAATGTTTGGTGGATGGAAAATCAAATAAATAATATGGGACACCTGATTTTATGGGTGTCTTTTCTATGTTCAAAAATAGGAGGTAGGTGTTATGTGATATGAAACTTACTGAAAAGCAACAACGTTTTGCAGATGAATATATTAGAACAGGAAATATCACGCAGTCATACATGATAGCTTATCCTCACATTAAAAAAGAACATTCAGCTGCAACATCTGGAAGTAGATTGTTGAGAAATGC
>Ga0079225_10000569_pt1 | contig 19939 bp, 19 predicted proteins | sample Poulit2012_FD_76344 | JGI IMG/M metagenome (GOLD analysis project Ga0079225, IMG submission 76344) | Agricultural soil microbial communities from Georgia to study Nitrogen management - Poultry litter 2012 | ecosystem: Environmental > Terrestrial > Soil > Agricultural land | place: USA: Georgia... | reverse complement strand
TATATTGTTAACCAGGCATTATCAGCGGGCTCATATATTGCTTTAAATACTGATAATATATATATGAGACCCCACGCAACAATTGGTTCCAGTAAAGTTATTCAAAGTGATGGATCCGCCGCGGATTTAAAGGCTCAATCAGCCTGGGTTAAAGCCATGCATACTGCAGCAGAATCCAAGGGAAGGGATCCTCTTTACGCAGTAGCAATGGTTGATGAAAGTGTCGATTTACCTGAATATGGTGCCCCTGAAGGAAAGTTATTAACCTTGAGTCCAAAGGAAGCAAAGGAAGTTGGCTATGCAGAAGATATCGTAACAAACCGTGAAGATTTGTTACATAAACTAGGTTTATCAAAGGCGACAATTAAAATAACGGAAACGACCTTTTCCGAAGAAGTAGCAAGGTTCATCACAAGTCCAATTGTAATTCCTATATTGCTATCCCTAGCCAGCCTTGGCCTCATTGTAGAACTATATTCCCCAGGTTTTGGCGTTCCTGGATCCATGGGTTTAATTGCCCTAGGCCTCTTCTTTTATGGTCACTTAATTGCAGGATTTGCCGGTATGGAGACGGTACTTCTTCTGTTAATAGGCCTGGGTTTAATTGTTGCAGAATTTTTCTTTACAGGAGGGATCTTAGGATTACTAGGAGCAGGTGCAGTTGTGGGTTCTCTTTATATGGCTGGTTACGACTTTAAAGTAATGTCTTATAGTATTATGATTGCCTTTCTCCTATCAATAGTCGCCGCCATATTCTTATTTAGATCTATTGGCCTGCAAAGGGGCATTTTTAGACGATTAGTTTTACAAGATAGAACGACGACGGAATTAGGTTATGTATCTAATGTGAGTCGGCTAGATTTAATCGGGCAAGAGGGTGTTACACTAACTCCATTAAGACCCTCTGGAACAGCGTTAATTGGCGATGAAAGGGTTGATGTTGTATCAGAAAGTAATTTTATCGATAAAAACATAAATATTAAAGTAGTAAAAGTTGAAGGTATTCGAGTAGTTGTGAGAGAATTAACTTAATATAAAAATAGGAGGAATTAAAATGCCAGCAGAGGTTATTTCAATTGTTATTATTGCGATTATTTTATTAGCCCTTGCAATCTTATTCACATTTGTTCCAGTCATGCTATGGATTAGTGCATTAGCTGCAGGGGTTAAGGTTGGTTTATTCACTTTAGTAGGAATGAGATTACGTCGAGTGGTTCCATCTAGAGTAATTAACCCATTAATCAAAGCACATAAGGCGGGTTTAGATGTTACGACAAATCAATTAGAAAGTCACTACTTAGCAGGGGGTAATGTTGACCGGGTAGTAAATGCATTAATTGCAGCCCACCGAGCAAATATTGATTTACCCTTTGAACGAGGGGCGGCAATAGATTTAGCTGGACGTAATGTTCTTGAAGCGGTTCAAATGAGCGTTAACCCAAAGGTTATTGAAACACCCTTTATTGCAGGTATCGCCATGGATGGTATCGAAGTTAAAGCGATGGCAAGAATTACTGTTCGGGCAAATATTGATCGACTCGTCGGGGGTGCTGGTGAAGAAACAATTATCGCCCGGGTTGGTGAAGGGGTTGTAAGTACGATTGGTAGTTCCGAATCCCACAAACAGGTTTTAGAAAATCCGGACTCTATTTCCCATACAGTTTTAGAAAAGGGATTAGATGCTGGAACAGCCTTTGAAATTTTATCTATTGATATCGCGGATGTCGATATTGGTAAAAACATCGGTGCTATTTTACAGTCGGATCAAGCCGAAGCGGATAAGCGAATCGCCCAGGCGAAAGCCGAAGAACGCCGTGCAATGGCTGTTGCTTTAGAACAAGAAATGACAGCTCGAGTAGAAGAAATGCGTGCTCAAGTTGTTGAAGCGGAAGCAGAGGTTCCAAAAGCTCTTGCAGAGGCTTTACGCACTGGAAAATTAGGAGTAATGGATTATATGAGTTATAAAAACATAAGTGCTGATACGAACATGAGGGATTCCATCGGCCAGTTGTCGAAGGAAAAAGACGAATATAATGAAGATAACTAATCCCCTATATTAAAGGAGGAGTAGTATGAGTTTTGTCACATTAATTATTATAATCATCGTTATTAATCTGTTTAGTCGTTTATTAGAAGGGTCCCAACAGCAACAAGAAAAACGCAATGAACAACTAAGTGAAAGATTAGAACATTTAAGAAGAAATGAAACAAGCCAAACGGTAGAAAAAAATAAAGGTTACAGTATATTCGATGAATTTGATAACTTGTTTGAAAAACAAGAACCAAGTTATCAAGAGATTTCTTTAGAAGAACAACGACAAAAACAATTAGAAAATTTAGCAAGCCGTATGGATGCTTCATTAAATCCTGAAGAAGAAGCTGATTATGAGAATGTTTCTTCAGATAGGCCGAAAACTACACAAACATATAAACCATCTTATAAGAGTAGTGTTGATAAAAAACAAAAAATGCAAAAGAGAATTCGTAATAAATTAAATAAAGATGGTTTAGTCGATAGTGTTATAATGGCAGAGGTACTAGGTAAACCAAGGTCACTTAAACCCTACCAAAATATATTCATGAGAAAATAGATATCAATAAGACCACTGAGTTGTATAATTCAGTGGTCTTATTTTGTTTATAAATCATAAATATATTTAGAAAGGAGAGTTAAGTATGACTAAATGGCAACAGACAATTAAAAATACACTTGCTAATTATTTATCCTTTCCAAAGGATGTTATGCTCGATCTTCCTCGAATAACTACAATAGGTAATCTACATACGTATATCGAAAATCATCATGGTATAGTGTCCTACGATGTTGAACAATTAATTGTTAATTCTCAAATTGGGCAAATAAAAATTACAGGGTCTGCCTTTGTTATTAAACAAATGTTGAGAAAGGAATTATTATTAGAAGGAAAAATAGATCAAATTGTTTTTCTCAAAAAGGATGTATAAAGGAGTTTTATGATGGATAGTTTTAAAACAACTTTTCCTACAGGGTATATTGTATTGGCATGTGAAGGAGAAAATATCGAAGAAGTTTTTAACCTATGTTTAAAAAGTAATATAAAGTTATGGCATGTAAAACAAATAAAAAAAGATACTTATAAAGTAACAATTGAAAAGAAACACTTCCACACCTTTGAAGAGATATGTGAGAATAACAACATTCAATTAAAAGTCCTAAAAGAAAGGGGTCTTCCTTTTTTGTTTAAAATTCTCTTCACAAAAAAGGAAATATTAATATCGACTGTCATTTCAATTATTCTCCTATTTACCTTATCAAATATCATTTGGTCGGTTAATATTGAGGGACTTCCAGAAGAATTGGAACATAAGGTAGCAGAACGATTAGAAACTTATGGAGTTAAAAGAGGAGCATTTATTTTCAATACCCCGGAGCCGAGTATCATTCAACAACAATTAATAAATGAGATCTCGGAATTACTGTGGATTGGTGTTGAGATAAGTGGGACAAGTTTTGTTTTAAAGGGTGTGGAAAAAATAATTGTCGAAGAGGGGGAAGAATTGGCTCCTAGGGATTTAATAGCTAGTAAAAATGCTATAATTAAAGATATGTATGTAAAAAGAGGATTAGCTATAGTTAAAAGAAATGATTATGTTAAAAAAGATGCCTTATTAATAACAGGCGTTTTACAAGAAAATGAAGAAAGCAATCATCCTATTTTAGTACCAGCCGAAGGGGAGGTAATCGGTGAAACTTGGTATGAAGTAACGGTTACTGTTCCTTTAGAGGGCAACTATGAACGATTAACGGGAAAACGACATGACAAAACATACCTCCAGCTCTATTCCTACGAGATTCCCATTCCTAGTTTTAAAAAAGAGGAATTTAAAGACTTTGTTGTAATAGACCAAATATACCCTATTAAATTTTTACTTTGGAATACCCCCCTTAATATAAAAAAGAGAATGATTTACGAAAAGATAAAACAGAATTTTATATTAAGTAAAGAGCAAGCTTTAGAAAAGGGAAAAGAAACTGCTATTCAAACCTTAAAAAGAAAAATTGGTGAAGATATTACAGTAATAACGAATAAAGTTTTGCAAGAAACGGAAGAGAATGGTAAAGTTAATTTAATATTATTTGTATCCCTAGAAGAAAATATTGTAAAAAGTAAACCGATATATCAAGGAGATTGATTATGGAAGAGCAATTGCAAACAGTAGATATTCATCTAGAAAATCCTGAAGAGGTTTTAGCCTTATTTGGCACTAATGATAAATTTCTAAAACGAATCGAAGAAGAACTCCAAGCCCAAATTGTGACCCGGGGTGAAGTTATTTTAATTACGGGAAAACAAAGGGATATTAGCTTGGCTAAGGATATATTAAAAACGTTAATAAGAGTAATTCAAAAAGGCATTGCGATTACGGAACGAGACGTAGTTTATGCAGTACAGTTAGCGAAATCTGGTAAAATTAACCAATTAGAAACTTTGTTTGCCGATGAAATCACAAAAAATGCTAAAGGAAAGTCTATTCGAGTAAAAACATTAGGTCAGAGAAAATACGTTTCTGCCATTCAAAATAACGACCTCGTTTTTGGCATAGGTCCAGCAGGAACGGGTAAAACCTTTTTAGCTGTCGTAATGGCTGTACATGCTCTGAAAAATGGTTTTGTAAAAAGAATCATTCTTACACGACCTGCCGTAGAAGCTGGTGAAAGTCTCGGTTTTTTGCCAGGAGATTTAAAAGAGAAGGTAGATCCCTATTTACGACCACTATATGATGGTTTACATGAAGTGTTAGGTGTAGAGCATACAAGGCGACTAATTGATAGAGATATTATTGAAATTGCTCCTTTAGCCTATATGAGGGGCCGTACGTTAGATGATGCATTCGTTATTTTAGATGAAGCTCAAAATACTACTACAGAACAAATGAAGATGTTTTTAACGAGGTTAGGCTTTGGTTCTAAAATGGTCATCACAGGGGATTTAACCCAGGTAGATTTACCAAAGGGTGTAAAATCTGGTTTGCAAATTGCTAATTATACATTAAACGATATAAAAGGTATCGAATTTATTCATTTAAAAGCTACTGATGTCGTCCGGCATCCTCTAGTTCAACGAATAATCGAAGCTTATGATTAATAATCATTAATTTGCTGGGGTGAAATAGTTGTGCAAAACATAAGAAAAATTATAAGATTTCTAGTACAAATTAGATGGCTTGCAATTATTTTACCAATGCTTTTATTAGGGGTTTTTATATTTATAATATCGGTTAAAAATATTCATACAGAAACTTATGATATAGAAAAATTTGCTTTAGCAAAGGAAACGATTAGGTCTCCTATTACCGTCGAAAACAAACAGGAGACCAACCGTAAAATTAGGGAAGCCATTTCATCGATAGAAGATCATTACTCAATTGATGATGAAATAAGTGAAGAGCGTTTAGCTTATTTAGAAGAACTATTTGACGCTTTAGAAAAATTGGAAGAAGAGGCGAAAAATCAATCTAAAAACGATGAACTTTTACCTGATTTAGCCACAGATCGGGATAAAGTTTTACGTTTAGGTGAATTACTATCTGAAGAAATTTCAAAGAATATAAATGACTCTGCCTTTATCCAATTAGTTAATTTGAGTAAGACAGAAAGGGAACTCGGAAGAAAGTTACTAATAGAAAATACGGAAAAGATTTTCCAAGAAGGAGTACGAACCTCAAATATCCAACGAGCAATATCGGATATTAAACAATCCATACGTTTTTCTACCTTAGATGATCACGTTAAGGATGCTATTAATCCCTTGGCGGATTTTGTCATTGTAGAGAATTCCTTCTTTGATCCAGAGAAAACCTCTCAGGCAGAAAAAGAAGCCGCAAATAACGTAGAACCGGTCTTTATTCGCGCGGGTGAGGTTATTGTAAGAGAAGGCCAGACAATTACCAATGAGATATATGAAGAATTAAAACTTGTTGGATTACTAGATGCTGAGAGAAACTATTATCCGATTATTGGACTAATCATTTTAATTTTACTAATCGTTAGTGTAATTGGTTATGAAATGCATACCTTAGACCTTAAAAACAAGTTAGATGGTAAAATTATTACTACCGTTATTGTAATAAGTATAGTTGTCCTTTCCTTAATGAAAATCGTTAGTTTATATTACACTCAGGATTCATATATTTATTATGTTGTCCCAGTAGCAACGGGCTCACTTCTATTAAAGTTACTAATTAATGAGCGATTTTCCCTTGTATTAGCAACATTATATGCATTAATAGGAAGTATTATATTTAACGGGGAAATTCCGGGAACATTAAATGTAGAAGCTGGGATATATTTCCTGTTTTCCCAACTAGCGGCAATAATCTTTTTGTCAAATGTTAAAGACCGTTTAACGATTGTAAGAGCCGGAATAGGTATGACAGCGATTAACGTTTTGCTCATTTTGTTGTTTTCCTTTCTATCCTTTGAGAAGCATGAGTTTTTCGATTTGTTTATCCAAGGAATCTTCGGAGTTGCTTCTGCCTTTTTATCTGCTGTTTTAACGATAGGACTATTACCATTTTTTGAAACAGCTTTGGGAATTTTATCGGATTCAAAGCTTCTTATGTTAACTAACCCAAATCATCCATTACTAAGAAAATTACTGACGGAAGCACCGGGTACATATCACCACTCAATTATGGTTGCAAATTTAAGTGAAACGGCCTGTGAGGCAATAGGGGCGAATGGATTATTAGCAAGGGTTGGTGCTTATTATCACGATGTCGGGAAAACTAAGCAGCCCCATTACTTTATCGAAAATCAAATTTCAATAAAAAATCCCCACGATAGCTTAAACCCTAGAAGAAGTGCGGAAATAATTATTAACCATCCTTATGATGGGGCAAGAATGCTAGAACAATATAAACTACCTAAGGAAATTATCGATATTACCATGCAACATCATGGTACCACTTTGTTAAAATACTTTTATTATAAAGAAAAGGAAATTAATAAACATATTTCTGAGCTGGATTTCAGATACCCCGGTCCTAAACCACAATCTAGGGAAGCAGCAATTGTTTGTATTTGTGATTCCGTTGAAGCGGCTGTGCGCTCATTAAAAGAACCTACAGAGGAAAAAATAGAGGAAATAGTTTCAAACATTATAAACGACCGCCTCATGGACGGTCAGTTTAATGAAAGTCCTATTACATTAAAAGAGTTAGAAACAGTCCACAAAACTATTTGTACAACCTTAAAAGGTATTTTCCATTCAAGAATTCAATACCCTAAGGAAGAGGAGAGTTAATTGAAAGTAGATATTGTAGGAAATACAAAGCAATTACCAAAACAACTAATCCCGACTATAAGAAAAATTTTCTCTGCCATAAAAACCTATGAAAAATTAGAAGGAAACATGGAAGTGGCAGTAAGCTTTGTTTCCGATGAGGAAATTCAAAGCTTAAATAAACAATATAGAGGAAAAGACCGACCGACCGACGTTTTATCCTTTCCAGTTTATACAAAAGAAGAATTAATAGGCCTTCCAGTGGATTTACCAATTACATTGGGGGATATCGTAATATCAATTGATCGGGGAAAAGAACAAGCTAAGCTATATAACCATTCCTTATTGAGAGAATTTACCTTCTTAGCAGTGCATGGATTACTACATTTAGTAGGATATGATCACAATACCCCCGAGGCCGAAAAAGAAATGTTTTCTTATCAAAATAAATTGTTAAAGGAGCATGGCCTTGAAAGGTAATAAAAAAGGAATCGGGTTAAAACATGCCTTAAGCGGATTAAAAATTGTAATCAAAAAGGAAAGAAACTTTAAAATTCATCTAATTGCCCTACTCATTGTAATAACTACAGCTATCATTTTGAAGTTAACTTACATAGAGTGGGCAATTATTTTAATTGTCTCTAGCATTGTTCTGCTTACCGAAATCATAAATAGTGTTATTGAGTTAATGATCGATTACATTAAACCAGAAATTCATCCTAGGGCTAAAGAAATAAAGGATATGTCTGCTAGTGTGGTATTAATAGCTTCCATCTCAGCTATGATTATAGGTTTTATTATATTTTTGCGCAAAATCCTTTTACTCATATAAATGTCGAAAATTATATTTTTTTTAGAAGTTTTAACGTTTTTATGAAATTGTTCTAAAAATATAGTATGATAAAAATAATAATAAGATAAATCGGAGGAAATCGATGGAAAACTCATTTAAATCAGGCTTTGTAGCACTAATTGGACGACCTAATGTTGGGAAATCTACATTAATTAATTATATTATTGGTCAAAAAATAACGATAACAAGTGATAAAAGCCAAACGACGAGACAGCGCATACAAGGAATATATACAGATGAAGAGGCGCAAATAATATTTGTTGATACCCCTGGAATTCATAAACCAAAACATCAATTAGGTAGTTTTATGGTTAATGTTGCTGAAGAGACTTTAACTGAAACGGATTTGATTTTATTTATGATTAATGCGAATGAGAAAATTGGGCCAGGGGATCGATTTATAATTAATATGTTAAAGAGAGTAAAAACACCGGTTTTCTTAATAGTTAATAAAGTAGATTTAATATCGGAGGAGGATATTTTTCCGATTATTGAAGAGTATAGTTCCCATCATAGGTTTAATGAAATCCTTCCCATTTCCTCCTTAGAGGGAAATAATGTTGAAAAATTAATGGAACTTATTAAAAATTATTTAGCAGAGGGTCCTAAATATTATGATGAAGACCAAATTACAAATCATCCCGAACAATTTTTAATCGGAGAATTAATTCGCGAAAAGGTACTAAATCTTACAAGAGAGGAAATTCCCCATTCCGTTGCCGTTCACGTCGATAATATTGAGCGTAGACAAAATGACACTACATATATTCAAGCGACAATTTTTACGGAGCGTCCAACACAAAAAGGAATCTTAATCGGTAAACAAGGTAGTATGCTAAAAGAAGTGGGAAAGCAAGCGAGGAAAGATATCGCTAAATTATTAGGCACAAAAGTCTATTTAGATTTATGGATAAAAGTAGAAAGAGATTGGAGGAATAATAAGTATAAATTAAATCGATTTGGATTTAGATATGATGATTATTAATTGGTAAAAGTTTATAATTGTTTATTTTAAAAATGTGGTTATGCTAAAAATACGATGTAATAACAACATATTACAAATAGGAGGGCCATATATGAAAAACATTATTTGGGAACTGTTTAGTAAGACAGGAAATATTGAAACCTATTTATTGTTAAAGGAAATTGAAGGTACTAATCCTCTAGAAAATGTTGTCGATTACAGCGATCCATCGGAGCAAGAAATAGAAACTGAAGGAAATTTAAAATCCTTTTAAAAAGGTGAATAGCATGTTAAAAACGATTACAGGATTTGTTATAAGAACACAGGATTATGGAGAGACGCATAAATTAGTGACCCTTTTTACTAAGGAACTTGGGAAAATTACTACCATCGCCCGGGGAGCAAATAAACCAAACAGTCGAATGGTTGCGATTACGCAGCCATTTGTTTATGGCAATTTTTTAATATACCTTAGTAGTGGTTTAAGTACTATTCAACAAGGTGAGGTAGAAAACTCTAATCGTAAAATTCGGGAGGATATCTTTAAAACGACCTATGCTTCCTATATTGCTGAGCTTACATGGAAAACCTTAAAGGATCGTGAGGCAAACCCATACATATACAATCAATTTAAACATACGATGCAGTGGATTTCAGAATATGAACAGGCAATGGTTCCGATAATCATGTATGAATTAAAGATGTATAAAATAGCAGGAATTTCACCGGTTGTTGACGAATGTGTACTATGCCAGGCTCCAAAGGAATTAAAGGCTTTTTCTGTCGTAGAAGGTGGTGTGATTTGCGACCGGTGTTTGAATAAAGATCCACAGTCAGTCAATCTTTCTCCCCCCTTAATTAAATTACTACAAATGTTTACTCAAATTGGCATAGAAAGGGTAGGTAATATATCAGTTAAAAAAAGTAATGAACATAAATTAAGATATCTTTTGGATGAATATTACGATAGATATGGTGCTTATCCATTAAGAACAAAAAATGTCTTAAATCAATTAGATATGCTTTAATATTGTTTTAATTGACAAAGATTTCTTTAGGTTTTAATATTATTTATAATATAATAAGGGCGTTGAAGGAAAGTAGTATACATATTATTTACTATAAAGCGAATCTAGGTTAGGTGAAAGCTAGATAAAAAAATATGTAGAAGGCGTTCCTGAGCTAATTTATGATAAGTGGCTCTCATTTCGAGCAAATAGGGTGGAACCGCGGATTTTTAATTATTCGCCCCTATGTCTAATTATTTTAGGCATAGGGTTTTTTATTATGTGATATGGAGGAAGACAATGAATATACAAGAAATGATATTAAAATTACAAATGTATTGGTCCAATCAAAACTGCCTTTTAATGCAGGCTTATGACGTTGAAAAAGGTGCTGGAACGATGTCTCCAATGACCCTGCTTAGAAGTCTTGGTCCTGAACCATGGAATGTCGCCTACGTAGAACCATCTAGAAGGCCAGATGATGGGAGATACGGTGAGAATCCAAATAGACTGTATCAACATCACCAGTTCCAAGTAATTATGAAGCCTGCACCGGATAACATTCAACAATTGTATTTAGATTCACTTAAGGAACTTGGAATAGACCCTATAAAACATGATATACGTTTCGTAGAAGATAATTGGGAGAATCCAACCCTAGGCGCAGCCGGTTTAGGTTGGGAAGTTTGGTTAGACGGCATGGAAATTACACAGTTTACCTATTTCCAACAAATTGGTGGTTTAGAAGCTAATCCAATTTCCGTAGAACTAACTTATGGAATAGAAAGATTAGCCTCCTATATTCAAGATAAAGAAAATGTCTTTGATTTAGAGTGGAATAATGGCGTGACAGTTAGAGACATTTTTTATCAACCCGAGTATGAACACTCAGTATATACCTTTGAAAAATCTAATACACATATGTTATTTAAGTTATTTGAAATGTACGAGGAAGAAGCGAAGCTAGCCATGGAGAACGGACTGATCTTTCCAGCCTACGACTACGTCTTAAAATGTTCGCATACCTTTAATCTTCTTGATGCTAGGGGAGTTATCTCTGTTACAGAACGAACAGGGTATATCACAAGAATAAGAAGCCTTGCTCGAGAAATTGCGAAATCATATGTAAAAGAACGGGAAAAATTAGGTTTTCCCTTGTTAGGTAAGGAGGACACAATAAAATGAGTAAAGATCTATTATTGGAAGTAGGATTAGAAGAACTACCTGCACGATTTATAGACCAAGCGATTGAACAACTCGTTCAAAATAGTAAACAATGGTTTATCGACAACCGAATAAAGTATACAAACATACAATCCTTTTCCACACCGAGAAGATTGGCTATTATTGTTGAGGAAGTTTCAGAAAGCCAAGATACTTTAAAAGAAGAGCTAAGAGGTCCATCGGAGAAAATAGCTAAAAACGAAGATGGCTCTTGGTCCAAAGCCGCTATTGGTTTTGCGAAAGGACAAGGAAAAGACGTTAATGATCTATATACAAAAGAAATAGAAGGTACTCCTTATATTTTTGTTGAAAAGATTACAAAGGGGCAAAAGACGGAAGCTATTTTACCAAGTATTAAAACTGCTATTTCAAATATCCAATTTCCTCAAACAATGTTCTGGGATCGCGAAGTAATGCAATATGCCCGTCCTATTAGGTGGATTGTTGCTTTATATGGGGAGGAAATAATCCCCTTTGAAATTGCTAAAGTACAATCTGGACGAGATACCTTTGGTCACCGGTTTTTAGGTGAAAGGGTAGCAATTCCAAACCCCAAAGAATATGAACAAATATTAGAGCAACAGTTTGTGATTGCCAAAGCAAAAAAAAGGGAAAGCTTAATAAGTAAAGGTATAAAATCATTAGAAGATGCAAATAATTTTTCCGTATACAAAAACGAAAATTTATTAAAAGAAGTAACAAACTTAGTAGAGTATCCTACGGTATTTAGTGGACGTTTTTTAGAGGACTTTTTACAATTGCCTGAGGAAGTACTTATAACAGCCATGGAGGAACACCAAAGGTATTTTTCTGTAAAATCTTTAGACGGTGAGTTATTACCCTATTTCGTCGCTGTTAGAAATGGAAATCAACAATATATCGATAATGTTGTAAAGGGGAACGAGAAAGTTTTAGAGGCCCGATTATCGGATGCTCAATTCTTTTATGATGAAGATTTAAAGCCATCGCTAGATGAATATGTCGCATCTTTAGCAGATGTTATTTTTCAGGAACAACTCGGTACTTATGAAGAAAAGGTAAAGCGTACGAAGAATATTGCTAATCAAATTGCTAGACAGCTTAAGCTCGATGAAAGTGATATTGAAAAGATAGAAAGAGCAGCCCATTTAAGCAAATTTGATTTAGTCACCTTAATGGTTAACGAATTTCCCGAATTACAAGGACTAATGGGTGAAAAATATGCTTTATTTAAAGGAGAAGATGAATTAGTAGCGAAAGCAATAAGGGAGCATTATTATCCAAAAAAGTCAATGGGTCAATTACCTTCGAACACAATAAGTGCAGTTGTAAGTGTCTCTGATAAATTAGATACTATAGTAGGTATAATCTCAGTTGGCTTACTTCCTACTGGTTCCCAGGATCCTTATGGTTTAAGAAGGCAAGCTATTGGAGTGTTACGGATTCTCCAAGATCAAAAGTGGGACTTAACCGTCGAGGAGCTATTAAATATAACCTTGGATAGCTATGGTAAATCGACCATTGAAAGGGACCAAATTATTGACTTTTTCAAATTAAGAGCCCAGCATATTTTAAAAGATTTAAACATTGAAACAGATGTGATGAAAAGTGTATTAAAAAAAGGAATTGGACATTTTATATATACAATTGATAAGGCATCTTTACTTTCCAAAAAACGAAATGATCCATCATTTAAGGCTACAGAAGAAGCTTTAGTGAGAACTTTAAACCTTGCTAAAAACGCTAAAACATTGGCAGTGAATGAGAAGCTACTCCAAACGGAGTCTGAGAAGCAATTATTTAATAAAATAAATGAAGTATCAAAACAATATTATCATGCAGCAGAAAAGTTTGATGCCCATAAGGCTTTAAAATATTTGAGTGAACTGACCAATTTCATAGATGAATTTTTCGAGCATAACTTAGTTATGGATAATGACCAAAATATTAGAACAAATCGATTAGCCCTATTGAACAATATCGCAAAACTTGTAAACCATTTTGCCGATTTAACAGAAATTCAGTGGAAACAGCAGGCAAAATAATGCGTTATTTATTTCATGAATAGGTGGTGATAAAGTGGAGTTATCAAAGAGACAAAAGAGAATTGTGGAAATTGTTAAGGAAGACGGTCCGATTACCGGTGAGAAAATCGCAGGTCGACTCAATCTAACTCGAGCAACATTAAGACCAGATTTAGCAATTTTAACAATGGCAGGATTCCTCGATGCAAGACCTAGAGTAGGCTATTTTTTTACTGGTAAAACAGGAACCGAACTATTAACAAAAGAAATTAGAAAATATCTAGTCAAAGATTTTCAGTCTGTACCTATTGTTATTAAAGAAGATGACTCTGTATATGAAGCCATATCTACAATGTTCTTAGAAGATGTAGGAACATTGTTCATCATAAACGAAGAACGACATTTAACAGGAGTCGTATCTAGAAAGGACTTACTAAGAGCAAGTATAGGTAATCACGATTTAAATGACGTTCCCGTGCATATAATTATGACAAGAATGCCTAATGTAGAAGTTTGTCAAAAGGAAGATTTATTAATAGAAGCAGCAAAAAAATTAATCAACAAAGAGATTGACGGGTTACCCGTAGTTAAGAAAAGTAATGATGGTTATGAGGTTGTAGGTAGAATCACAAAGACAACAATTACCCAGGTTTTCGTAGAATTAGTTTCATCGAAGGGTTTATAGGGAAAGGAGTAATACTGATGGACAATAGTCCAATTGTGTATGTTTTATCAGACTCTGTAGGCGAAACGGCTGAATTGGTAATTAAAGCTGGATTGAGCCAATTTAATGATGAGTATAAACGGGCAAAGATTAATCGAATTCCTTATGTAGAGGATGAAGAAACAATTAATGAAGCTTTGCAATTAGCTTCATCTAGCAACAGTATAGTTGGATTTACTTTAGTTGATCCTAAATTAAGAAATTATATAAATGAACAATCAAAAAAATTAGGAATAGAGGCTATCGACATAATGGGGCCTATGATGGGTTCGATGGAGAAGGTTTTTCAAAACCCACCTAGATTAGAACCAGGATTAATTCATAAATTAGACGAAGATTACTTTAAACGAATTGAAGCGATTGAATTTGCTGTAAAATATGACGATGGAAAAGACGCCCGCGGGATCTTAAGGGCTGATATTATTTTGATTGGCGTTTCTCGAACATCTAAAACCCCCCTTTCACAATATTTAGCCTTACAGCGATTAAAGGTTGCAAATGTTCCGATTGTTCCGGAGGTGGAACCACCAGAAGAGCTATATCAAGTAGATCCCAATAAATGCATTGGTCTAAGTATTAATGCAAATAAATTAAATGAAATTCGAAAAGAAAGATTAAAGGCCCTTGGATTGGGAGACCAAGCCTCTTATGCTAATATGCAAAGAATAGAGCAAGAATTAAATTATTTTACTAAGGTTGTTAAAAAAATTGGATGTGAAGTGATTGATGTTTCAAATAAAGCCGTAGAGGAGACGGCAAATAGTATTTTGCATAAAATTCAAAACGACAATAATATTACAAAACTATAAATCTATTGAAAGGATAAGCTTAGTATTAGCAATAATAGTAATAATCTACTATAATAATAATTTGTGTGTACTATATAAAAAATATGTATAAATATTTTATTTTATAAAAAATGTCGAATTATGCAGGAGTTTTTACTTTCATAAAGAATATACAACTATTAAGAGAAGTATGGTGGTGAAAATGAATAATCAAATTCCTGAACATATTGTTAAGCAAGTTCAGAGTGCACACAACATCGTAGATATTATTGGGGAAGATGTCCAATTAACAAAACGAGGCAATAATTATTTTGGACTATGTCCATTTCACGAGGAGAATACTCCTTCTTTCTCAGTATCAGAGGAGAAACAAATGTTTTATTGCTTTGGTTGTAAAGAAGGAGGTAATGTTATTTCCTTTTTAATGAAACAAAAAGGGTTTACCTTCATTGAAACCATCAATGAACTTGCAAATCGAGCAAATATTAACATCCCTAATATTGGACATACTAACAAGGAACCATCATCGGAAGCGCAAAAGATATTACAAGCAAATGAATGGTTGACAAAGTTATATCATCATTTACTAAGGTTTACTAAGGAAGGAAACGAAGCCTACGAATATTTGAAGTCACGAGGTATTCATAAGGAAAGTATAGATACTTTTCAAATAGGCTATTCACCAAATATAAAAAACTTCACTGCAAAATTTTTAACAAAAAAAGGAATCCATGAACAAATCCTCGTTAAATCTGGTTTATTCACAAAGACAAATGAAGAAATATTTGATCGATTTTCCGGAAGAATAGTTTTTCCTATTCGTGATCCCTTTGGACGATCCGTCGGTTTTAGTGCTCGCACAATAACTGACCAAGATCCAAAATATATTAATAGTTCAGAAACCGAATTATTTCAAAAACAAAATCTTCTTTATAACTTTGATTTGGCAAAGGGGAGTATTCGTAAAGAAAAAGAGGCTATACTCTTTGAAGGCCAACTAGATGTAATAACCGCCTACCATTATGGTTTAGAAAATGTTATTGCAACACTAGGAACCGCCTTAACAGAAAGACAGGCGAAACTTTTAAGGAGGTATGCCAATAGAGTCATACTTTGTTACGATGGGGATTTAGCAGGCCAAGAGGCGAGTTATCGAGCTGCTAAACTTTTGCAAAACTATAATTTCGAAATAAAAATTTCAAAAATGGATTCTAAAGATGATCCACATAACTTTATAAACAAAAATGGAATAGAAGCCTTTAAGAAGCAAGTTATTGACCTGAGTGACTCATACATTAGTTTTTACATGCGCTATGCACAAAAGGACTACAATTTAGCGAATGAAACAGAAAAACTGCAATATATAAGGAAAATAATCAAAGAGATAAGTTTATTAGATAGCTCCGTCGAACGGGAGTATTATTTAAATCAGTTAGGGATACAATTTTCTATTTCATTACAGTCATTGCAGGAGGAACTAAACTCCTTTATTCGGAATAACAGAACTCAACCGAATAATCAAAGCAGGAACAGATATACTAAAACAACTAGTACTTTACCTGTGAAAGCAAAGTTACTTCCAGCTTTTTATAAAGCTGAAAGAGAGTTAATCTCATTAATGTTAATTGACGAAAGGATAGCCAATTACATTCAAGAAGAAATAGGGGCAGATTTTACAATTGATGACCATAAAATCATTGTAACCTCTCTATATGCCTTTTATGAAGAAGGTTTATCACCTAACATAGGATTATTTTTAGAACGAATCAAAGATGAAAGAATTAGAAATTTAACGGCGGAAATTGCCATGATCCCAACAGTTCTTGTTGATAACGAAGAGGGGTTAATGGATTATATATCAGTAATTAAAAAACAGTTTAATGATATTGCAAAAATAAATGAATTTAAAGAAGAACAAAGATTAGCTGAATTAGAAAATGATCCAATAAAAGCAGCAAAAATAGGTATGAAAATTTTAGAGTTACAAAAACAATTAAAGCAATCGCATTAAGATGATTTGGAAGGAGAGTATTTCATGACAAAAAATAAATCCTCACATGAAATAGAAGAAACAGAATTAACTTTAGAAGAAGTAAAGGAACAGTTAATAGAGGATGCTAAGGAAAGTGGAGAAATTTCCTATGAGGATATTACGGAGAAACTTTCCCATTATGATATTGATCCAGAAGAAATGGATGAATTTTATGAATACCTAGAAAATAAGGGTGTTAATGTTGTCGATGATGAAGATGATGAGGAAATTGATGATATTGATGAGGAAACTCCAGATGTAGATTTAGGAGTTCCATTAGGCGTAAAAATTGATGACCCCGTAAGGATGTATTTAAAGGAAATTGGTCGAGTTGATTTATTAACAGCTGAGGAAGAAGTCGAATTAGCGAAACGAATCCTCGATGGCGAAAAGGAAGCCTCTAGAAGTTTGGCGGAAGCTAATTTAAGATTTGTAGTAAGTATCGCAAAGAGATATGTCGGACGAGGGATGCTATTTTTAGACCTTATTCAAGAGGGTAACATGGGTTTAATGAAGGCTGTGGAAAAATTCGATCATACAAAAGGGTTCAAATTTAGTACCTATGCAACTTGGTGGATTAGGCAAGCGATTTCCAGAGCTATTGCAGACCAGGCACGAACAATTCGAATCCCTGTCCATATGGTAGAGACAATAAATAAATTAATTCGAATCCAAAGACAATTACTTCAGGAATTAGGTAGGGAACCTACACCGGAAGAAATTGGTGAAGAAATGGAATTATCCGCTGAGCGTGTTAGGGAAATTTTAAAAATAGCCCAGGAACCAGTATCCTTAGAAACGCCAATTGGTGAAGAAGACGATTCCCATTTAGGTGATTTTATTGAGGATCAAGAGGCAGTATCTCCTTCAGATCACGCATCCTATGAATTATTAAAGGAACAATTAGAAGACGTATTAGATACACTCACTGACAGAGAAGAAAATGTCTTAAGATTACGGTTTGGCTTAGATGATGGAAGAACAAGAACCCTAGAAGAAGTAGGTAAAGTTTTTGGTGTTACAAGGGAACGTATTCGACAAATCGAAGCAAAGGCCTTAAGAAAATTAAGACATCCAAGTCGAAGTAAGCAACTTAAGGACTTCTTAGATTAAATATCCAGTCATTGTGTGACTATTCTCGCACAATGACTAACCTGTACATAATCTTTATAAAACCTTAATCTATAGAGTTTTATCATATATTACAAAATCCTATAAATTAAAATTTAAAAGAATATAATTTACTTTTCATACAGATTTTTAAACTTTTATTACTAATTCCTTTAATATAACTAAGATATCGAGTAATATATATATAGTCTTTCATTTTATAATTTGTTATGTAATACATAAGGAGGAAATTGAAATGAAAAACCCACTTATCCCTTATGGGTTAATCGCCGTATTAGGAATTGTAGTTGTTATTATATTTTCATTCGTCGGTGCAAATCAAAGGGAAGCAATTTTGAATCCTGACAATGAAAATGGTGGCGCCGAATTGACAATTGATGATGCAGATGCTATTTATCAGAACAAATGCTCTAATTGCCACGGAACTGACCTATCAGGAAGTGATACTATGCCTGATTTAACTAAAGTCGGTAATAAGCTTTCTCAAGAAGAGATTGAAGAAATCATTATTAAAGGAAAGGGCTCAATGCCACCTGGCATGGCTAATCCTGAAGAAGCAAAAATTTTAGGCGAGTGGCTAGAGGGACATAAATAATTTTCATTAAACGTAAAGCTTTCTGGAACCCAGAAAGCTTTTCTACTTTATATGTAAGGTGATAACAGATGACAGAATTAAATTTATCAAAAAGATTAAGAAAAATCGCATCTTATGTACCGAAGGGAGCTTATTTTGCTGACATTGGAACAGATCATGCTTATTTATCTTGTTTTATTTGCTTAAACGATGATCAAGCAGTTGGGATTGCTTCTGATGTTAATGAAGGACCTTTATTAGCAGCGAGGAAAACTATCCAAAAATATAATCTTGACCACAGAATCGACACCCGATTAGGGGATGGTCTCGAAACAATAAAGGATGAGGAAATTTCCCTAGTAATTATCGCCGGTATGGGAGGAAGTTTAATCAAGGAAATTTTAGACCGCGGAAAAGAAACTTTAAATTCTGTTAATCGATTAATATTACAACCAAATGTGGGGGAGGCTCCTCTTAGGAAGTGGTTAATTCAAAATGACTACCTAATAACCTCTGAAGAATTAATTGAAGAAAATGGAAAGTTTTACGAAGTTATTGTAGCTGATCAGGCAAAAGAAAGGGATATCTTCTTAAGTGAAAAAGAAATCTATTTCGGTCCACATTTAATCCGTGAAAATTCCGCAATTTTTAAAAAGAAATGGCTGGAACGGAAAGGGAAATTAACGCAGATAATTAAGCAAATGGAAACAAGTGAAAAAGTTAGTAAAGTAAAATTAGCTGAATTTAAGCGACAATTAAAATGGATTGAGGAGGTTTTGAAAAAATGAGTAAATTAAATCACTCAAGGGTTATTCAATTAATGGAAGAGTGGGCTCCTAAAAAACTCGCCTACGACTGGGACCCAACAGGCTTTCAACTTGGTAACCGTACGTCCAAAACGAAAAACATTTTAATTACTTTAGATGTGGTAGAAAGGGTGGTAGATGAAGCTATCGAAAAAGGTGTGAATTTAATCATTTCACATCACCCCCTAATCTTTAGCCCTTTAAAATCGATTGATATAACAACACCAAAGGGAAGAACTATAGAAAAATTATTAAAGCATAACATAACCGTTTATACTTCTCACACAAACCTTGATATAGCTGAAGGTGGAGTAAATGACCTTCTTGCTAAACAATTAGATTTAAAAGTAATCGACGATTTAGTTCACGAAGGGAATAAAAATCTTTTTAAAGTAGCAGTATACCTACCAAAATCCCATGCAAAGGCTATAAGGGAAGCTTTTCATAAGGGCGGGGCCGGGCATATTGGAAATTATAGTCACTGTACTTTTCAAGGGGAGGGAAAGGGAAGCTTTAAACCTTTACAAGGCTCGGATCCTTATAGTGGAAGGGTAGATAAACTGAGCTT
>Ga0079225_10000568_pt1 | contig 19976 bp, 19 predicted proteins | sample Poulit2012_FD_76344 | JGI IMG/M metagenome (GOLD analysis project Ga0079225, IMG submission 76344) | Agricultural soil microbial communities from Georgia to study Nitrogen management - Poultry litter 2012 | ecosystem: Environmental > Terrestrial > Soil > Agricultural land | place: USA: Georgia... | reverse complement strand
AATCACAAGATCAGATTCACGTCCCAATGTCGAATCCTTATGACTTGTAACTGCAATTATTTGTGCTCCAATCTGTCTGATGGAATAGAGGACATCAAGAACCTCCTGGGTTTCCCCGCTATTGGAAATTGCTATCACAATATCATCATGGCATATCATGCCCAGATCGCCATGTACAGCTTCCGTAGAATGTACAAAGAAAGAAGGAGTCCCCGTGCTCGCAAAAGTGGCAGCTATCTTCTTACCAATCAGTCCCGATTTCCCGACTCCCACAATGATTATCCTTCCATTACATTCCAGTATTCGTGAGATGCATTTTTCATAATCTCCATTAATAGTGTCTTTCACTTCATTTATCGCATTAATTTCAGAATTAAAGACTGCCCGTACCATTTCTATAGATTCCATCTCATCTTCCTCCGATTGAATTTTTATAGTAATCGATTACTATAGACGCAAAAAAATATATTTGCTTAAAAACCTATTGTAACCGCTTACCAAAAATTAAAATTCTTAGTAATCGATTACTTTAATTTCGAAAAATAAAGCCTGTCAATGAGCACCGCTCTTGAGCCCGGCTGTTATTTTTATAATCCTTTGATCGAGTTGCCTTCAATGATGATACTATCGTTCACTTCGACTGGAACCAGACCCTGATTCTCCATCTGATCCAGTAATGAAACCGCAATTGCTCTTCCCATTGATAAGATGTCCTGTTCCAGCGAAGTGATTTTCACCTGGAATAGATTATTGTTTGCCAAAGCTCCATATGAGACGATTGATATCTCCTCAGGGATTCTCAGGTCGTACTTATCAAAGACTCTCAGGGCACCTTTTGTCATCACATTGTTGCAGCTGACGAGAGCCGTCGGGAACGATTGCCCATTACTCAGCCGTTCATCGATTGCGCTAAAGGCTTTCTCTTCTATAAATTCCCCGTTAAATTGCCATTCCTTATTAAAAGGCAGATTATAATTTGATAAAGCGGATTTGAATCCATTAAATCTCTCCAGTCCTGTACTGGTATTTAATGTCCCTGTTAATATACCAATATCTTTGTGCCCTTTTTCTATCAGTTTGCCCGTTAATTCATATGTTTCCCTGAAATTATCTGTGCCGACAAATGGCAGCTTCTTATACTTTTCCAGCTTCCTGTCCAAAAGAGTGATTGGAATACCTCGTTTATTAAGCTCTGTTAAGTCAGTTCTCTCACTGTCACACGGTGATATTGCAATTGCATCAATGTTTTTGCTCAATAACATCCGTATAATTTCCTGCTCCTTTTCGATAGATTCATCAGTGCTGCAGGTTATTAAATTATAACCTCTCTCAAACAAGACTTTATCAATCTGTTTGGCAATACGGATATAATAGGGATTCTCAATATCCGCCACAATGATTGCTATCAAATTCGATTTCCTTGACCTTAAACTTTTCGCCACAAGATTCGGTTCATAATTCAAGTGCTCGAAAGCCTCCAGCACTTTCCTTTTTGTTTTTGCACTCACAGGATAATTATTATTAAGTACTCTTGAAACGGTCGCTGTAGAAAAACCAGTAAATAACGCTACATCTTTCATAGTCACATTACCTAACTTGTCTTTTTTCCTCATGTCAGATCACCACTTAATAATAATTACGCTGCTGATTAAACGTTTTGTGAACTTACCCCGATTGTTAGCAATATGTTAGAAAAAGTCCTTGTTTCACCGGTATTGATGACCAATGTAATTGCTTCTTCTTGACACAAATTATAGAAATCATGACGTTCATAGCCTACCAAGGATTCAATGCCTGTAATAGAACGGAATTCATCAAATATTTCAGGTTCTTCTTCTCCAGGCTCCATAACTTCTATCCGTTCAACATTAATAACAGTTAATATTGATTTTAACACATCTGGAACCGTAGGTAAGTCTGGAGAGACACCTAAATATATTTTTTCCGACTTATCATAAGCATTAGTCATGATCGGGTAGTTGCCATCAGCGATCAATACTTTGTTACCATGGCCACTCTTACCTAACACTTTTAAAATTTCATGGTGATTACACTTATTTTTTAACATATTCCCTCCTAGCCGTTTATAGTAATCGATTACTATATCCTAAAATAAATCATTTTTACTATATTGTCAAATTATTCTGTGAAAATAATCCATTATCATTTTAAACAACTTATGAATCCCAATAAAAAAACAGAACAGGAAAAACTGCTCTGTTTTAAATATGGTTTTTCTATTTGATAGCATGCGAAATTTTTCTTCCTGTTTCAATCACACTGTTCCTGATTGCAGCTATCTTTTCTATCTTTCTATCTGTTTTCACACCTGCAAGGGACAATGAAGCGATTATATTCCCTCTCGAGTCCACTATGGGAACAGCTATGCTTACTGCACCTTCTATGGGACTGTCTATACCGACAGCCACCTGTTGTTCCTTCGCATCTGTCAATTCCTTCAAGAAATCAGCTGCTTCTTTTTGGGACATGGATGAAATATGATTTCTGATCTCTTCATCTGAGTATTCCGAGAGAAAGACTTTCCCGAAATTACCGTAAGTGACGGGGTACTTCTGACCGGGCTGTGCAAACACACGCAGATCATTCGTCCCTTCAACGGTTTCAACAATGATGATTTCATCATTTTCAATAATTGCCAGCTGAACTGTATCGCCATGTTCCTCACTGAGTGACTTCATGTGATCGTATGCAATTTCCCTTAATTCGTGATCTTTTTTCAAATCTGCACTGAGTTCAAGGATCTTATAGCCGAGGGCATATTTCTCCGTAGCAGCATCTTTTTTTACCATACCCCTGTCTTCCAGGGTCTGCAGCAGCCTGTGCAGCGTACTCTTTGTTATATTAAGCTCATTTCCAAGATCCCGTATCGTCCTGTTTTGTCCTGTTCCGAGTGCTGACAGAATATCTACTGTCCTGTCAACTGCTGCGATTCTCTGTTTCTTCTCTTCTTTATCTTTCATGGGTCCTTCACCTTCATCATTGGTTGATCTGTCTCACCTACTTATATTTAAGCATTAATGAATGCTGAATAAAAGGTCTCTGAAAAATACCCATGTAAAAAAACAAAAGCGTCACTTATTGAACTGTTTGGCATACTCTTTATAGAGCCCCATCATTTCAAGTGCCACTTCATGGCTCTCTTCCGGCTTGAATGATTTTCTGTCGAACCCGATCATGTCCTTCAGAATTTCATGGGCATAATCCGCGAATACGACAGTGCCATCTTCCTCTATCCTTTCAATTCCATCCAGTCTGGCTGATTCTTCATTGATTTTAATCGCCTCTTCTCTCGTGATGCCTTCAGGCAGCGCGAGTTCTGCACCTTTTTCACTGAGCAGGATCGGATAACCGCCCGGCAGTCCTTGTGGGGAAGGCGAATGCGTGAATATCGGTGCCGGGCTGAGAAGCGCGTACATATTCTTGATTGTGGAGCTCGCAGAGGTTGTCGTGAAATCCGTGCCCGGTGGATAGAGCTTGATGGATTCATACATCAGTTCATCTGTGTCGAACTGATCAGTCACATCTCTGCCGTTCACGGATACCTTGAGATAGTAAGGCCCTTTCCTGTATCCTGCCTCCCTCGGGTATACCCACCACAGATGATGCGCTACAAGATGTATGTCGACCAGGTCCATTGGTACATCCAGTTTCCTGGATACATTTAGGTGGACTGAAGGCTTGATCAGTTCAACGTTGCCGATGCCGATCGTCGGAGCCAGCCCCACCTTGGCCAATACCGGGTTCGTCAGGCATGACAGGGCAGTATTGATTACATGTGATTCAATGCCGGATTGTTTGACTGCTTTCATGAGACTGTATGCCAGACTCAGCTGACACGGCAGCCATGCTCCCAGAGTCGCAGAACTCAGGCGCTCATATTCCTCTTCCGGCAGTTGTCTGATGACATGCCATGTCTGCAGCACTGCACAGTTGATAATGACGTCAGGTTCATATTCCGCTATTGTCTCAGCCGTCCTGTCCACATCCGTCAGATCCGCCTGTTCAAACGACACTTTCGGATACAATCTGTGGATCGACGCACCGATCAGTGCGTTGTTGATCCTTTTTTCAGAAACCTCCTCATTGAAATCACAGATGACCAGTTCCGGACACTTCGGATCGCGGACAAGAAACTGCAGAATATGCGTTCCCACTTCGCCCAGACCGAAAATCATTACTTTGCTCATATCAAAACTCCTTTTTTGGGACAACGTCCCTTTTTTATTATGATAAAGTTTTTCACTTTGATAGTCAACAATATACCGGAATTATCTGAAATTTTACGATGTACTAAAAAAACCGGACATTTGTCCGGCTTAGAATGATCATATTTTAATATGTAAGTATATCTGTCCAAAATTACTCCGCCACCATATGTGTCACGAGAGTCCCCAGCCTTTCGATTTCCACCTTGACCTCGTCCCCCTCTGTCAGCCACGGTTTCTCTCCCTCGTAACCGAGTGCCACACCTTCCGGTGTGCCGGTCAGTATGACATCTCCGGGCTTCAGTGTCATATATTTCGATGTATAGCTGATGATCTGCTCACAGTTGAAAATCATGTCGTTAGTGTTCGAATCCTGTCTGACCTCCCCATTCACACTGCAGCTGATCCGCAGTTTGTTGGGATCTTCGATTTCATCTTTCGTTACTATGCAGGGGCCCAGCGGGCAGAATCCATCCAGAGTCTTCCCAAGCAGCCACTGTCCGCTTCTGAACTGGAGCGTCCGTTCTGAGAGGTCATTGGAACAGGCATAGCCGAATACATAATCCAATGCATCCTCTTCCCTCACATCCTTTGCCTCCCTGCCGATGACGATGGCGAGCTCCGCTTCATAATCCACCTGTCCGGCCTCCCTGGGTATGGCCACCTTCCTCCCGTGCCCGGAAAGGGAGTTTTTGTACTTGCTGAAAAGGACCGGATGTCCCGGTGCAGCCATGTTCGATTCGTCAGCGTGTTTCTGATAGTTCAGTCCCACACATAAGATCGTCTCCATGCAGTCGATCGCCGGCCCATATGTCAGGCTCCCTTGATCTATATAGTAGTTCGAATTCTCCTCCAGAGCAAAATCGAGGAATTCATTCAACCCTTCATACCTTTCAATCGCTTCAATCATTGTAGGGTACGAACCAGAGATATCAAGCACACCCTTATCGGTTGATACAGCCGGTTTGAGTTTTCCATCTTTGTAAAAGGTCAACAGCTTCATTCATTTTCCCCCTCAGCATGCATATACAATTCCATTAGATTATATCACAATATTCTGAAATTATTGTTATTTATTTTTGTAATTATAATTTTTGACAAATATAACGTTCATTTTGACTATTTTATTTGTCAAAATGACAATTGTAGTTTATATTAAAGATACAGAGGTGATGAAATGAAAACAAGGATAAGGGAGCTGCGTGCAAGGGACGGACTCAACCAGACCGAACTGGCCAGGCTCGCCAAAATTTCCAGGCAGACCGTAAGTCTTATCGAACGTGAGGAATACATCCCTTCCCTTCTGATCGCAAAACGCATGGCAAAAATTTTTGCAGAACCGATAGAGAGCATTTTCATATTTGATGAGGAGGAGATCTAGATGAACAAAAATAAGAAATCATTCCTGTCATTCGTCCCCTATTTTCTGGGCGGGCTGATAGTCGGGATGTTCATATTGAACTTTGACGCTTTAAGCGGGGTCGGATCCTTCGCTCCTGAACTGAGCATCACCGGACTCGCTGCCGCAGCAATCTTTACAGTGCTCGGCATATCAGGATTCTTCCAGCTGAAAAGCCGTGCAGTAAAGCGGGAAGGTGATACGGATGAAGATGAACTGGAAAAGTATATATACAGAAAATATGCAGACATTTCCCTCTGCATACAGGTCGGGCTGGTACTCAGCCTCCTGGTGACAGGCGTTGCCATCATCCAGCAGACAGATGCATGGATTTTTGTTGCATCTGGCATCACGATGATCGCCGCACTGCTGTTTTTATTCCTACTGCCGACACTGCTGCCGATGATGTATCCAGAACGCGACCTGCCTTCATCCACCGATTCGGACTTCGCAGACAAACTGCTCCATGCCTCCGACGAAGGCGAACGTCACGTCATGCTCGAAGGGCTGTACAAGACATTCAACACGATGAACGGCGCATTATTCCTGGGCCTCATAATCCTGATGATGTACTCCATCTCAACAGGAGACAACCAGATATTCGGCATGATCGTCATCGCAGCAGTACTCATCATCTCGAGTGTCAGATATGTGACTTCGATCAGGGGTAAAGCGTAAAAATAAGATCCATGGGACATTTAAGTCCCATGGATCTTTAACAGTTATATCATCAAAGTTATAAAGTGCATGATATAGACGACAGAGAGTGCTGTCAGACCGGCTACAAAACCACCGAGTGACCATGCTTTCAATGTCTGTGGTACTGTCAGATTGCCGAATCTGTTGACTACCCAGAAGCCTGAGTCGTTTGGCAGTGACAGTCCGATTGCACCCGAGCAGATGGCGAGGGCGAGCAGCACCGGTGATACCGAAAGATCTGCAATCTGCGGTCCGAGGATGCTTGAAGTGGTCACCAGTGCGACTGTTGCCGAACCGAGTGAGGCTCTCAGTATCTGCGTGAATATGAATGCAAGCAGCAATATATGGATATTGAAGCCTGTCATCATTTCGATGAGGTAATCCCCCATGCCGCTCGCATTGATGACTGCACCAAACGCACCGCCGGCTCCGGTGATGAGGAGTATGCTTCCGGCATCAGCCATGGACTGATTGAACTGGACAGCGTAGTCCCCTGCAATATAAGGTCTGAGAACAATCAGCGCGACGAGCACACTGATAAGGAGCGCAACGTTCTTATCCCCGACAAATGCAAAGAAACTTGAAAGTGGGTTGTCCGGAATGAGAAGATCCGCCACCGTATTGCTGAGAATGAGAACGATCGGCAGGAGGAGCAGACCGAATGACAGCTTTTTGGTAATTTGTTTCTTGGTGCCTGTGTCCCGGGCCACTTCCTCTTCCAGTTCCTCCATCTCTTCTTCCACATCTTCAACGTCCATACGTTTACCGATGAACGTGCCGTATCCATATCCTCCGACCAATGTGGCCACAGTTGCCGTAAAGATTCCGAAGATGAGGAAGATTCCAAGGTCCACACCGACATTATCCGCCACAACCAGCGGACCCGGTGTCGGGATGACCATGCTGTGTGAAACGATCAGGCCGACTGCAAGCGCAGTCACGAATGTAATCTTGGCGATGCCAGTCTTCGTTGCGAGGCTCTTGATCACTTTATTGAGAATGACGAATGCGGCATCGAAGAATACAGGGATTGATACGAGCGTACCCGTCATCGCGAGTCCTGCAGGTGATTTCTTGATGCCCGTTACACTTAAAATACCTTCGGCAATCTTCTCGACTGCTCCGGATTTTGCCAGGAACTGCCCAAAGACGATTCCGAGACCGATCAGAATACCGACCCCGGCCAGTGTGCCGCCGAAGCCTTCCGCTATGATCGTCGAAGCCTCGGCGATTGGTGTACCCACCGCCAGCGCCAGGCCAAATGATGTGATCAAGAGTGCAATGAACGGTTCCACCTTGAATTTCAATATGAGTAAAAATAGCACGGTGAGTGCTATCAGGAATAATATCAGTAACATTGTCGCTACTCCCCTCTGTTCAACTTACCGTAGACTGCATGCAATGTTCCCTGATCTCCCACATTTCCCGGGAAAACGATGTATGGCATGTTCGGATATTTCGCTTCTTCTGAAGTCCTCCAGACAGGGATCCCTTTACCCGCCTGACCCAGTACGCGTGCTTTCTTGATGCCCAGACCAATCGTTGCCACATCACTCGAAGTGATACCGCCTTTTGCGATGATGAACTTCGGCTTTATTTTCAGAGTGGAAACTATTTCTACAAGGCTTTCCGAAATGCGTTTTGAAATCCTGAGGCTCTCTTCCCTGTCCTCCGTTTTGACCAGATTCCGGGAAGTATAGACCACAGCGTTTCTGCCGTCTCTGATTGCGTCCTCGATCTGACGCTTCATCTTATCGACATAGGATGCGAGTCCCTCTCTGTCCTTCACTTCCCCAACATCGAACTCGAGTGTATCGATATCGGCATTTTCCATGAGATAGTTCAGCTGCTGGGTCGTTTTTTCAACATGGGACCCGACAACAATGATGCCACCCTGTTTCTCCTCTTGTTGTACCATCTGATCCGCCTGAAGTATTTCACCCGGTGTCGCACAGATCGATTTGACGAATGATGCCGCTGTGCGGAAGATGAACTTTTTGTCTTCCCTGCTCAAATAGTCCATCAGTACCGATGTGAAGAAGGCAAGATCATTGTCATGCACAGAGTCGACGACAACCTTGTCGAAGCTTGACAATGAATCAAAGAATTCAAGGAGCTGTGCATCATCACACCCTCTCAGCATGCCGAGATCGATGTGTTTCACATCGCTGCTGTCCACCTCGCCGTCGCTCTTCTCAGCGATATAGTCCGCCATCGTTCTGGATTCGAAACCGAACGTTGAATCATTTGCGAATTCACTTTCACTGACCGGGATGAAGTCGTCCGCCTCACTCAAATAGTGGATACCTTCATGCGTATAGCGTCCGCCTTCGAAAAATGAAGGGATGTAGAATACCGCATCGAAGCCGCCTTCGCTTTCTTCATCCAGCACTTTCGGCTCGAGATAGGAATGCCCCCGAAGAGTCGAGTCCCCGCGGCTGATGATCATGTACGGCCGGTCCAGTTCTCTCGATACTTTATCGATGACCGCAGTGATTTTCCTATGTACCCGGGTTGTTTCCTCTTCCGAGAACGCCCTTGAATTCGTCATGATATAGAACATGTTGTTGTCGGATTCAAAACCGTCCCTGACATATTCCTCCTCCCAGGAAGTGTATACATTCAGATCTTTCACCGTCTGAGTCCCTGTCGGGTCGTCATCGAGGACGATGACCTTATAGTTGAAATTCTTAAAATCACGTGTGTTCCCGCAATCCATTACATTTTCAAGAAGTGTTTTATCCATATCCATCACCTACATGTTATTGATTCGTTCAATATATTTGATAATGCCTGAATGGTCATTCGTGCCATTGCCGTTGATCACTTCGGATTTGTACATCTCTTTGACCATATTGGACAGCGGCAGCGTGAGCTGTTCCGCGTCACTTGTGGAAGTGACATTGTACAGATCCTTATAATTGATGTTGATCGTACCGCCCGGGGTGTAATCCTCCTCTATCATTTTAGGGAACTTCGCTTCCATTACGTTAGAACCGGCGAGACCATTCCTGATCGCTTCAAACATCGCTTCAAGATCAATGTCGAATTTCTTCGCCATGACAACCGCTTCTGAAAGTGCTGCGATGTTAACGTTTACAATAATCTGATTGGAAAGTTTCACTGCACTTCCTGCACCATTATCCCCAACTCTGATAACCGACTTGGACATCGATGCGACAATCTCTTTGATACGTTCAAAATGTTCATCCCTGCAGCCCACCATGACCGAAAGTTCTCCAGTGATTGCCAGAGGTTCTCCTCCACTTACCGGTGCATCTGCAAAAATCACATTTTTGGCTTCAAGTTTTGCACCAATTTCAATAGAATCCGTCGGAGTCAGTGAACTCATATCCACCACTGCCTGACCATCTTTCAAATACGGATACAGACCATTTTCAGCATCCAGGAGGACCGATTTGACGATTGCACCGTTAGGCAGCATCGTTATGAACGCTTCAGCATGCTCCGCCATCTCCTGCAGGCTCGCCACAGCAGTCGCCCCATGCGTTACCGCCATTTCTACCGCTTCTTCATTCAAATCATTCACATACACTGTATGGTTACCTTTCAAAAGATTCCTGACCATTGGAGCACCCATGATGCCCAATCCTATAAAACCAATTTTCATACTTTTCTCTCCCTTGGAAACGTTTACTCGGAAATCATTGTATACTATTTCGTTTGAAATGTATACATTTATTAACCTGAACCATTCTTGTATAATGAACTTGAGGTGAGGTCATGGAGAAAAATCTAACTTTATATGAAAAAATAAGGGAAGATATATTGAGCGGAAAATTCGGTGATAATGAGAAGATGACGGAAATCAGACTCGCTAAAAATTACGAAGTGAGCAGGACCCCGATCAGGGAAGTCTTGAGACAGCTTGAATTCGAATACCTGGTCAAGGACGGCTACATCTATAAACCTTCCCCCGAAGACTACAGGAACCTCTTTGAAATGCGGACACTCATCGAAGCACACGCAGTTGAAAAGGCAATCCTGCTGTTCGGTCAGTCAGATATCGATGACCTCAGAAATTCCATTGAAAAAGCCCACGCCGGGCCGGAAGATGAAACAATGGCAGCCAATAAATATTTCCATGAAAAACTGATATGTTCGATTAAAAATCCATTCTTGACCGAAACATATGAACGGATGAACTCCATCATCCATCTCTTCAGCCGAACAGTCGTCGAGCGGCAGCGACCGAATCTGATCGAAGAACACACACAGATCGTCGAAGCAATCGAAGAGCGTGATGTGGAAAAAGGAAAGCGGCTGATCGGGGAGCACCTGGATAAGGATCTGGAGTTCTCGCTTTACTATATGTGAAAATTGCCAGTAGTCATTGAAATATAACTTTCTTATGACGAAATAAGTTATAATAGGCTCAAATGATTCAAGGAGATTTTTTATGAAAGAGATAAATGTGGAGATTTCCTCATTTCAATTCAACAGAAATTCAATTTCAGGTTTGAGCAGTGCGGCTTTTAATAATTATCCTGTTGTTTACATACTCCACAATAACCAGAAGAAAGCCAGTGCCTATATTGGTGAAACTGTCCAAATCAGAAACAGGTTATACAGCCACAGCAAAGACCCCGTCAAAAACAAATTGGACAAGGCGGTCGTAATTTCTCACGAACACTTCAACCAGTCCGCCACATACAATATTGAAACTAACCTGATCAACTTCTTTATCGCAGATCAAAAGTATCAGATACTGAACAAGAGCCAGATCACTTCTTCTGTCACCCATAATTACTATGAGAAGCCGAAGTACGACCACGATATATTCAAAGAATTATGGCAGAAACTGAGAAAAGACAAGTTGGTCGACGGGACCCTGGAATATCTTCAGAACAAAGATATATTCAAAATATCGCCTTACAAAGAGTTATCCGAATCACAGATAGAGCTGAAGGAAAACATTCTCGAGTTCTGCAAAAATAACATCAATAATGATAAGCCTTCTGTGTACTTCATTAAAGGTGAAGCAGGCACCGGAAAAAGTGTCGTACTCAGTTCAACATTTAACGCGATCCAAGATCTGGCCAATGATAAAGGATCTGAAGAATTGTATGATACAAAAAACCATTTACTCGTGAACCACCAGGAAATGATTAAAACGTATGAAACAATCTCTGAAAGCCTTCCCAATTTAAAAAAGTATAACTTCCTCAAACCTACGACTTTCATCAACAGAGTGAAGGATGGGAAAATCAGTTCAGACATAACATTTGTTGATGAGGCACACCTTCTTCTTTCAAGAGAGGACGCCTATAACAATTACACCGGTGATAATCACTTGAATGACATTATATCTTCGAGCAAAGTCACTATCATTGTGTTTGATGAGAAACAATTTTTAAAACTGAAAAGTTACTGGACAGAAGATTTAGTCAAGCAGGTCACAAAAGGGGTAGAAGTCAAGACGTTTGAGCTGACAGATCAGTTCCGCATACAAGCGGATGATTCTGTAGTAGATTGGATTGATAACTTCGTCAGTAAGAAAATAACTGCCATCCCTGCGAATACAGATGATTACGAACTCAAAATATTCGATGATGCCGGTGAAATGTTTGAAGAGATCGAACGAAAAGACGAAACGCATACGCTTTCGAGAATCGTTGCTACTTTTGATTATGAACATAAAAAAGACGGTACAGATTACTACGTTGAAGAAATCGGATTCAAGGGACTCTGGAATTCAACCAATGATAAAAGAACATGGGCCGAACGTCCTGAAACCATAAAGGAAGTGGGTTCCATTTATACAATACAGGGGTTTGATTTGAACTATGTAGGTGTAATACTCGGTCCTTCTGTTTCATATGATGAAAAGAAGCAGGAGCTAAAAATATTGCCTCAAAATTATCAGGACACTGAGGCATTCAGGGATTCGAAGAACAAGACAGTCGAGTATAACGTCGAGGAGTCGAAAGAACAAATTATTTTAAATTCTGTGAATGTATTGATGAAACGTGGTGTTAAGGGACTCTACATTTATGCCAGCGACGAGAAGTTGTGTAAAGTCTTAAACAAAGCAAAAGGGGGAGAATCACAATGAAAGATTTAATGGAAGAAATCAATCAATTCCGGGATGAGCGCAACTGGAGGCAATTCCATAACTCAAAAGACCTTGCCCTCTCACTCTCATTGGAAGCGTCAGAACTCCTTGAGAATTTCCAATGGGTATCCTCTGAGAAAGCTATAGCAGAAAACAGGGACAATATTAAAGATGAACTTGCTGATGTTTTTATATACGGTTTAATGATGGCTGATGATCTGGATATAGATATGGATGAAGCCATTTCAGATAAACTGAGGAAAAATGCTGTGAAATACCCCGTCAAAGATGATAATCATTCATATTGATGGGGACAAAGCAGAAAGTACGCAAAAAAACCATATGTGTGACTCCCTTGGGAATTACACATATGGTTTTATTTATATACTCTCTTCCATGTTTTCTGCACTTTTGCTTTTCTCTCTGCTCTCATGCCTGCCGTACACGAAGTAGAATATCACCATGGCTGCCATTATCGACAAGATGAGGAACTGGTACAGTCCGCCGTAGCCGAGTGACGGGACTAGGAAGCCGAGGAAGAATGGTCCGAACCCGAGCCCGACTTCGAGCATGATGAAGTATGTGGATGTGGCGAGTCCGACGTTTTCTTTGTCTGCCAAGTTGACGCATAATGCCTGTGCAATGGACTGGAAGTTTCCAAATCCGAGTCCGATGAGTGCGCCTGCGAGCAGCATGATGAATCCGGTCGTCGAATTGCCGAGTGTATAGAATCCGATGGCCATGAAGATGAATGTCGGATACAGGATGATGTTTGCGCCTTTCTGGTCCAGTATCTTCCCTGTTACAGGCCGTGTCAGCATGACGACTGCGGAATAGACCAGGAAGAAGAAACTGGCTGCGGTGATCAGATCGACTTCTATGGCATACAGGTTAAGAAATGACAGTATGGATGCGTATGCCAGTCCCATGAACAGGACAGAAAAGCCCATCGGCAGTGCTTTGCGGTCGATCATTCTGAACCTGCCTGTCTCCGGTTTATAGTTCCGGCTGATGTTGTTGATCTTCACCACCGGCGTCATGAGTGCGACGGTCAATACGGCAATCATCACCAGGATGAGCATCGTGTTGAAGCTCATGATTTCAAGCAGCAGGAATCCGAGGAACGGGCCGACTGCCGAACCGAGTACAAAGCTCAGGCTGAAGTAGCTGATGCCTTCCCCTCTCCGGTCCTCAGGCACCGAAATCGTAGCCAGTGTATTCAGTGATGTACTGATCACCCCTGTGGCAAAACCGTTCAGGAGGCGTGCTGCGATCAGCAGTGCCAATCCCCCTTCTATGAAATAAAGACCATAAGTAATGAAGAAAAGGATTGTCCCGATATACATGATCTTCCGCGCACCGATACGGTTCACCTGATGGCCGGACACCGCCCGTCCGGCGAGTACGCCCACGATGAATATGCTCGCCACCAATCCGGCGGTACTCGCACTTGCATTAAAATTCTCTATCGCAAAATTCCCTATGGTCACAATCGATACATACATCGAAAACATTATTATGAAATGATACAGGAACAGGATGATGAACTCCTTCGTCCAAATCCTGTCAGTCAAATATTCTTTGTTCGTCAAACTGAGGATCCTTTCTATATTTTCATTTTTTCAAGATTAACAATCATCGCTTCCAGCTGTTCCCGGTCTACATCCTGCAGTACTTGGCGCTGCATTTCGCTCATCTTCTTCCGCACTTCATCGTAAAGACGGACCCCGTCATCTGTCATTGTGAGATTTTTGACCCTGCGGTCTTCGCCCTGTTCGGATTGGATGAGACCAAGTTCCAGCAGATGCTTGATCACTTTATTCGCCGTCGGCTTCTCAATCTGCCGACGTCTGCTCACATCCGCCAGAGTCGTCGTTCCGTGCTTCGCAATATCTTTCAGAATCAGCCATTGGGAACTGTACAGGTTATATGCAGTCAGAATGCTGTTCGCCCTGTTGATATACGGCCGGTACAAAGCAACATATGCATCAAAGAACTCCTGTTCAATACGCATGGATACACCCCTTTTATTAGTTAGACTAACTAATTATAAGGCATAAAAACAGCCCGGTCAAGTTTAAGAAGCGATTTTGTGACACATCCTTTATAGTTTTTACATTTAAGCTTCTCATTACATATTGGCGAAACATTTTGAAAGTTTTTAATCCTTTTTATATTAAGTGATTTACAAAATTCCCTTTTGGTGTTAGTCTTTATGAAAGAAAGCGGATACAATACACGTTTTTAAAGGGGATGCAAGATTTAAAGTGAGTAAAGTAAACAGGACATCTATTACTTTGGCGTTTGCGTATATCAGCTTTATAGTAGGGGCTGGTTTCTCAACAGGTCAGGAAATACTGCAGTTTTTTGCCAATCATGGAGTATGGGGTTATGCCACCGCTGCCACCGCAGGTCTGATCATTACATTTGTCGGCATGCAGGTTTCGAAGCTGGGCTACATTTTAGGCTCGGAAGATTATGCATTATCTTTGAACCACCTGTTTGGTACAAGAATAGGAAAAATTTTCGACTATTTACTCGTCTTCTTTTTCTATGGGCTGTCCGTCATCATGATTGCCGGAACAGGTTCAGCCTTTTATGACGGCTTTGGCCTGCCGACTTGGATCGGTACACTATTTACTGTCATTACACTGTTCATCGTTCTGCAATTTGATTTTACGAACGTTGCTAAAACGCTGGGAATCATTACTCCATTCCTTATTTTCGCGGTATTCATAATCGCAGGCTATAACATAGTGGATCCCAACATACCGTTAAGTGAAGTGGATCAGCATACAGATATAGACAGGACACCGAGTGGTGTATGGGTGTGGGATGCAATCACTTATGGAGGGCTCGTCATCGCCAACAGTTTTGGCTTCCTGGTCATTATGGGCGCCGGGAGCAGAAATAAGTTCATTTCAAAACGTGGTATACTTTTCGGCGGATTGATTTTTACAGTTTTACTGGTACTTATGACAGCGGGAATAATCGCAAATCTTGAAATCGCCAACGAAGCTTCCCTGCCAACATTGCTTATGGCCAATGAAATACATCCCGGTCTCAGGATTTTAATGACTGTAATAATGGTTGGCGTCATGTTTAACAGTGTAATCGGAGTTCTGTATCCATTCCTTACACGATTCACAAAATCATACTCCAATAAATATCGTCTGATGCTGGGGATTTCATTGATTGCTGCATACATTTTAAGTTTCATCGGATTTGTCGATCTTGTTAATTTCTTCTATCCGATATTTGGATATATAGGCATAATCATCTCCCTTGCCTTCTTTGTGCTCTGGCTAAAAGCCAGATACTCGGATAGGACGTCCCACTCCGGGATTTCAAACGTGAAGAAATAGTGTGTCACCGTTCGGTTAAATGACGAACCGCCTTTCATCTTTTATCGATGAAAGGCGGTTTTTATGAGGATCAGGATTTATAGGTGATGTCGTTTTCCATCAGTTTTTGTTCCAGTTTTCTTAATTTATCCAGAGATTTCGGTGAAGATTCTTTACCGATATCAATAATCATTGAATCAATCAATGCAATGATCGGAATTATTGAAAACTGATTTCTGCTGACAGCCACTTTCAATACCACGGTTGCATATGGAATTACCGGGCTTGAATCATAATCTGTAATAAGTATGATTTTATTGTTCTGATTATATGTCTCTTTTACGGCATTTATCACGATATTTGTATAGGGCTCGAAAGCAAATACAACAAGTATATCCGTCTCATCAAATTGGAGAATTTTATCAAAAAGTGTTTCAGTATCGTTGCTTAACTGCCTGATGTGCGGATAGAACTCCCCCAGTAACTGTTCAAAATATAAAGCGGCGGATTTATACGGGCGGGTTCCAATGATATTAATATTATCAGCCTGGATAATTTGCCTGACTGCCAGCCCAAAGTTATACGCTAACTCGTCACTCAGTGATTGATTCAGCAGATGGACACTTTCCTCCCAGACGCCAGCCAGTGTCTGGACCCCTTCAGAAGTTTCGTCCAAAGATTTTTTCAATGTCCATTTGGAATCCGAGGGCATCGATTCATCGTATATATCCTTCCGGAAATCATTGAAATTGTCATATCCCAACGCTTTGATCGTCCGCATTACTGTAGAAACGCCGACGCACGCATCTGTAGACAGCTCCTTGATTGTCACGAGGCCAAGGGATTGAAAATTCTTCAGGATGTAATCACATAAATCCTTCTGTTTCCTGGGAAGATCATCCTTCAAATGAATAATTTTTTGTTTTATACTTTCCTGCTTCTCAACATTCATAAAAAGCCCCATTTCAATTGTTACTTAACCATATATTATCTCATCTTCCTGAATTAAATCAAACCCACTTCCTAAAATGAACAAATATACTCCTTTTTAATATAAAAGAGTTTACTTTTGTTCATACGGATGGTATTCTATGTTCATAATCTGAATATTCTTTATAGGGGGATTGCAAATGAGTACCAGTACTCTTGATTTAAAACCTAAAGTGGAAGCGTTTTTACAGGACCCGATCGGAATATATGTCAACGGGGATTACAAGGAATCAATCGATGGTGAACTGTTCGATGTAATCAATCCTGCCACTGAGGAAAGCTTTGCCAGAGTATACAAAGCAAAAGCCAACGACGTAGACCTTGCGGTTGAATCTGCGCGCAAAGCTTTTGATGAAGGTGAATGGACTAAAATGGAAGCCCATTCAAGAATGAAACTGATTTACAATTTTGCATCACTATTGGAAGAAAATCGTGAAGAACTTGCACAATTGGAATCTCTGGATAATGGAAAACCATATGCGGCTGCATTAAGTGATGATGTCGACGGCTCGATTCAGCAATTTGAATACTATGCGGGATTTGCAACAAAAATTTTAGGTAAAACAACTGAAGTTTCTCCGGATTATTTAAATTACACACTGCATGAACCTGTAGGGGTCGTCGGGCAGATTATTCCATGGAATTTCCCACTGCTGATGGCAGCATGGAAGTTAGGTTCCGCTCTTGCAGTCGGCTGCACCGTTGTGATAAAACCTGCGACTGAAACACCGCTATCTTTACTGTATGTCGGAAAATTATTTAAAGAAGCCGGATTCCCGGATGGTGTTGTAAATATTGTGCCTGGTTCCGGGAAAGATGCCGGAGAGGCAATTGTTACTCACCCACAAGTGGATAAAGTATCTTTCACTGGTTCAACAGACGTAGGTAAAAATGTAATGAAACAGGCTGCGGATCAAGTGAAGGGCGTCACGCTCGAACTTGGTGGTAAATCGCCGACAATCATTCTGGATGACGCGAATTTGGAAGAAGCAATCGAAGGTGCTTTTAACGGAACGATGTATAACCATGGGCAGAACTGCAGTGCATGTACAAGAATCTATGTACAGAAGGAAAACTACGAAAAGGTGATCCAGGGACTTAAAGAACGTGCTGAAAAAATAAAATTGGGACCTGGAATGAATGATGATACGGATATGGGGCCGCTTGTTTCAAAAAAACAGCAGCGGACCGTCCTGGATTATATCGAAAAAGGAAAAGCTGAAGGCGCCCGGCTGATTACTGGAGGGACTGCTCCGTTTGATAAGGGATATTATGTAGAGCCGACAATATTTGCAGATGTCGAAGATGATATGACCATCGCCAGAGAAGAGATTTTCGGACCCGTGATGGCAGTGATGGTTTTTGAAACAATCGAAGAAGCAATAAGCAGAGCCAACGACAGCCAATATGGCCTGGCAGCCAGTGTATGGACCGAAAACATAAAAAACGGCCATTATATCACTAAAAAGTTGCAGGCAGGGACTGTCTGGATCAATGATGTGGGTCTTGAATTGGAAACCATGCCATTCGGCGGGTACAAACAATCCGGCATCGGCCGTGAAATGGGCGGAGAATACGGTCTGGAAAATTATACAGAAGTGAAAAGTGTCTACGTAAATATTAAAAAATAAACCATATTTGAAAATCAAGAGGAGGATTTATTATGTTTAAACCTTATGGAGTAATCCCGGCATTACCTACCCCTATGAAAGAAAATGGAATAATTGATTATGAAGGATTGGAAAAGCTGGTAGATCACGTAATTGACAGCGGAGTCCATGGCATTTTGGTGGGAGGCAGCAATGGTGAATATTCATTGATGAGCCCTGAAGAACGAAAAGAAGTAATAAAATTTGTAATTGAAAAAACGGATGACCGTGTACCTGTGATGGCAGGCACAGGGTGCCACAGGACTGAAGATACAATCGCTTTGACAAAATTTGCAGCAGAAGCAGGGGCGAAAAATGCGCTTGTAATCAATCCATACTATATGGCAATCGGTGATGAGGCAATTTACGACTATTACAAAACAGTTGCGGAAAGTTCAGATATTGGAATTGTCATCTATAACTACCCTGACGCGACGGGCATCCAGCTCGAACCTGAATTGATTGATCGGATCAGCAGAATTGACGGTGTGACAGGCATAAAGAATACAGCAGATGGCATCCACACATCTAAAGTCATTGCGTTGACTCGGGATAATCCTGATTTTTCAGTGTTGACAGGTTTTGAAGATCTTATTGTACCGTCTTTATCCATTGGAGCGGTTGGCGCTATCGGCGTAGTGCATAATCTGGTTCCGGAGAAAATCGTGAAGCTTTACGACCTGATTGTAAAAGAAAATGACATCCAGGAAGCGATCCGTTTAAATAGTGAGCTGTTGCCGCTTTACAGCATGGTCGAGGAGGAAGTGATTCCGGGCACTGTAAAAGCCGGACTGGAAGCTCTGGGCTTACCTGGCGGCAGCAGCCGATCACCACTGCCGCCTGCATCGGAGGATTTCAAAGAAAAAATCAAATCATGTCTTCAAAAATTGGAAAATAACACGAATGTGAGGAGTTAATATGAAGGATGTAATAATTGTCGGAGGCGGTCTGGCCGGTCTGTCGGCAGCCTGGAAATTGAAGGATCATGATATCCTGCTGCTGGAATCAGATCATCGTACAGGCGGCAGAGTAATGTCAGAGAGACGCGGGGATTATTGGCTGAACTGGGGCGGTCACGTGTACGCCGGTGAGGGGTCGGCTACAGATGAACTTTTCAAATCTGTAGGCGTCCATTCACAGTCAGTTCCGGGAAAGTTGACTGCCATGTCTTTAAATGGGAAATTGCTTTTGGACGGCAGGGTTGAATTATATCCGTTTCGTGTACCGATGTCATGGAAGGCAAGATTCGCACTGCTCTGCGCTGGCGCAAAAGTAAGGGCTGGAGTGCTCAAGTATGGCAGAGTCGCCAAAAGGAAACCATTAGAAAATTACAGTGTCCAGCAGCAGCGGGTTTTCAATTTCATGAACGACAAAACATTTTCTGAATTTACCGGGGAGCTGCCCGAAGATGCAGATGCCATTTTCAGACCGACCGTCAGCCGCTCGACAGGAGATCCGGAACAGATTTCAGCAGGCGCAGGCATTGGATATTTCGATATGATATGGAACAAAAGCACAGGATTATCCAGAGTCATAATGGGCGGCCCGTCTACATTGACGGAAAGCATCGCCTCTGGTTTAGGGGACAGTGTT
>Ga0079225_10000567_pt1 | contig 19989 bp, 15 predicted proteins | sample Poulit2012_FD_76344 | JGI IMG/M metagenome (GOLD analysis project Ga0079225, IMG submission 76344) | Agricultural soil microbial communities from Georgia to study Nitrogen management - Poultry litter 2012 | ecosystem: Environmental > Terrestrial > Soil > Agricultural land | place: USA: Georgia... | reverse complement strand
TTAGCGACGGGGTTCACCTTTTTCCATTTCGAACAAAGAAGTTAAGACCGTCAGCGCAGATGGTACTGCTAACGCGGGAGAGTATGCCACCGCCCATCCTATTACAAAAGCCTCTTGAGCAACTTGCTCAAGAGGCTTTTTGCATGAGGGAATATATTTTATCTTTTTAAAGGTATAACTTTTTCGAATAATACTTCCTTATTTTTACTTGTGCAAACTTTATTTCGATTTGATATCCAGCTTAATTAATGTTGAGTTTAAAAAGAATCATAGTTTAAATTTATCCAAGTTGAAATTATTGGATATATTTAAACTTCAAACAAAGTTTAACTTCTTAAATCAATCGACATGAAAATTGGAATATTTTTAATGTGTATACTTTATACGCTAATTGGATTTGCACAAAATCAAATCCCTTCTAAAAAAGTGCAAATAGAAACAGCTGTTCAAGCAGCGCCTAAAATGTTTAGAGAAAATGCTAAAGTACTCGGGTACGATAAAAACGGGAAACTGATTACCCTGCGTAAAGGTTCAAATGAATTGATTTGCTTGAGTGATGACCCCAAAAAAGAGGGGTTTAGTGCCGCCTGTTATAGTGATAAGCTCGAGGATTATATGAGAAGGGGTAGAGAATTAGTGGCAGAAGGTAAATCAACTGAAGAAAAACAAGCAGCGCGTAAAAGAGAAATTGATGCTGGTGAATTGAAAATGCCAAAAGAAGCAGCAATGGTTTATGTTTTATCCGCTGATCAGGGAGATTATAATTCTGAAACTGGCGCATTGGAAAATACTCATTTGAGATATGTGTTGTATAAACCGTATATGACCGTTGAGGAAACAGGGCTGCCTGATAAACCACAGGGTAAAGGAATGCCCTGGCTTATGGATGCAAATACGCATCGTTCGCATATTATGATTACCCCTTAATCTATATTTTTAATTTTTCCAAGATACTTGTATAAAATTACCACTCTTAAAATTACTGTATATGAACCATTCTAAACCCGAGAAATATATTTGGAAGAAAAGCTATTCCCTGGTTTTGATTGTCAATGCTTTTTATATTTTGCTGTTTTATATTTTGACGGTAATATTTACTTAAGTTTTCATGGAGGTTTTAGATTGGGTTGTTCTTCTTGCCACACTATCTTTTATTGTCATTTTTGGGGCGATTAAAACCCGTAAACAAGATAAAGTACAGGATTTTTTAAAAGGTGGAAATCAAGGGAAATGGTGGACGGTTGGGCTGTCAGTAATGGCTACTCAAGCCAGTGCAATTACTTTCTTGTCCACTCCAGGCCAAGCTTTTAGCGATGGAATGGGGTTTGTTCAATTCTATTTTGGCTTGCCGATTGCCATGGTGATTATCTGCTTGGTTTTTATACCGATATATCATCGCCTAAAAGTTTATACCGCTTATGAATTTTTAGAAAGTAGATTCGATTTAAAAACCAGAACTTTAACCGCTATACTCTTTTTAATCCAAAGAGGATTAGCGGCGGGAATTACTATTTTTGCTCCGTCTATTATTCTCTCTGTCGTCTTGGGCTGGAATTTGATAACCTTAAATTTTATTATAGGGATATTGGTTATTATCTATACCGTTTCCGGGGGAACAAAAGCAGTCAACATTACCCATAAACAACAAATGGCAGTTATTTTTATTGGAATGCTTACGGCCTTTTTTATAATAGTAAGCTATCTGCCCGAAGGAGTAACTTTTGGAAAAGCTTTGAAGATCGCCGGTGCAAGTGGAAAAATGGAAGTCTTGGACTTTTCTTTTGATTTTGATAATCGTTATACTGTTTGGAGTGGATTAATCGGCGGCACATTCTTAGCCTTATCTTATTTTGGAACCGATCAAAGTCAAGTCCAACGTTATCTTTCCGGAAAATCAGTACGACAAAGTCAAATGGGAATGATTTTTAATGGACTGCTTAAAGTTCCAATGCAGTTTTTTATCCTTTTAACCGGAGTGATGGTCTTTGTTTTTTATCAGTTTAATGCAACACCGTTGAATTTTAATCCGTTAGTAGAAGAGGCCGGAGTTCAACAGGAACAGTATCAAGATTTACAAAGGGATTTAGAAATTAATCAAAAGAAGAAAGCAGAAGTATCCTTAGCTTTTGCAACTACAGATAATCCGGCAGAAAAAGCAGCTTATAAAGAAGAAATTAAATTTTATACGCAAAAAGACAGAGAAATTAGAGCTGCCGGAACAGAACTTGTCAGTGAGATGGATGAAAATATTGAAACCAATGATAAGGATTATGTGTTTATCTATTTTATACTCAATAATTTACCGCGGGGTTTAATAGGGCTTTTATTGGCGGTTATTTTATCTGCCGCCATGTCCTCGACAGCTTCCGAACTTAACGCATTGGCTTCTACTACAGTTGTCGATTTGTATAAACGCAATCAGAAAAAAGAACGCGATGAAGCACATTATATGAAAGCTTCGAGATGGTTTACTTTAATGTGGGGAGCAATGGCCATTTTAGTTGCCTGTACCGCTAATCTCTTTGATAACTTGATTCAGCTGGTCAATATTATTGGATCTATATTTTATGGAAATGTTTTGGGGATTTTCTTATTGGCTTTTTTCGTAAAATATGTGAAAAGCAGATCGGTTTTTACCGCAGCATTGATTACACAAGTCCTGGTAATAATTGGTTGGTGGTTTGACTGGATGCCTTATCTTTGGTTAAATATATTTGGTTGTGCCTTAGTGATGGGAATCGCCATAATTTTACAAACTTTAAATAAGAATAATCAACAGCAAGTAGCATAAAAAACAATGAGTATTGAAGTAAAAAATATCACCAAAAAATATGGAAATCAAAAAGCGGTTGATGATATTACTTTTACTATACAATCCGGAGAAGTGGTTGGCTTTTTAGGGCCAAATGGAGCGGGTAAGTCGACGACCATGAAAATCCTTACAGGATATATTCCGGCTACATCGGGTGAAGCTTTTGTCAATAAAAAATCGATTAGAACAGAAAAACTAAACCTTCAAAAACAAATCGGTTATTTGCCGGAACACAATCCGCTTTATTTAGAAATGTATGTGCGGGAATACCTTCAATTTTGTGCACGTCTTCATAAAATGCCAATGAATCGAATTGAAGAGGTCATTAAATTGACAGGATTATCTGCAGAAGCACATAAAAAAATAGAACAACTTTCTAAAGGATACCGTCAGAGAGTTGGTTTAGCCGCAGCTTTATTACATGATCCAGATGTGTTGATATTAGATGAACCCACCACGGGCTTAGATCCAAATCAGTTGGTCGAAATCAGATCGTTAATCAAAAAAGTGGGCAAGACTAAAACTGTTTTGCTTTCTACCCATATTATGCAAGAAGTAGAAGCGGTATGTGATCGGGTTTTGATTATTCACCAAGGGAAAATTGTTGCCAGTAAAAAGTTGAATGAACTCAAAGATGAAAATCGACAGGTAATTCAAGTAGAATTTGATTATCGGATTGAAAATGTGGCCCTCAGGAGGATGCCCAATTTGATTAAAATTGAAAATACAACGGGCAGTTTTTTATATGAACTCACTTTTGATACCAAGGAGGATATGCGTTCTACCGTATTCGATTTTGCAAGAGAAAACGGTTTAAAAATCCTTCAACTATCTCAGAAACTGAAAAATTTAGAGGATTTATTTAGAGAATTAACCGTTGAGAAATCAGTTGAATAACAGAAATGTATGCAATTAAAAAACTACTTATCTCAAGAATTTGGTCTCTCAAAAGAAATACTTGAAGACATTAGTAATGCTGGAACAAGACGAGTTTTTTCTAAAGGAGAAATTATTGTCAAGCCGGGAAACCTCTCTAAAAATGTGTTTTTTATTGAAGAAGGACTGGTTAAAATGTTTTATTACAAAGAGGATCGTTCTATTACCCATTACTTTTTTTCCGAAAATAATTTGATCACCCGCTCGGAGAATTTTTACGAAACTTCTCTTCACCTTAAAAAATCTGATTATGGACTTATGGCGCTGGAGTATCAAACCGCTATATTTCAATTTCCTTTTTCAAAAATTAAAAAATGGTCAGAGACCAGTGTTCAAATGAATAAAGTCATTCAACATATCTTATTGGATATCTTAAAAGGATTTTCAAACCGCCTGAACAGCATTCAATTTGAAAATGCTAAAGAACGGTATGCTCAACTACTCGCTGATAATCCGGAAATTATTTTAAGAGCGCCTTTGGGAGATATTGCTTCTTATCTCGGTATTTCTCAACAAACCTTAAGTGTGATGCGTTCGCGATTAAAATAAGTTTTTTAAGCTATCTTAAAAATTCATCGTATATTTTTGCGGATCTTTGCCAAGGTTCATAAAAACACGAAAAATGAATAATTTTAATAATCTTATTTGGGTTTTGGTCTTGCTCATCAGCATGAATATAAAAGTTAAGGCCCAAAATTTTGTGGAAGATGTTTTAAAAGAACCCATTCAGCAGGCTATCTCAGAAAATGCAGAAGTTCGCCTAAAGCAAATGGAAGGGGACGGAACGCAAATGGAAATGGAAACCGTTCAAGCTAAAAGACTTCCACAAATCTCTTTAATAGGTGGTTACGGATATTTATATGCTGAATTAAACAATGAATTCCCAACTCATTATTTACCTATTACCGGCACACCAATTTTCGAGGATGCTTTAGTTTCCAATTTTCAAACCCAAGTATTAATGGGAGGGGTTTCTGCACGTCAAGTGATTTTTGCGGGAAATCAAATTACTCAAGGCATTAAAGCGTTAGAGGAAAAGCAGAAAGCAGAACAGTTTTTAGCGGAAGCTGGAAAAGAAGAAATAGCGAAGGAAGTTATTCTGACTTTTGATCAATTAATGTTGCTTCATGAAGTTGATAAGTTGCTTGAAGATTCAGAGAAAAGATTAGAAAAGGAACATGATAAAGTTTTAAAGGCGATTGAAAATGGGTTAGCTATTCCCTATGACCGCGATAAAATCAAACTCGCCATATTGGAGCTGGAAGAAAAAAGAGTAGAGGCGGATGGGAATAAATCCGCTTTAAAATCAAAACTTCAATATCTCACCGGGATGTCCACAAGAGAAATAGAACAAATCACTTATGAATTACAGACATTTTTAGTTGATAAAGAGTCTTTGAGTTTGGAAAACCGAGCGGAATTAAAGGCGTTGGAATCCGGTAGAAAAGCAAAGGAACATGTCTTTAAAAAAGAAAAAGGAGGGAAATATCCGACCGTTTTTGCTTTTGGAAACTTGGCCTATGTGGATGCATTTGAATCGAGTGTCAAGTTTAAAGACGTTCCCATAGCCGGAGATGTAAAAGCAAATGCAGATCACATTCGGTTACAACCTGCCGCGGCTGTAGGAGTAGGATTAAAATGGGATATTTTCAAAGGGGGAGCTAATCGGAAAAAAATCGCAAAAGCGGAAATAGAATTGGAAATGAGCGAAATCAAACTAAACGATACGCGAGAAAAACTCGAGGTATTATTGAATAAGAATAAAATTGATTTGAATACCGCCGAAAAAAGAGTTTTGGTAGCGGATCAAAAGATGGTGATGGCCAATAACAATTTGAATTTAGCTACTAAACAATACAATTCCGGATTGATCGATATAACGGAACGCTTGACGTCCGAAAACGAATTTTATAAAGTAAACTTGAATTATTATAACCAAATTCTAAACCAACGCAGTGCTGCTGTGGAGCTATTATTGAGTACAGGTGAATTGTTGGATAAAATTTTTGACGAATATGAGAATTAGAAAAATATTATTTCCGTTTATCTTACTGGTTTTTGTGTCTTGTAGTAAAGATAAAATCGATCCCGCTTTTATGGGGAAGATTGAAAGAGATCAAATTTCTGTGGTCACGAAAGTTCCTGGAACCGTAGAAAATGTTTTGGTGCACGAAGGACAATATGTTAATCAAGGAGATACGCTGGCTATTTTGGATATCCCTGAAGTGGATGCCAAGAAACAACAAGCCGAAGGTGCATTGAAATCGGCGGAAGCCCAGTATCAAATGGCGGTAAAAGGTGCGACAAAAGGTCAACTCAGACAATTGAAAAACAAAGTTGGCGGATTAAAGGAACAATTTGAATTTGCCCGAAAGTCAAAAGAAAGACTGGAAGAAATGTTGCAGGACAGTTTGATACCACAACAGCAGTTCGATGAAGTTTATGCCAAGTTTCAAGGAGCCAAAAATCAATATGAAGCTGCTAAAACCGAATTGGAAGAGGCGAAAATGGGAGCGAGAATAGAGCAGCAAACCATGGCATTAGGTCAGCAATTGCAAGCTTCAGGAGCTATTTCTGAAGTAGGTGCTGCAGAACGTGAAAAATACATGATTGCCCCCCAAGATATGTCTGTTGAAAACATCAACTTGAATGTGGGCGAATTGGCTTTGCCGGGATATCCGATAATTGGTGGTTATATCGATGCTTCAGTTCATTTTAGATTTACGATTGCTGAAGAAAAATTGGGAGAAATAGTTCCGGGAAAAGATGTGAAAATAAAAGTACTTTATAAAAATACGGATTTGATCGATGGAGAAGTTACTTCGGTTAAAGCCTTGAGTTCTTATGCAAATATTGCCACGGCCTATCCTGATTTTGATATGCAACAAACCATGTTTGAAGTTTTTGTACGGCCTAAAAATCCAGAGAAAGTAAAGGATTTGATCACAAAGGCATCGGTTTCTTTAGAACTTGATAAATAATTCAGCGTGAAGAAATTTTTACAATTAATCAATAGAGAATTCAGGTTGTTTTTCAGCAATAATGTGCTGAGACTGCTCTTCATCGGTGCTCCTATATTGTATGGGGTTTTGATTGGCGCGGTTTATCAAAAAGGAAAAATAACCGATTTGCCCGTGATTGTCGTCGATCAAGATCACAGTCCGATGAGTACGAAGTTCATCGATATGCTGCAAGAAACAGAAAGCATCGAAGTGGTTGATGTTTTGCCTTCCTTATTTGGAGCGAAAGATAAAGCAATCGATTTGGAAGCGACGGTAATTGTCGATATCCCAAAAGATTTTGCCTCGGGGATTCAACAGAACCGATTACCGGAAATCACGCTTTTTGTAGATGCTTCCAACACCTTGACTTCCAATACCGCTTTAATGGCTGTCAATACCGTTGCGATGACCATGAAAGCAGGAATCCAGATTGAATCTCAAATGAAGAAAGGCGTGCCGGAATATATTGCCAGTCAACATTACGAGCCTTTTAAAACGACTATAATCAAACAAAGCATTCGCAGTGGAAACTATTTATATTTTATGCTCCCCGGTGTTTTATTGACCGTTTTTCAACAAGTATTATTATTGGGATTGGCATTGACCTTTGCTTCGGAGTATGAAAGTGGAACTTTTACAGAATTGGTTGAGAAAATGCCCAATGCGCTGGGAATGTTAGCCGTCAAGATAATACCCTATATGATAATGTCTGTCGGAATTCTTTTATTATACTGGGGCTTTTCCAAATATTATAATATGATAATCGGGGGTGCTTTTTGGCCATTTGCACTGAGTACATTTGTTTTTATACTTGCTGTATGTGGAATAGGTGTGTTGGTCAGCATCGTTTTACCCAGTCAGTTAAAAGCAACAGAAGTTTTGATGGTCGTAGCCACCCCGAGTTTTATTTTGAGTGGATTTACTTGGCCGTTAAGTCAAATGCCGGTTTGGGTGCAATCGATTGCGGATTTAATTCCACTGACGCATTATCTGAAAACATTCAGATTATTATACCTCAATCACGCTGAGACTTATCACATATACCCGTCAATCATAGCGATGGCAGTTATCGCTGTAGTGTGCCTAACGGCTTCTGGAATTATATTGTTTTTTAAAATCAGAAAAACTAAAAAATTATTGCGGACTTTGAAGAGTTAGAAAATTTTTAAAAACTACTTGTTTTAGAATTCAACTTTTCAACCAATTCATCATAATCATATCCTGCCCGAGTTAAAACCCGCTTGGCAGCTTCAAAAACATATTTTTCTTTTTTAGGAGGATGAACTGGTGTAGGCGTGGTTTCATTTAATTTTTTTATGATTTCCGAAGTTTGGTCTTGAGTGAGTTTTTCACACACGTCATACATTCCGCCGGGTCGTTCTTCAGCTTCATCGTGTTTGTCAAGCACATATTTTAAAACTTTAATCAATTCAGCATTCGGATAAACTGCCATCAACGTAGTAATAGCAGCATGCTCTAATCGATACCGTTGAAAGTCAGGTAGCTGCTTTCCGTTATTGGCTTTTTTGGCAGCGGGAAACAACACGTTTTCTTCCATTTTGATATGTGTCAACAAAGCAATTCTAAATTCCTGATAGATTGTCATATCAATATTATCTGGATCTTTGGTGGCTTTTTCTAAAAGTGCATCAACCCGTCGATGGTCTTTTGAGAAAAAATTATGAATTGGCTTATTCATTTTTTTGATATTTAATTTGTTGAGTAGAAAAAAATCAATTTAAAAAGAGATAGCATCCGGTTTAGCACCTAAACTGATCAAGTGTTTCGTAATATCCTTCGTAAATTCTTTTGGCCCGCATACATAAAATCGTCGATCAAACCCGCCGATATTGTCGATTAAAAATTTTCGATCAATTCGATGTTCTCGAAATCCGATGACTCCTTGACGCGTAAAAACATTCATAAAGGCATTTCCGAGCATATCGTGTAATTCTTTGCCGAAAATAATATCATCTTGGGTTTTATTGGAATACAATAGAGCTACATCGCGCAGATTCCCAGTAGCTTGAAGTGCTCTAAAAATTGATATAAACGGAGTGATACCCGTTCCACCGGCCATAAATATCCCCGGACCTTTATACTCTATCGTGTCAAAAACATCGTGAAGAATAATTTCATCCCCAGCTTTCAATTTCCCTAATTCATTGGTAACGCCTTTGCGGTCTTGATAAATTTTTATGGTGAATTCCAGGTCCGGCCATTCATTTAAAGAAGTAAAAGTAAAAGGACGTTTGTTGTCTTTCCATCCGGGTTTATTTACCGAAAGATGCGTGGCTTGAGCTGGACGGTATGTGAAACCTTCAGGTTTTTCTACAACAAACCTTTTGACATCGTGTGTAATATAATGAGACTTTAGAATTTTTAATTGATGCATGAAAATTGATTTTGGCTAAAAATACAATCTTTACCCTATTTCTAAAGAATAATGCCTCAAATTAGATCTAACGGATAATAAAGTTGGATTTATCTACGCCTGTATTTCCTGTTTGTTCGTCATAACTAAAAACTATAACTTCATAAAAGCCGCTATTACCTTTAAATTCACCTAAAAAAGTATTGGCTTCTCCTGCATAAGTCAAATTAATTTCTTGAACTTTTTGTCCTTCCTTTGAAATAATAGCTTTTACTTCATAATCATCAGAATTCCAAGTTCCTCCGGGAGTGGTAGGACAGCCACAAGTCATAATTACATTTGCTTTTATTTTTACGGCAGAGTCTTTAGAAATAATCTGATGTCTTTGCGGGGATAAAACATCCACAATAAACCCCGGGATTTCCAGTACAATTCCATCGCCTAAAATATCTCTTTCAGGAATAACCCAAACTTGGGTGCTGCTTTTGATTTCCGCTTGTTTTGCATTAATCGGACCAATGGCTTCAATCGTGACAAAAGTAGGTTCCTCGATATCGAGTTTTGCCAAAAACCCTGCTGTTTCTTCATCGCTCAAATTCTCCCGTCTTTGGTGAGGTTGATTCATGATTACTTCAGTGTTTCCAGTGCTTCCTTGCGTAATTCCTTCCGCTAAAACGGCTCCGGTTCTTGAGTCTTTTATTTGAACTTGTGCCCCACCGATAGAAGTTCCGATAAATTTAGCGTCCTTGGCTTTGACGCGAACCATAATGTTGGTTTCTTGCGCTTGGGATTGAATTCCGAATAAAATAATAAGCGAAAAGAGAAGATTTTTAAAAAGCGAATTTATCATAGTGTTTATTTTTGTTTTGGCAAAACGCCGGTAATTTTTGATCAATAAAACCTCGTAGGCATTTTAAAATGAAGGGGGTTCTCATTTAAATTTTCAAAACATAACAAGAGCAAAGATAAAGATTTTAGTAATCAACAGATTATTAAAACAGGTTAAACCTTTTTTATAAATAGGTATTCCCAGAAACATTAAGTTGAAATAAACAGTTTATTTGGCTCCTAACTTTTGGAAGGATGAGCGTTAAATGAACAAATGATGAAGTAAAAGCTTCTTTAATCAACTCAGCACAACGGATGTAAAAAGCACTGCCTTTTTTCAAATTATCAAACGGACTTCTCCTAACTCTTGTATTTTATAAGGAAATCCTTCACCCGGTGCACCGATGAACATAAAGTTAGTTGGTACGTTCCAACGTTGGGATAGTTCCTTAATTTTTTCCGGATTAAATTCCCCTCTTTCCTCTATCAATTCAATATGAATATCGGGATAAGCCCGATCCAAAACTTCAATATCCTTCTTCAATCCTTCAGGTACGCTTTTATCCTCCGGCAATACGCTGACAATTTTAAGGCGACGGGTAGGTTCGTTTTTTTTCATATAAAGCATCACTTTGTTTAAGGTTTCCACGTTTTCATGGTTGGTGAAAAAGATAAATTCTTGTTTGTTCAATATCGCCAAATAATGAATCGTTTTACGGTACATATATTTGAAAAAGCGATTATCTTTAGTAAAGAAATACTTTAATATTAAAAGAAATCCGCGCAAAATATAATCGCGATAAAGCATAAAAAATATAACTGCTAAGGTTGGAATCAGGTATTTAATAAAAATCACTAAATAATCCGGATTGAGATAGATATTTCCCCCCAACCCTGCAGAAATCCCCAAAATAGCAATGACCACTGTAATCCAGCTGGCGCGCTCCGGGCGTGGTAATGTATTCCTGTTTATTTTTAAAAGAATGTTTCCCAATCCAAAAAGAATCATCACAACGAGAAATGCAATGGTATATACTCCCGCCAGTTGTTCGATACTGCCTTCGGTAACAAATAGAATAGAGATACAAAGGCCACAAAAAATAATCGAAATAAAATAAGGACTTTTTCGGCTATTTTTAATTAAAAGAAAATTAGGTAAAATGCGATCTAAAGCCATACGTTCTACCAACCCATTTACACCTACAAAAGAAGTAAGTACCGCACCACTAAGCACCAAAGAGGCATCTATGCCGATAAGCACAGACAACCAATGGCCTCCCGATTTATCTCCTAAGAAAGACAATAAGGCATTTTGATTATTAGCTACTACATCCATCGGTAAAATTGCCAAAGCTAAAAAGGCAATCAAGGGATTGAAAATACTGACTACAATCCACATGTTGCGAAGCGTTTTTGGAAATACGCCTTCTTTTTGTTCCTCGACATAATTTGCTGAAGTTTCAAAACCACTGATGCCCAATAAAGCTGCCGAGAAACCAAATAACAACGCCAGCGCTATACTTCCGTGTTTTACCGGCTCTCTTAAATTGGTAAGAAACGTATCAAACCCGTTGGTAAAGAAGAAATAAATGCAGAAAGAACACAGGATCGTGAGAGAAAGCAGATGGAAAATAAACAGGACAATCGCAACTTTAGAAGATTCACCAATTCCTATAATGACTAATCCCATAAAAATCAAAAGTAACCCGATGATTGTGGGTAAAATGGGGATAGCGCTCCAAACGCTGTTGGCATAATATACTGCTTCACTTCCGGAAAGTACAGCTGTGGCCATATAAGAAAGAACCGTAAGCGCAGCAGCTAAAGAGGCCGTAGATTTTTTAGTGGTATTTAAAAGTGCATTATACGCACCGCCGTTTAAAGGTAATGCGCCAACTACTTCTCCATAGATTTTTCGAAATAAAAATAAAATAGCAGCGACAATTAGCAGAGAAATCCAAGCGTATTGTCCGGCATAGGCAATAGCTAAGGCAGAAACGTAGAGACAAGAAGAACTGATGTCATTCCCCGATATAGCAGTAGCTTCAAGCTGATTTAGTTTTTTATAAGCCATAAATTATAGATTTCTAAAGTTTTATATTAAAAACCCCTGTAAATTAGTTTATAATAAAATTACACAAACGATTTTGTTTTTTCGCTAATAGAATTGATTTTCGCAAGAAAAATCTTATCAAAGCTTCAAATCGTTGAGTGATTCGAGAATTTTTAAGAGGAGTTGGTCGGTTAAAAATTTGATTTTAAAATATTTAACGGCTCTTTGATGAGTCTGTTTTATTATTACCAATATCTTGTAACCAAAAAATAAAGATGGAACTCTTTAAGGAAAGTAAAATAGAAACCGTTAATCCCGCCACGGGTGATTCCATTAAAGAATATTCTTTTATGACCGACGAAGAAGCTGCGCAAGAAGTGACCAAATGTCATAAAGCTTTTCTTGATTGGAAATTAAAACCTCTTGATGAACGCGCTGAATTTATCAAAACTATCGGTGAAAAGCTAACGGCAAATAAGCCGGATTTAGCCCGATTGATGACAAAAGAAATGGGAAAAATCTATCGGCAAAGTGAACGAGAAGTTGATCTTTGCGCAGAGATTTGTAATTGGACAGCAACCAATGGTCCGGAAAATCTAAAAGTTGAAGAACGCGAGCTTCCCAATGGAGGTCGCGGTATAATTACCTATGCTCCCATGGGGGTGATTTACGGAATTCAAGCATGGAATGCTCCCGCTTATCAAGTGGTGCGTTATTCTATTGCCAACCTAATGGCAGGAAACAGTGTTCTGCTTAAACACGCTGAAAATGTTACAGGTACTGCATTGTTATTGGAGAAAATATATCTTGAAGCAGGATTGCCCGAAGATTTATTTAAAATAATACGTATCAACCACAAACAATCTGATAAAATAATTGCAAATAAACTTGTACGGGGAATTACCTTGACCGGGAGTCCGGATACCAGCAAAATAATCGTAGAGAAAGCAAAAGAAGTGCTTAAAAAGACAGCCTTGGAATTAGGTTCGAGTGACGCCTATATTGTTTTGGAGGATGCTGATTTGGAATTAGCTGTGAAGGGTTGTGTTCAAGGTAATATTTACAGCAATGGCGAGGACAGTTTGACTGTTAAACGAATTATTGTTGTTGAAAAGATTTACGACCGATTTAAAGAAGCCTTTGTCAGAAAAATGAAAGGTTTGAAAGTTGGAGGTCCAACTGATAAAGAAACTGAGATCGGTCCGATAGCGCGAGAAGATCTTCGCCAGAAACTTCACACACAAGTAGAAGAAAGTTTAATTAACGGTGCAGAAATTTTGTGTGGCGGGAAGCTTCCGGAGGGCAAGGGATATTTTTATCCGCCTACTGTTTTGGGAAATGTACTGCCCGGGCAACCCGCTTATGATGAAGAATTGTTCGGCCCGGTAGCTGCACTTATAAAAGCTAAAGATGATAAAGATGCGATGAAATTAGCCAATGACAGTCGTTTTGGACTTGGGGGCGGGATCTTTTCTAAAAATGAAGAAAAAGCCATAGAACTGGCGCAAAAATATTTTGACACCGGTATGGTTTTTGTCAATTCCTCTGGGGCGCCACAATCTAATATGCCTTTTGGCGGGGTGAAAGATTCCGGTTATGGTCGAGCACATGGAGGTTTTGGAATGCGAGAATTTGTGAATGTTAAATCGGTGATACTGCCTTAGCTGATTTGACGAAGCTTGAGAAATATTTATTCGAAATAAAACATTCCCCGATGTTTTTACGTTAATATTGGTGATAACTTATTGAGTTTATGAGTAAAAAACTTAAAAAGAATAAATTATTAAGAAAGTGGGGTGTTAGACTACTTCTTTTTGTAATACTAATTGGTGCAGGGTTTTATGGAAGTGTTTATTTTGGTGTATTTGGGAAAATACCTTCTGAAAGTGAACTGGCAAATTTATCACAACTGCAAGCTTCTCGAGTTTATGATAAAGATGAAAACCTGATAGGAAAATTTTTTATTACAGATCGCGAAGCTATAGATTTTGAAGATTTTCCAACAGATTTAATCCAAGCATTAATCGCTACTGAGGATGCCCGTTTTTATCAGCACAATGGAATCGACAGACAAAGTGTCTTAAGGGTTTTGTTTAAAACAATACTATTACAAGATAAATCATCCGGAGGAGGAAGTACGCTTACTTTACAATTGGCCAAAAATATTTATGGAAGAAGAAACTATCCCTTTATGACGGTAGTTATTAATAAACTCCGTGAGAGTATTGTTGCCAGAAGATTGGAAAAAGTTTATGATAAAAATGAAATCCTGACACTATATCTGAACACCGTTCCTTTTAGTGGCGACACTTATGGAATTGAAAGTGCATCACAGAAATTTTTTGGCATCAAAACAAAGTATTTAAATTTGTCTCAAGCGGCTTTGTTAGTGGGAACACTTAAAGCAAATCACAGTTATAATCCCAGACTTTTTCCTGAACGCAGTCATTTGCGTCGAGATGTAGTGCTACAACAGATGGTGAAATACAATTATATATCTCTGGAAGAAGCAGAAGTAGCTATGAGTGAAAAGCCGGAAATTGATTATCAGACCTTCGGTTCAAGTACCGGTCCTGCACCTTATTTTAACGAACAGGTTAGAAGACAAGTCGAAAAGGTTTTATCGGATAAAAGATATCGTAAACCCGATGGAACGCCTTATAAATTAAGAGCAGATGGATTGAAAATTCATACTACTTTGGATGCGAAACTGCAGGAATATGCTCAAGCATCAGTACGTGATCGGATGGTAGAGTTGCAAGAAAGCTTTGAAAAATCCTTCGGGAAAAATCCGCCTTGGCGTGCCAATTCTGAAATAGTTCAAAAAGCAGTGGCCAAATTACCGACTTATAAAAGGTTGGAAAGCAAAGGACTGTCTAAACAGGAGATTTTGGACTCTTTGAGTATTGCTAAAGAAACGGAATTATTTGGTTGGAAAGAAAATCAAGTCAAAACGGTTTCTACGATTGACAGTCTTCGGCATTATATGAAATTTTTGAATACCGGTTTGGTTTCTGTCGACCCAAAATCTGGTGCTATTCGCGCTTATGTCGGCGGAATAGATTATCGATATTTTCAATATGATCACGTAGTCCAAAGTAAACGTCAAGTAGGATCGACTTTTAAACCCTTTGTTTATGCAGCCGCCTTAGAAAACGGCTTAGAACCTTGTGATTATTTTTCGGGCAGAGAAGTGACTTACACTGACCAAAAAAACTGGACACCCAAAAATGCCAATAATAATGTGGATCCAGACTTGAATTATTCCTTAACCGAAGCTTTAACGCAATCTCTGAATACTATTTCCGTAAAAGTATTGCGCGATACTGGAATTCAAAATGTTATTGATCAAGTACAACAACTTGGGGTAACAGAAAAAATTGAAAATAAACCTTCCATCGCGTTAGGAGTTTCAGAAATTCGGCTGATTGAAATGGCTAAAGCCTACACCGCTTTTGTCAATGATGGACGTTCTGTATCTCCTTTTTTCTTAACGCGAATTGAAGATAAACATGGGAATTTGATTGTTGAATTTGAACCCGAACCTGCTTTACCCAAAGCTTTCAGCGAAACCACGCAACAAGAAATGTTGGTGATGATGCAAAATGTGGTTGAAAGAGGAACTGCAAAAAGATTGCGTAAGGTATATCACTTACAAAATGACATCGCCGGAAAAACAGGTACCACTCAAGAGAACAAAGACGGTTGGTTTGTCGGTTTACTACCCGATTTGGTAACGGTAACTTGGGTTGGAAATGATAATGCACAGATTAAATTTCCGACAACGGCATTGGGCCAGGGGGCTAATTCAGCTTTGCCAATTTTTGCCGGTTTGTTACAAAAAATGAACGCAGATCCAAGTTTTAAAGGAATTACCACAAGGCAATTTGAAAAACCATCCCCTGAAGTTATGACGGCCATGGATTGTCCGCCAACCGATAAAGATGGGTTTCTTAAACGTTTGTTCACTAAAGATAAAGTCGAAAAAGATTTTAAAAAGTCTTCTGATAAAACAGGGAAGAAAGATAACAAGAAGAAAAGGAAAGGGTTTTTTAAACGGTTGTTTGGCGGGAAGAAATAACCCCGTAAAGAGCTATGTTATTTTATGATTGAACCTTTTTAAATCAAGTTGTCTTCCGATAGTATAAAAATTATTAATGATCGTTTTAAAGAAGTTAAGCCTGCGATAAGAGTGCAAACTATGTTATGAAAACCAAACACAATACCTTAACTTTGCATTTTTCAAAAAAATATAAGGTTTGAGGTTTTTTATTGAGATGGCTTATAATGGGAGAGATTTTCATGGCTGGCAAAAGCAGCCGAATGCCATTACTATTCAAGAAACCTTAGAAAAGTGTTTTGCTAAAATATTTCAGCGAAAAATAGAAATAATCGGAGCAGGAAGAACAGATACCGGAGTTCATGCCAGATATTTAGTTGCTCATTTTAATATGAAAACGGAAATTGATTCAGATCATTTGGTTTACAAACTCAACAGAATGCTGCCGGCTTCTGTGGCGATTCATGATATTTATCCGGTAAAACCCGAAGCACATGCTCGTTTTGATGCGATTTCGCGTAAATATAAATATTATGTTTCCTTAAAAAAAGACCCTTTTACCCAAGACTTTTCTTGCCTTATCTTGCAAAAAATAAACATGGCAAAGATGAATCAGGCTTGTGAAATATTGAAAAATCATCGTAATTTTCAGTGCTTTTCAAAAGTCAAAACTGATGTCAAAACTTATAAATGTACTATTGAAAAAGCATATTGGGAAAAGATAGATAACCAACTTGTCTTCACTATTGTGGCCGATAGATTTTTAAGAAATATGGTTCGATCTATTGTGGGAACTTTACTTGAAATTGGGTTGGGAAAAAGACCGCTTGAAGATTTCGAAAAAGTAATCGCCAGTAAAAATAGAAGCAGAGCGGGAAAATCCATGGCTGCAAAAGGATTATTTTTGCATAAAATAAGATATCCTGAAAACATAAAAATGATTTAATGTCAAAAACAGGAAACATATTTGATATGCAGTTGTTTAAACGACTGTTGAAATATACGCGACCATATCGATTGACATTTTATTTTGTTGCGTTGGCCGCTATTTTATTATCCTTTTTTGGGGTCGCTCGACCTTATTTGACTAAAATTACTATTGATGAAGGGATCATTCCCAAAGATTATCCCCAGTTGATTTTTTATATCGGATTGATGGCAGCGGCTTTAATTTTAGAAGTCGTCTTTCAATTCCTTTTTGTGTATTACGCCAATTGGCTCGGACAAATGGTTATTCGTGATCTGCGTACCAAGTTGTTTAAACATATGATTGCTTTTAAAAAACAATATTATGATCGTTCATCTGTGGGAAGATTGGTCACTCGTGCGGTCAGTGATATTGAAACTATCGCCAGTGTTTTTAGTGAAGGACTTTTTATGATAGTGAGCGACTTGCTAAAAATGGCGGTTGTATTAATTGTAATGTTTACACAAAGCTGGAAACTCTCCTTGTTGGTTATCACCATTATGCCATTTATCGTATATGCTACACGGGTGTTTCAAAGAAAGATGAAAATCGCTTTTGAGGATGTTCGAAACCAAGTGGCTAACTTAAATTCTTTTGTGCAAGAACATCTTACAGGAATGAAAATTGTCCAGATTTTTAGAAGAGAAGAAACCGAATATGAAAGATTCCAAAAAATAAATGAAAAACACCGAAAGGCATGGATTAAAACCGTTTGGTATAATTCATTTTATTTTCCAATTGCTGATATTGCCAGTTCGTTTACGATTGGTCTTGTGGTTTGGTATGGCGGGATGAATATTGTCGATGACCCCAATATGAGTTTTGGGGTAATTGTCATGTTTTTGCAATTGATTCAAATCCTGTTTAGACCACTGAGACAATTAGCTAATAAATTCAATACTATGCAAATGGGAATGGTGGCAGCAACCAGAGTTTTTGCTGTTTTAGACACCGAATCGTATATTGGAAATGAAGGTGAAAAAGAAATTAAAGACCTCAAGGGACATATAGAGTTTAGGAATGTTCGATTTAGTTATATTAAAGATGAAGAAATCTTGCGCGGAATTTCCTTAGATGTAAAAGCAGGACAAACCATCGCAATTGTTGGGTCTACGGGCGCAGGGAAATCAACAATCATCAATTTGCTAAGTAGGTTTTATGAAATTGATAAAGGAGAGATTTTGCTCGATGGCATTAATATTAAAGATATCACTTTAGAATCTCTTCGGAATGAAATTGCGGTAGTGCTTCAAGATGTTTTCCTATTTGCAGATTCCATATTAAATAATATCACCCTTGGAAATCCGCAAATCAGTAGAGAAGAGGTCATCGCTTCGGCTAAGGAAATTGGGGTACATGATTTTATTGATAGTTTACCGGGAGGCTATGATTATAATGTAAAAGAAAGAGGAGTGATGTTATCTTCCGGCCAGCGTCAGTTAATTTCCTTTTTGAGAGCTTACGTCAGTAAACCGAGTATTTTGGTGCTCGATGAAGCTACTTCTTCTGTAGATACCAATAGCGAATTGCTTATCCAAAAAGCCACAGAGAAAATTACCGAAGGCAGAACGTCTATCATTATAGCCCACAGATTGGCAACCATTAAAAAAGCGGATAATATTATTGTGATGGAAAAAGGGGAAATCGTAGAGCAAGGCACTCATAAGGAATTATTAACCCAAGAAAATGGATATTACCGAAATTTATATGAAGTCCAATTTGCTGCGGAAGAAGAGCAAATCTAAAGTTTATAAGATTTTTTTCAGTAAGTAAAATATTTCAAATCCATTCATCCTATTTCGATTTAAAAATGTTTATTTCTGATAGAAATTTGCGTTGCGGATTTCGATCTATTACACATTTTTGATAAGTTGACTCAACTCTTTGGTGAGGTTCCTTCTGTGGTATTTTTCAATGTTTATAGGTTTCATTTTTAAATCTTTTTGTTTATAACCTTCAAAAAGCTGAAGTAATTTGGATTTTATTGCTTCCTTTTCATCAAAATTAAATGAATAACCACTTTGAGTGTCTTCTATAATTTTTTTGGCGTCCCAACCATCGGGGCCAAGTGCTAAAATTGGTCTGCCAAATCGAAGATATTCGAAAAGACTATCCGGAAGCACTCCTTTGACTTTTTCATGGGTATATTGAAGTAATAAAACTTGTGAAGATTCTTGGATGGACAGCATTTCTTCATGCGGCAAATCACCCATGTCTTCGGTGAAATCTATCAACTTATATTTGGTCAGCGATCTTAACATGTCAGAATTGTTTTTTCCCACAAGTCTTAGTCGAAATCTGTTTTTAAATTCAGGATGCTCTTGAATCAATTCTGAATAGGCCTGCCATAAAGTTTTCAGTGGTTTTACTGAGAAAAAAGAACCGATATGTGCAATGCTGAATTCCTTATCCAATTCAACGGAGTTAGTTCTAGATACATCATCATATCCATTAGTGATAGTTTTGATGGGTTGGATGCTTAAATTTTTAAAAGCTAATTCAGTAGCTTTCGACGTTGTTATTATTTGGTCAGCATTGCGCAAAACTTGTTTTTCAAGTCTATTATGTTTTTTTTTGGTTGTCTGATTAAGTTTTAATTGATTGAAATCCCACATTCCGGTCCACGGATCTCTAAAATCGGCAATCCAATTTACGCCGGTTTTATATTTTAATTTTAAACCGATCAAATGCAAACTATGTGGCGGGCCTGTGGTGATGATTGTATCTATATTTTTTTTAGCGATATTTTTTTTTAAAAACCTAACGGAAGGGTCTTTCCATAAAATCCCTGTATCGGGAATAAAAAAGTTATCGCGAATATATAATAGAAATTTTTGTAAAGCGGATTGGCTTTTGGTTTCAGTAATATTCCAGGAACTGATTTGATGGGTTTCTTTTCCAGAAAACAAATTAGCCAGCAAATACGGTTTTTTAATTCGCTTTCTGACAATTTTCAG
>Ga0079225_10000566_pt1 | contig 19993 bp, 19 predicted proteins | sample Poulit2012_FD_76344 | JGI IMG/M metagenome (GOLD analysis project Ga0079225, IMG submission 76344) | Agricultural soil microbial communities from Georgia to study Nitrogen management - Poultry litter 2012 | ecosystem: Environmental > Terrestrial > Soil > Agricultural land | place: USA: Georgia... | reverse complement strand
TGGAGATGCGATTGTCTTCGGCAAGCAGGCGATATCGTTCCGCCTCCAGCACCTGGAGTTGATAGAGGCGAGCGGTCAAGGCGGAAAGACCTAAAAGCATGCCACCGCCGAGCAAGAGAGAGCGTCGGGTGAAGCTCTGCTGGCGTGTCTGCTCCTCGTTATGAGGCCTTTCCACGATCCGATCCTCTCAGCTGCGGCACGGCTGCCAGAGCCTCATTACAGTAGAAACTGCTGAACCTTGCCGAAGAACCAGGCCAGGCAAGGATAGGCCCCGACCGTCAGGACATACTGCAACAACAGAAGCCGTGGCTCCAGAAGCTGGCCCAACAGCAGCGACCCCACAAGCCAGGCCAGAAGCAGGGAAACCCCGGCGAAGAAGCCGAAGATCACCCACAACATGGCAAAGCTGGGGTTGATGAAAATTCGCCGCTGGCTCGACACGAAGAAATGCATGCTGACCATGGAAAGGACGCCAACCCCCAAGGGAGCTCCAGTCAGCAGGTCCTGCAGCAGGCCGAGCAGGAAGGCAAGCCATGCCGGCAGCAGGTCGGGCCTGAAGACCGCCCAGTAGTAGATGCCCGTAAGGGCCAGAGCCGGCGTGATCGGCGCAACATCGGGCGTGCGCAAGGGTACCAGTGCGACAATGATCAGCAAGCCGGTGAGCAATGCAGGGATGAGCGCCTTCGCGGCGGTGTCGAGGCGCTGCAGGAGATCGAGTGCCATCGCCCTAATCCGTGGCCAGGCGCTGCCTCTCCACCAGCGGAGCGATCAGCCCGGGTAGCTCATAGTCGACCAGCCGCAAGTACTCGAGATCCTGCCAGTCGATGTAGGGCCGCACACGTACTGCCTCCTCACTTACGTGAGAGACGACGCCGACGGGAAGGTCAGGCGGAAGGAGACCGCCGTGACCCGAGGTCACGACTCTTTCGCCTGGCGCCACGTGGTGGCCAGGTTGCAGATGCAGCAGCCGTGGCTCCACCGTATTGTCCCCGGCCATGATGGCTCGCTCGCCACTCAATCCGATGCTGACGGGGATCTGGCTGTTGAGATCGGTAATCAGCATGACGCGGGCCGCTCTTTCGCTTACATCCACCACGCGCCCGGCGAGACCCTCCCCGGAAAGTGCCACCTGCCCTTCAGCAATACGATCGGCGGTACCCGCTGCGACCAGAAGCGAGCGGGCAAAGGCGCTGCCTGTGTCGCCGATTACCCTGGCGCTGACATGGCGGGCGCCTGCTTCCGGCACGAAATTCAGGAGGGACCGCAAGCGCATGTTCTCGGCCTCCAGTTGCCGCGCCCGATGGTGCCAGCTCGTCAGCCTCTCGTTCTCGATTCTGAGACTTTCGTTGATCTGCCGGACTTCCGCCATTTCCCGAAAGCTTTCGGTGGCGCGCTCCAGGGCATAGACCGGCTCTGCCAATACCTCGAGAAGGGGTGCGGCGGCGTTGATCACCGCCAGCCGGGCACGCTCCACCACTGCGGTCTCCAGTTGCCCGAGGGCCAGAGTCGCCACGGTGGCAAGGGCAAGCAGCGGGAAGCCGAAACGATTGGCCAGCGCCCTGAGAGGCGACGCAATCCGCGCAACTGTGCCCGGATGTTTCTGCAAACTTCCCACCAGGAGGCGACTCCGAAGTCAGGAAAGGAATCCCTAAGCGCTGCGAAGGCTAGGTAAGCGAGGAGAAAAAGGGAAGAGCGGAAAGTCCTGTCAGTACATGGTCGTCAGGACGTTCTTGAGCGCGACCGTCTCCTCCAGGCAGCGTCCCGTCCCCAGGGCAACGCACGACAAGGCATCATCGGCGATGGAAACCGGAAGCCCGGTGGCCGCGCGAAGCACGAAATCCAGATTGGCGAGCATCGCTCCACCCCCGGTGAGAACAATGCCCTTGTCAACAATATCCGCTGCCAATTCCGGCGCAGTATGCTCCAGAGCGACCTTGACCGCCTCGATGATGGCGCTCACCGGTTCGGCGAGGGCTTCGGCCACCTGGCGTTCCGAAATGACCAGCTCCTTGGGAACGCCATTCATCAGATCGCGCCCCTTGATCTCCATGGTCGCGCCCTCCCCGTCCTCAGGCGGACAGGCGGAGCCGATCTCCTTCTTGATGCGCTCGGACGAGGCTTCACCAACAAGAAGGTTATGGTTGCGGCGAATGTAGGCGATGATGGATTCGTCCATCTTGTCACCCCCTACCCGAACCGAGCGGGAATAGACGATTCCCCCGAGGGAAAGTACTGCTACCTCGGTAGTGCCACCACCAATATCGACAATCATCGAGCCGGTCGGCTCGGTCACGGGCAGCCCGGCGCCGATGGCTGCCGCCATGGGTTCCTCGATAAGAAACACCCGCCGCGCACCGGCGGCCTCGGCCGATTCCTGGATCGCCCGGCGTTCAACGGCAGTGGAGCCTGAGGGAACGCAGACGATGATCTGCGGGCTCGTGAAGGTGCGGCGATTGTGAACCTTGCGGATGAAATGCTTGATCATCTCCTCCGCCACCTCGAAATCGGCAATGACCCCATCCCGAAGCGGCCGGATGGCCTGGATATTTCCAGGTGTGCGGCCGAGCATCAGCTTCGCCTCGTCGCCGACTGCCAGCACCTGCTTTTTGCCGCGGATTTCCGCAATGGCCACCACCGAAGGCTCGTTCAGGACGATACCGCGCCCCTTCACGTAAACCAGCGTGTTCGCGGTGCCGAGATCGATCGCCATGTCGGCGGACAGGAAGCCGAGGAGTCGGGAGAGCATCAGCGACAGGGTTTCCATAGGAAGGGAGTGAGTGGAGACTGCATGCGAATAGCCTTCCGCTGCTCTGAATGCAAGGGAGCCTTTGCTGCGAAGAACCCTCGGGCAGAACAACCCCGGCCGTCTTTCTGAAGCAGAACTGCCGGTGACTTCCAATCATGCGTGCCGCACGACCCTCGCGGGATTTCCCGCAACGACCGCCTGGGGAAACATCGCGGACCACGACCGCTCCCGCGGCAACGATGGCATCTTCTCCCACCGTCACTCCCGGAAGGATGAGCGCACCGGCACCGATCCAGACGTTGTCGTGAAGGGCAATCGGATCGCCTCGCTCCAGCCCCTGCCGCCGCAATGCCGCCTCGCGCGGATGATCGGCTGTCAGGAGCTGGACGTAGAGACCTAGCTGACAATTGCGGCCGATGGAGATTGGCCGGACGTCGAGCAGAACGCAGCCGTAGTTGAAGAAAACATCAGCATCAATGCTGATGTTGTAGCCATAGTCGCAGCGGAATGGTGGGCGGATGACACTGCCGGGGCCGCAAGCACCGAGCAGTTCCTCCAGCATAAGCGAAGCCATGGGATCGTTCGGCACGCAGCTGTTGAAGCGGTGAATCAGTCGGTCGCACGATCACGCCCTGCAAGCAATTCCGGATCCGCTGCGTCATAAAGCTCCCCAGCATCCTTGCCTTGTGACTGCGCGGTGCCTCAGTCACTTCAACTGTCCTCGTTGCCTCAGGGTCTGTTAAAACTCATCATGAACTGGCAGCTCGGCCGTCATTGCGGCCGATCGAAAGGGAGCGCGACAATTCCGGGCTGCGCGCTACGGCCTGGATTACACGCGGTCTGGTGCTCCATCGAAGCTGGCACCACAGGCACAGCTCCAACAAGACCCCCGATCTCGACAGGTCCTAGCCACCCTGTCGTAGCAAGCGGAACGCCCCGGCGAAGGTACCGGGGCGTTCTCTCGGCTCTACTTTGACCGAACTCAGTTCTTGCTCTTGTCTACCAGCTTGTTGTCGGCGATCCAGGGCATCATGCCCCGCAGTCTGGCGCCCACTTCCTCGATCGAGTGCTCGGCGGCACGGCGGCGCGTGGCCTTGAAAGAAGGCTGCCCGGCCTTGCACTCGAGTACCCAGTCGCGGGTGAAGCGGCCGGACTGGATGTCCTGCAGAACGCGCTTCATCTCGGCGCGTGTCTCCTCGGTGATGATACGGCGGCCGGAGATGTAGTCCCCATACTCCGCGGTGTTGGAGATGGAGTAGCGCATGTTCGCCAGGCCGCCTTCGTACATCAGGTCGACGATCAGCTTCACCTCATGCAGACACTCGAAGTACGCCATTTCCGGCGCATAGCCGGCCTCCACGAGGGTTTCGAAGCCGGCGGTGATCAGTTCCGAAAGACCACCGCACAGCACAACCTGCTCACCGAAGAGGTCCGTCTCGCACTCTTCGCGGAAGCTCGTTTCGATGACCCCCGCTCGTCCGCCACCAATCGCCGCGGCGTAGGAGAGGCCGATCTCGTGCGCGTTGCCGGAAGCATTCTGATCCACGGCCAGCAGACACGGCACGCCGCCGCCGCGGACGTACTCGCTACGCACCGTGTGGCCGGGTCCTTTCGGCGCCACCATGAAGACATCGAGGTCTGCGCGCGGCTCGATCAGGCTGAAATGAATGTTCAGGCCATGCGCGAAGGCGATGGCCGCGCCCTCCTTCATGTTGGGCCCGAGGTCGTCCTGATAGAGATCTGCCTGGAGTTCATCCGGCGTCAGCACCATTACCACATCCGCCCACTTGGCGGCCTCCGCCGGTGTCATCACGGTGAAGCCGGCAGCCTCAGCCTTCGGGGCGCTGGCAGAGCCAGCCCGCAGGGCGATGTTCACTTCTGCAACGCCGCTGTCGCGCAAGTTCATGGCATGGGCATGGCCCTGGCTGCCGTAGCCGACGATCGCGACCTTTTTCCCCTTGATGAGGTTAACGTCGGCGTCCCGGTCGTAATAAACGCGCATCTTCTGGTCCCTTTTCTCGAACGACTTTTACGAACCCGGCAACCGGGTTATTCAGGAATATTGGTGCAGGCGCCTTCTAGCCCTCAGGGGCACGACAAGCAATGGCGCTGACGCAGGCCGCTTCGCCTCAAAGGCCGCCGCTTCCTCGCGCGATAGCGACGACACCGGTACGGCTGACGTCGACCAGACCAAGCGGTCGCATCAGTTCGATGAAGGCGTTCAGCTTGCCGCTATCGCCCGCGATCTCGAAGGTGAAGTGCTCGTGGCTGCTGTCGACGGCCCGTGCCCGGAAGATATCGCTGATGCGAAGAGCCTCTACCCGCTTCTCACTGGTTCCGACGACCTTCACCAGGGCCAGTTCACGCGGCACGTGGGGACCTTCAAGCGTAAGATCCGATACCCGGTGTACCGGAACCAGCCGGTCGAGCTGCGCCTTGATCTGCTCGAGGACTTGAGGCGTGCCGCTCGTCACCACCGTTATGCGACTGAGATGCACCGCCGGATCGACCTCGGTGACCGTCAGGGACTCGATGTTGTAGCCGCGTCCGGAGAACAGCCCGATCACCCGCGCCAGCACACCTGGCTCGTTGTCAACGAGGACAGCGATCGTGCGCTGCTCGATCGGCCTCGATTCAGAATTATTGGTCATTATTTGCCTGATCTCATCGCAAAGAAGAGCCCTGCCCTGAGCGGGGAGCCGGAATGATGGGCCGGAATGATGGAAGAAAGTTCGAAGCGTCCCTAGACCAATACCATTCCTTCTTCGGAAATCGGTCTCGCGACTGAATCTTCTGGTCCCAGCAGCATCTCGTAGTGCGCCGCGCCCGAGGGAATCATGGGGAAGCAATTTTCTTCCTGTATCACCCGACAGTCGAAGATCACCGGCTCTGGCGTTTCGATCATCTTGCGGATCTTGTCGTCCAGTTCCTCGGCCTTCTCGCAGACGATCCCGGTCATGCCGTAGGCCTCCGCCAGCTTTACGAAGTCCGGCAGACTGTCGCTGTAGCTTTCGGAATAGCGGCTGCCGTGCAGGAGTTCCTGCCACTGCCGCACCATGCCCATCCACTGATTGTTGACGATGAAGATCTTCACCGGCAGGCGATACTGACTAAGCGTTGAGAGTTCCTGAATGTTCATCAGGATCGAGGCTTCACCGGCGACATCTATGACCAGGGATTCCGGGTGGGCCACCTGAACCCCCAAGGCCGCCGGCAAGCCGTAGCCCATGGTCCCGAGACCGCCGGAGGTCATCCAGCGGTTCGGCTGCTCGAACTTGAAGTACTGCGCGGCCCACATCTGGTGCTGCCCGACTTCGGTCGTGATGTAGACGTCACGCTCACGCGTCAGCTCGTAGAGGCGCTGGATGGCGTACTGCGGCTTGATGGGGGATCCCTTCTGCTCATAGGCGAGACAGTTGCGCTGACGCCAGCCTTCGATCCGCTCCCGCCACGCCGAGAGTGCCTTGCTATCGATCCTCGCGCTCTGCGCTTTCCACTCCGCCACCATCTCTTCCAGAACCACCCCGCAGTCACCGACGATCGGCAACTCAACCATGACATTCTTGTTGATCGAACTCGGATCGATGTCGACGTGGATCTTTCTCGAGTTCGGTGAAAAGTCACTGAGGCGGCCGGTCACGCGATCGTCGAAACGTGCGCCGATGCAGAGCATGACATCACACTCGTACATCGCCAGGTTGGCTTCGTAGGTCCCGTGCATGCCCAGCATGCCCAGGAACTGTGGATCCGATGCGGGATAGGCGCCCAAACCCATCAGCGTCGAGGTAATGGGCGCCCCGGAGAGACGGACAAGTTCACGCAAAGCCGAGGATGCTGCGGGACCCGAATTGATGACCCCGCCACCCGTATAGAAGATCGGGCGCTTGGCCTCCTTCAGCAAAGTGATGGCATCGCGGATATCCGTTGCCTCAGGATTTCGCTGCGGTCGATAGCTGCGATGAACCACTGCCTCGCGCGGCGTGTAGCTGCCCTTGTTTTGAACCGTGTCCTTGGGAAGATCGACCACCACCGGCCCGGGACGACCCGCCTGAGCCACATAGAAGGCTTCATGCATGATCCGGCTGAGGTCGTCGGTGGATTTCACCAGATAGTTGTGCTTGGTACAGGGCCTCGTGATGCCGGTGGTATCGGCCTCCTGGAAGGCATCGTTGCCAATCAGATGCGTCGGCACCTGCCCCGTCAGGCACACGAGAGGAATGGAGTCCATCAAAGCGTCGGTCAGACCGGTCACGGCATTGGTCGCACCGGGACCGGAGGTGACCAGCACCACGCCGACCTTTCCGGTGGAGCGTGCATAGCCCTCGGCGGCATGAACCGCCGCCTGTTCATGGCGGACCAGGATGTGACGAATGGAGTTCTGCTGGAAGAGCGCGTCATAAATCGGAAGTACCGCGCCGCCCGGATAACCGAAAATCACCTCCACGCCTTGTTCTACCAAGGCCTTGATGACCATCTGGGCACCGGTCAGCATTTCCGCTTCTGCAGTCTTCTTCTCGCGCTCCATCTCCTAATCGCCTCACTCTCAACAGCCGCACACTCGGCTCGACATCATTTGACAGGAAAACCGCCGGACCGGCCAAGCTGGGCCCCCGGCGGCAGCGGCACACTAACCCCTCACCCAGAGAGGGTCAACACAAACTGGAGAACTTTCGGAAAGATCCTCCGGCTGTTTAGATCCGAATATTGCGCGCGGATCAGTAGAATCGTCTCTTTCCTGCCGAGCACCTGACCGCGCAGCCAGGTCAGCTGGCGCTTGGCGTAGCGACGCGTGGCTGCCTGCGCGGCCCTTGTGGCGCTATCCAGATCGACCTCTCCCCGCATGTAGGCGGCCAGATCTGGAACGCCTACTGCTTTTGCGGCAGTAGAGGATTGCGCCAGGTCGAAGTCCATCAGCAGGCGCACCTCCTCTAGCGCACCGGCCTCGAGCATTGCCTGGAAGCGGCGGTCAATTTCTCGAGCCAGAACCTCCCGCGGCGGCAGCAAGAGGATCCAGGCGAAGCGCCAGGGAGCGGCCGGCAGTGCCGGACGCCTCTGCCACTCGGAGAGGGGGCGTCCCGTAGCCTGCAAGACCTCCCAGGCCCGCAGCAGGCGCTGGGTGTCGTTGGGATGCAGCCGCGCATGGCTCTCCGGATCTCCTTCCGCCAGATCCTGTCGCAGGCGATCCCGCTCACCAGACGCAAGAAGCGCCTCCGCTTCCGCCCGCACCGCCGTCGGAACGGCGGGGATCTCGTACAGCCCCTCTTCCAGAGCCTTCAGGTAAAGCCCGGTTCCACCGACCAGAATTGGCAGGCGTCCTTCGCCTCGAGCCCTCTCCATCTCTGTCAAGGCCATCTGCCGCCAGCGGCCCGCCGAGCAGTTTTCCGTCACCGAGAGGACGCCATAGAGACGATGCGGGACCCTATCCACATCCTCCTTGCCGGGACGCGCGGTCAGGATTGCGAGCTCACGGTAGACCTGAAGCGAGTCCGCATTGATGATCGTGCCGCCGACCTCTTCCGCTATGCGCACCGCCAAAGCCGATTTCCCACTCGCAGTGGGTCCGGCGACGACCAGTGCCAGTGGCTTTGCGGCGCCCTCCGCGCTCATAGGTCTGTCCTTTCTCCCCGTGCACTTCTATAGATCTGCGTCATGAATTACCTCGTCACCCTTGTAGCCGATGCCCAGCGCCCGTGCCTGGAGCAGCGTCACGTGGAGCACCTCCTTGGCCTGCTCGTCGCTGCGGGCGCGGAAGCTGGCACGCCCGACTGGTTGGCAGAGGGGCTTGCTTGTGATGTGCCTTTTGTCGCGGCCGACCTCGACCCGGCGGTACTCGAGGAGACACTGCGCGGCGCGCTGGCGACTGAGCCGCTCGACCTGGCGGTCCAACCGGCTGCCGGGCGGCGCAAGCGCCTTCTCGTGGCAGATATGGAATCCACCATCATCGAACAGGAAATGCTAGACGAACTGGGAGATCTGGTGGGAAAGCGCGCGGAGATCGCCGCGGTCACCGAACGTTCCATGCGCGGCGAGCTCAACTTTGAAGAAGCACTGCGTGAACGCGTGGCGCTGCTGGCAGGCCTCACCGAAGACGACATCCTGCGCATCGGCAACCGCATCACCCTCATGCCCGGAGCGAAGACACTTGTGGCTACCCTGCAGCAGGATGGCGTTTACTGTGCCCTCGTGTCAGGTGGCTTCACCAGCTTCGCCGATCCCCTTGGGAAACAGCTGGGGTTTGACATCGTCCGGGCCAACCTTCTGGAACTCGAGGATGGCGGACTGACCGGCCGGGTCGTGCCACCGATCCTCGGTCGCGATGCAAAGCTGACGATACTGCTGGAACTTTGCAAAAGGCTGGAGATCGCGCCGGCAGCCGCGGCGGCAGTGGGCGACGGTGCCAACGACCTGGCGATGCTGCAGGAGGCCGGGCTGGGCGTCGCCTTTCGCGCCAAGCCGCTGGTAAGGCGATCCGCCCGCTTCCGGCTGGATCACGCCGACCTCACTGGTCTACTCTTTCTGATGGGATATCGGGCCGAGGAATTCGTCACCTCCTGACCCGGCGGCAAGATGCCATGACGGACGTCCCGCCTCTGCTGGCAGCGGCGCGGTCGTCCGGTCTGACAGTAGTCAACCACTTGAACGAAGAGGAAAACTTTATGACGTCGCAGCTCCACCACTACATCGGCGGAAAGATCGAAGAGGGTAAGAGTGGTCGGCACTCCGAGGTCTTCAACCCCGCCACCGGCGAAGTCGCGGCGAGGGTAGCGCTGGCGAGCGCCGCCGAAGTCGACGCTGCCGTCCGTGCCGCTGCGGAAGCACTGCCGAAATGGGCCGCCACCACGCCCCTCAATCGGGCTCGCGTCATGTTCAAGTTTCGCGAACTGCTCGAAGCCAACCGCATGAAGCTGGCCGAGTCCATCAGTCGCGAACACGGCAAGGTATTGAACGATGCCGCGGGCGAGGTCACTCGCGGCCTCGAGGTTGTGGAATTTGCCTGCGGTATCCCGCAGCTGCTCAAGGGCGAGTTCACCGAAAACGTCGGCACCAACGTCGACAGCTACTCGGTGCGCCAGCCGCTGGGCGTCGTCGCCGGCATCACGCCCTTCAACTTCCCCGCCATGGTCCCGATGTGGATGTTCCCGGTGGCGCTGGCCTGCGGCAATACCTTCGTGCTGAAGCCTTCCGAGCGCGATCCGACGACCCCGCTGCTGCTGGCCGAGCTCCTCGCCGAGGCAGGCCTGCCTGCCGGTGCGTTCAATGTCGTCAATGGCGACAAGGAAGCGGTGGATGCCATTCTAGACCATCCGGAGATCCAGGCGGTCAGCTTCGTCGGCTCGACGCCGATCGCCGAATACGTCTACCACCGCGGCACCAGCACCAATAAGCGGGTCCAGGCTCTGGGCGGCGCCAAGAACCACATGATCGTGATGCCCGACGCCGACATGGACCAGGCGACGGATGCGCTCATGGGGGCGGGCTATGGTTCCGCCGGCGAGCGCTGCATGGCGGTCTCGGTCGCCGTGGCGGTTGGCGCAGCCGGCGACGCCTTGATCGAGCGTCTGGTCCCGCGGGTCCGCAGCCTCAAGATCGGCCCCTACTCGGATCCGGAAGCGGAAATGGGCCCCCTGGTCACCAGGCAGCACTACGACAAGGTGAAGGGCTACGTGGATCTTGGTATCGAGGAAGGTGCCAAGCTTCTCGTGGACGGGCGTGACTTCACGATGCAAGGCTACGAAGAGGGCTACTTCATGGGCGGCACCCTCTTCGACGAGGTGAAGCCGGACATGCGCATCTACAAGGAAGAGATCTTCGGGCCGGTGCTCTCCGTGGTCCGGGCCAAGACCTACGACGAGGCCGCCGAGCTGGTGAACAGCCATGAGTACGGCAACGGCACGGCGATCTTCACCCGCGACGGCGACGCCGCCCGCACCTTCGCCAGTCAGGTCAACGTCGGCATGGTCGGCATCAACATCCCGATCCCGGTGCCCATGGCCTTCCACTCCTTCGGCGGCTGGAAGCGCTCGCTATTCGGCGATCACCACATGCACGGGCCGGAGGGCGTACGCTTCTACACCCGCATGAAGACCGTCACCTCTCGCTGGCCCACGGGCGTGCGCGCTGGTGCCGAATTCGTCATGCCGACGATGAAGTAGAGCCTCTACCCCATTGAATCCCTCGTGGATTGATGTGTTTGCTGGAAACCCTGGTGTTTCCGATCAAACAGGATCCGCTCCAGACAGGTTCGGCTTCTGATCAGAAAGGCCCCGGCATTCCGGGGCCTTTCTCCATTTCATCTCTCATTCATCCGGGACGGCGAACTTATTCGATTTCCGCAATCGCATCGACTTCGACAGTCACGTCCATGGGCAAGGAGGGGGTCGCCACCGCCGTCCGGCAGTGCCGGCCCGCGTCCCCAAAGACTTCCACCATGAGGTCGCTGGCGCCATTGACGACCATTGGCTGGTCCGTGAAGTCGGGAGTGGAAGCGACAAAGCCTCCGAGCCGGACGATGCGCTTTACCCGGTCGAGATCGCCATCACACGCCACCCTGAGCTGCGCGATCAGGTTGATGGCGCAGTTGCGCGCCGCTTCCTGGGCCTCCTCCGCGGTGCGCTCGCCCCCCGCCTTCCCCAGGTGACTTGGCTTGCCATCCTTGAGGGGTAGCTGACCTGACAGGAAAACGAGATTCCCGCTCCTGACGAAGGCAACATAGTTCGCCACCGGCGCCCCCGGCACAGGCAAGGTAATGCCTAGTTCCGCAAGGCGTGCATCGATCTTTCCAGCCATTCTTTACTCCTCTGGCACGGTCTCTAGGTTCTTCTGAGATTCCCGCCGCCCAAGCTAGCCGCCGTCGCAAGCTTGGGCCAGCGCCGCCAGGGCCGTGGAACTTCTTCCCGCGGCGATAGCTATCACAAAAAAGGGTGAGGTGCCTCCCGAAGAGAAAGCGCCTTTGACCCACTTTGGTCATAGAAATGAACGCTGTCCCTTCGCCATGTATGGCTCACCCATGGATCTTCGGCATCGAAACGACTTGGACAAGATGACTCCTGCGCTTGACGCTTCAGAGCAGGCCGCCGCAGTGGCCGGCCGCCTGTTGGAACTTGGCATTTCCAATTCACAAGATCGTGAACTCCTGCTGGCGCGGCTCGACCAACAAGCTCGCCCCGATGAAACCCTTCGGGAGACCCTCGACCGGCGCCTTTGTGAATGGTTGAGCGAACAGCTGGGGGAAGGCGCAACCGGCGGCGACCCGGGGCGGCCCGAAGTGTTGGCGACGGCCGAAGCCACAATCGTGTTGAGTGGGATTGGCGAGCGCTGGCCGCTGGCCCTGTTCGACAGCACGGTGAGGCTGCCGACGGCAGCACTGCGCCGCTTGAACCTCGCCGTGCCGGTTGCGGTGCCGCCGGTCGTGACGGTTCCCATGCCGGCGCAGCCTCTCGAGCCCTTCACCTTCAGAGACCTTGCAGGCCAAGCACGGCCCAGGCGGCCAGGGGCCCTGAATCCAGGGACGAGATAAAAGAGTGGCAGTGCGAGATTGGACAGGCTTCTCCGACTTCTTGAGTCGCGCGGCTGTCCTCGGAGGAAGTCTGGCAACGACCGGCATTGCCTCCTGGGCGTTCCTGGACCTCTTGTCCTGGAGCGGCTTTGGACTGGCGGAAAGTTTCTACCTGGCGATTTTTGCCTTCCTCACCTTCTGGCTTTCCCTGTCGTTCTGGCATGGTCTCTGCGGTTTTTTCGCGGCCTGCACCGGCTGGCGGCAGCCCGGTCTTCGGCAGCCCTCGGCCGGCAGCCCGGTGCCTGCGCGCGTGGCAATACTCGTCCCCGTCTATAATGAAAATCCCAACAACGTCTTCGCCAACATTGCCGCCATGTACGAAGGCCTGGCCCGGCTGCCTGCAGGGCGGCACTTCGACTTCTTTGTACTGAGCGATACGACCGATCCCAAGGTTTGGGTTGCCGAAGAGGCGGCCTGGTTTGCCGCACGGCGATTGCTGCAGGGAGGAGGATCCCTCCACTATCGGCGTCGCACGAGAAATGAGGGACGCAAAGCCGGCAATATTGCTGACTTCTGCCGCCGCTGGGGTGCCCACTACGAGGCCATGGTGGTGTTGGACGCGGACTCCTTGATGGCGCCGGAAACACTGGTGACGATGGCCCAGACGCTGGAGGCCAATCCGCGCCTGGGACTGCTGCAAGTACCGCCTACCCTGATCAAGCGCTCGACCTGTTTCGCGCGCCTGCAGCAGTGGGCCAGCATGATTGCAACCCCCATTCTTGCCCATGGCTTGGCCTTCTGGGGCGGGGCTCAGGGCAACTTCTGGGGCCACAACGCCATCATTCGAACCCAAGCCTTCACCCAATCCTGTGGCTTGCCCGATCTGCCGGGCCGCAAGCCCTTCGGCGGCCACATCATGAGCCACGATTTTGTTGAAGCAGCGCTGCTGGTGCGTGCCGGCTGGGAAGTCCGTATGGCCCCAGATCTCGGCGGTTCCTGGGAAGAACCCCCGCCGACGGCGCTGGACCACGCGATGCGGGATCGCCGCTGGTGCCAAGGCAATCTGCAGCACGCAAAGGTCCTGCCGGCGCGCGGCCTCCACTGGGTGAGCCGCCTCCATCTGGCCCAGGGAATCATGGCCTACCTGGCCTCGCCGATCTGGCTGGCCTTCCTGCTGCTCGGCCTGGCCCTCATCGCAGTTCAGCCCGTCGCCTCTACGAGCGCGCTGGCCACTGCCGAGCTACAGGAAAGTGCGTTGCTCCTGACCGGCCTGATTGCCACGCTTCTTTTTGCACCTCGCATCTTCGGCCTGGTACTGCTGCTGGCCTCATCCCGGCAGCGGCGTCTGGTGGGAGGCAGTCTGCGTGCCAGCCTGTCGACCCTGCTGGAGATCCTGGCATCGATCCTGCTCGCACCGGTCATGCTCATCTGGCATGTCCGCTTCGTCTATGAAATCTTCAGGGGCAAGGACGGAGGCTGGAGCAACCAGACCCGCGACGACGGGGCCACCCTGCCCTTTGGCTTCGCTTTCGCCGCAACCCGCGTGCAGTTCTTCGCCGGCATCTTGGCGCTGGGAGTCCTTGCTCTTCTCCCGGCCGGGCTAGCCTGGTGGTTCTCGCCGATCGCGGCAGGGCTGCTGCTGGCACCGGTCACCCTTTGGCTCGGCTCGAGCCCGGCTCTTGGGCGAGCCGCGCGTTCGCTGGGTCTCTTTCTCATTCCCGAGGAAACGGCAGCACCACGGGTCGTCCGGCGCGCGGAGGAACTCTCCAGGCATCCGCTGGTGGCCCTGCCCGACAGCGGACTGCAGGCCCTGTTGCACGACCGGCGGCTGCTGCTGCTGCATCGGGCGCTCGTCGCCGCGGCTGGCGATCCGCCCGCTCCGGAACTTCTGCAGCTGGCTCTCCGAAAGCAGGAATCTGGACAGCCGCTGGAGCGCAACGAGGAGGCAGCGCTACTTTCGGATCTGGCAGCGCTGACGCGGGTGCTCCACCGCCGTCAGCTGGCGTGAGCAGCACCTTCCCCGTTGGCGCCCCAAGCCCTATTTCGAGAAGTCCGTCAGGAACTCGAGCAGCACCAGGGCATGGTTTCTTTCTCTGTCGCGCGCCCCGTAGAGCAGCGTGGCGGTCCTGTCGCCCACTTGTTCCAGAAGCGCCTCTGTGGGTGTCGTTCGAGCTACGAGTTCCTTGCGGTAGCGCTCGGCAAAGGCCTCCCAGCGGTCAGGGTCGTGATGGAACCAGCGGCGCAATTCGCTCGAGGGCGCCAGATCCTTGCACCAGATATCGATCGCCGCCGCTTCCTTCTTCAGCCCCCGGGGCCAAAGACGATCGACCAGAATACGCAGGCCGTCGCTCTTTTGCGGCGGGTCATAGACGCGCTTCAGAGTGAAGGATGCCATGGCACCCTCCGCGCTTCAGACAGGAAATCAGCCTCGGGCGAGACTGGCCAGGCGCAGTCGGCCAGAGAAGTCCGGTCCAGCTCCGCCAGGAAAGCTTCGCGTGCTGCCTGCAGATGGTGCCTGAGACGACAGCTGGGGAAGAGGCTGCAGTTGCCCCCATCGTCGCGAAAGCACTCCACCAAGGGCGAACGGCTCTCGAGGCAGCGAACCACCTCGCCGATGGTCACATCCTCGGGTGAGCGCGCAAAGAAGATTCCGCCCCGGGCGCCCTTGCGCGCCTCGAGGATGTCGGCCCGTGCCAGTTCCCGCACCACCTTCAGAAGATGGTTACGCGAAAGCCCCAGCTCGCGGGCCAGCACCTCCGTCGTGAAAAGGCGTTCCGGGTCGCCGGCCATGCACATCAGAATCCGCAGGCCGTAGTCGGTGAAAGATGTGAGGCGCATGGATCTTCCCGAAAAGTCTTTGTTGGTGCGAGCATGCCATGCTAAATGAGTATTTAGAATACCTATTAGAGGATGAAATGCAGGCAGAGCAGCGTCGAGAGAAGATCATCGCGGAGATCACGGCGCAAACCGGGATCGACGAGCCCATGATCGAGCGCCTGGTGCGCCGCTTCTACAGCAAGGTCCGGGCTGACGAGATGCTGGGTCCGGTCTTCGAGGCACGAATTGCGGATTGGGAGAGCCACCTGCAGCGAATGTTCGCCTTTTGGTCGTCCGTCGCGCTGATGAGTGGCCGCTACAGCGGCCAGCCCATGCAGAAGCATTCCATCCTGCCAGTTGACCGGCGGCACTTCGATCGCTGGCTCGAGCTCTTCGAGGAGACGACGGAAGAAATCTGTCCTCCGGCTGCCGCACGACACTTCATCGAGCGCGCCTACCGCATTGCCGAAAGCCTCGAACTGGGCATCGCCATGCAAAATGGCATCATGCTCTCCAAAGGCGAAAGACTGACGCGGCCTGATAGCGATCTGACCCTACCGGCCGCGGAGTGAGGGAACTGTAGTCATGAGTGGTGCGAGAGATCCTAAGGAGCAGGGCAGCTATGCCTCTCCGCCGTGCATGATGCATGAAGTCGATCCGGCCTATATGGGCCTTTCGGGACTCGAGAGCGTCGATCCGCAGCAGCGGCGGGACGTGATGCGCTGGCGCAAGGCCGAGCGCGCACGCCTGATCAAGGCACGTCTGGCAATTCCAGGCGAGGAGAGACGCGCCGCAAGCCAAAAGATCGCGGCCCGCCTCCTCGAGGAGATTGATATTTCGAGCGGACTGGTGGTCAGCGCCTATTGGCCTTTCCGCGGCGAGCCGGATCTTCGTGACTTTATGAAGGAGGTCGTCGCCGGCGGCGGTCAGATGGCTCTGCCGGTCGTGGTTGAGAAGAGCCGGCCTCTCGTTTTCCGGAGCTGGCGCCCAAAGGATCCCCTGGAACGGGGGGTCTGGAATATTCCAGTACCGGCCGAGGGCGCTGCCGTCGTGACGCCGGACGTCGTCATTTCGCCAGTGATCGGTTTTGATACTCGGTGCTACCGCCTGGGCTACGGAGGTGGCTACTATGATCGGACGCTGGCGGCCCTGCCGCAGAAACCGCAGGTCATCGGCGTCGGCTTCAGTCTCGCATCCATTCCCACGATCTTCCCGCTGCCCCACGACATTCCGATGGATTGCATTATTACCGAGGAAAAGACGCTTCTTCCCGAGGGATAAAGGCTTTTCCGCTACCTCCAGGCCGCTTTCGGCGGTCGTCGAGAAAGACGACCGTGCCTCTTTGCCGCCGTCCATGCGATGCTTGCCTCAGGGAAGTCTTTGCGGTTTCGTCCAGCAGACGGTCCGGACGACAGTACATGAGGGTGGGAGCCACTTCTGATACAGGTTGACGGCAATCCCTATCGTACGATCTGGCCTGTAGCCAACGGCCGGGCGGTGGAGGTGATCGATCAGACTCGCCTGCCTCACGCCTTCGAGATCCTGCGCCTTGAAAGCCTGGAAGCCGCTGCGCGCGCGATCGAGAGGATGGTCGTGCGCGGAGCGCCCCTGATCGGCGCCACCGCCGCCTACGGGCTGGCCCTGGCCATGCGTGAGGATCCCAGCGATGCATCCCTTTCCACTGCCTATGACCGCCTGTTCCGGACGCGCCCGACGGCCGTCAATCTCCGCTGGGCCCTGGACGATCTGCGTCAGAGACTAGGCCCCTTGGCAGCGGAAGAGCGTGCGGGGGCTGCCTGGAGACGCGCGGCAGAGATCTGCGACGAGGATGTCGAAGTCTGTCGACGAATTGGCGAGGCGGGACTTACGATCTTTCAGGACATCTACGCCAGGAAGGCGCAAGCAGGACCACTGCGGGTACTCACCCACTGCAATGCCGGTTGGCTGGCCACCGTCGACTGGGGCACGGCCCTCGCCCCCATCTACATGGCCCATGACGCAGGTGTGCCAATCGAAGTGTGGGTCGACGAGACGCGGCCCCGGAACCAGGGAGCATCCCTGACGGCGTGGGAGCTCGGCCGCCACGGAGTCGCCCACAATGTGATCGCCGACAACGCGGGAGGCCACCTGATGCAGCAGGGGCTGGTCGACCTCTGCATTGTCGGAACCGACCGGACCACGGCGCGCGGCGACGTCTGCAACAAGATCGGCACCTATCTCAAGGCCCTTGCGGCCAACGCCAATGGCGTGCCCTTCTACGTCGCCCTGCCCTACACGACCATCGACTGGAATCTCGATAACGGCCTGGAAATCCCGATCGAAGAGCGGGATGCACGGGAGGTAACCCACATCTGGGGCCGCGACGACGAGGGAAGTATCCGCGAGGTGCAGCTCACGCCCGATGGCAGTCCGGCGACGAACTATGCCTTTGACGTGACGCCCGCCGAGCTGGTTACCGCCCTCATTACCGATCGCGGGGTCTGCGACGCCAGCCGCGCAGGCCTCGCAGCCCTCTTTCCCGAGCAGCAGTCCAGGCCACGCCGCCTTTGATCTCGAGCCACTTCGGGGGTCAGATCAAGGCCTTCGAGGGCACGTTGTTCTGACAGAACCTGGCGCGGCAAGCGGCTCTTGATGAACATGCTTCGAACAGCGGCTGTCACCTGCCTGCCACCCACCAGCACAACGACCACCGTCATTGCGAGCGACCGCGGGGAGCGAAGCAATCCCGGGCTTTTGCCTGTGGCCCTGGATCGCGTCGTCGGCCTGTCGCCTTCTCGCGATGATGGATGCGTGGGAGCGGCGGGGCGTCGCGGCCAGCCAGTCAGTTCCTCTCCGATCCGTCACCGCGAAGCGGGGTTAACGGCCCGCAATGGCGGGTTACGGGCAGAAGAGGCTGAAGTGCCTGGCCGTCACGACGAGCTTCAGCTCTCGGCCATCGCCCGGGCTCGGCGCTCCAGCCACCAGCCGGCCTGCTGCGGCCAGCGCTGATAACTTTCCGGGCGCTGACCCTCGACTTCCCGGATCGCCTCGAGGGGCCAGTTGGGATTGGCCAGGGCTTCACGTCCCACGGCCATGATGTCTGCCTTTTCTTCCTTCAGCGCTTGCTCCGCCTGCGGGCCGTCCAGAATCAAGCCGACTGCCATGGTCGCGATCCCGGTTTCCCGGCGCACAGCCTCCGCGAAGGGGAGCTGGAAGCCAGGATAGCGCTTGACGCGTGCGGCCGTGGCCGAGCCGCTCAGCCCTCCGGATGAACAGTCGATCACGTCGACCCCGATTTCCTTTAGCTGGCCCGCCAGCCAGATCGTGTCCTCCAGCTCCCAGCCACCCTCGAGCCCGTCGACTGCAGAAAGACGCACAAACAGCGGCTTGTCCTTCGGCCAGGCCCCACGTACCGCTTCTATGACCTCAAGCGGAAAGCGGGCCCGATCCTGGCGACCCCCGCCATAGGCGTCTTCGCGCCGGTTCGTCAGAGGCGAGAGAAAAGAATGCAGCAGATAGCCATGGGCTGCATGGATCTCTATCGCTTCGAAGCCGGCCTCACCGGCTCGCTGCACTCCGGCTACCCAGGCGTCCTGTAGCCGCTTCATGTCATCGTGCTCGAGAGCGCTGGGCAGCAACCACCCCTCGTCCAGCGGCAAGGGACTCGGCGCCACGATCCTCCAGGCTTCCTCGCCTCTGGCCACGTCGCTTGCATCCAGAGGACCGTTGCCATGCCAGGGCCGCTGCATGCTCGCCTTGCGACCTGCGTGGCCCAACTGGATCGCGGGAACGGACCCCTGAGCCTTGATGAAGTCGGTGATCCGTCGCAGACCGGAAATCTGGCCATCGTGCCAGAGGCCAGGGCAACCGTGGCTGATCCGCCCTTCCGGCACGACCGCTGTCGCCTCCATGAAGATGATGCCGGCGCCGCCCAGGGCAAAGCGTCCCAGGTGCACCAGATGATAGTCCGCGACCATGCCGTCTCGTGCGGAGTATTGGCACATGGGGGAAATGGCGATGCGGTTCGCCAGGGTGATGCTGCGCAACGTCAGCGGGCGGGCAAGCAGATTGGACATGGAACCTCTCTGGTGATCAACGAATGATGCGCCGCTCAGCGCATGCCTCTGCGACGCTTGACCTCGGTCCAGGCACGGTTGATGCGCGCCAGCTTCTCGTTTGCGAGCTCGACAAACTCTTCCGGCAGCCCTTGAGAGACCAGACGATCTGGATGCGTCTCGCGCACCAGTTCCCGATAAACACGGCGCAGGGTCGCTTCATCTGCATCAGCGGCAACCCCGAGCACCATATAGGGGTCGTCTTCCGCCAGTCCCAGGTTGGCCGCCCGGATCCGGTGCCACTCGGCCTCCGGGAAACCGAAGAGTTCAGCGACCTTCGCGAGATAGGCCAACTCGGCCTCCTGCACCTCGCCGTCGGCGCGCGCGATGTGAAAGAGGCCATCCAGCAACTCTTCGAGTACGCGCGGGTTATCCCGGAACATGCGGCCCAGCTGGCGCGCATAGGGTTCGAAGCCACGCGCGTCGCGCCGCGCCTGGTTGAAGACGCGCCCGACATTGCGCATCTCCTCGGGCGGCACCTGGAAGACTTCCTTGAAGGCGGAAACCTCGTCTCGAGTTACCGCTCCGTCGGCCTTCGCCATCTTCGCGCCGAGGACGATCACGCCGATGGTGAAGGCGATGGACTTCTCGGGGCCATCCGGCGCCCGTCCCTCCTTCTCGGCAAGCAGTGCCTCTTCGGTACTGTCTCGCATACGATCGACGGCGTGACCGGCGAGCCCCCCGAGCAAGGCGCCCAATGGGCCGCCGAGCGCGAAGCCGGCAGCCCCGCCCACGATCTTCCCCCAAATGCTCATGGCCTGCGTGTGACAGCCCCCGCGGTCAGGTGCCCAGACTGCGATTGTCGACCATTCCCTCCGCCGTCGCAAGCAAGGCAGAGCG
>Ga0079225_10000565_pt1 | contig 20005 bp, 27 predicted proteins | sample Poulit2012_FD_76344 | JGI IMG/M metagenome (GOLD analysis project Ga0079225, IMG submission 76344) | Agricultural soil microbial communities from Georgia to study Nitrogen management - Poultry litter 2012 | ecosystem: Environmental > Terrestrial > Soil > Agricultural land | place: USA: Georgia... | reverse complement strand
TGCCTTCACCATTGGACACGTCGAATCGCGTCATGGATTCTCGGGGGTCGTCACCTTCACGGCTGTGTCGGACCACTTTGCCAGGCGTGCCATCGTCTCCACCGTTGAGCCCCCACGGCGCGGTGATTACACGTGCGGTTCCGGCCACCACCTGGGCCTTGCCGCGGGTCAAGGTCAGCGTGCGGATAAGGCCATCACCACCGTGATATTGCCCAGCACCGCCTGTTGAAGTGGCAATACGGTACGCCTCAACCCGTAGCGGATACTCGCGTTCGATGACCTCGCATGGTGTATTTCGAGTGTTTGTCATATGGGTATGAATAGCTGAGGCGCCGTCCTGGTCTGGCATAGCTCCTTGTCCACCGCCGTAGGTTTCCACATATGAAAAGTATTGCTCGGTGGCATCGTCGTAACCGCCGATGGTCATAATTGCCATGGATCCCGACGACGCTGCGGGTACCCGATCAGCGGCAAATTCGTAAAACGCGCCTAGCAGCGCATCTACGATACGTTGAGACGTTTGTATATTGCCATTGGAGACCGGAGCTGGGAAGTTGGCTGCAACCAACGAACCGGGCCTGGTAGAAACCTCGATGGGTTCCATCAGACCTGCGTTGGAAGGTAATGAAGGATCAGTGAGCAGTTTGATCACGTAGGCGACGCAGCCTTCGGTTAGCGCCCAAGAGCAGTTCACCGCTCCAGATACTTGGTCTGTCGTTTGAGTAAAATCAGCGGTCAGTTGGTCACCAGATACCGTGACTGTCACGGTGATAGCAAGTGGCGTCTCGTGAGTGCCATCATGTTCTAAATAGTCTGTAAATGTCCCTGTTCCATTCGGGAGTTGTTCGATGGCGGCTCGGGTACGCCGCTCAGCGTAGTCGACCAATGCCCTGGTGGAGACTTCGAATCGCTGGGTGCCCCATTCTTCAAGCAACTCGTGGATGCGACGCTCGCCAAGTCTATTGGCAGCGACTTGGGCCATAATATCCCCACGGGTTTTATCAGCCGTGCGAATATTGGTGAGCAGTACGGCCAGAAGTTCGTCATCTAGCTGCCCGGTTGAAAATAGCTTCACCGGCGGGACACGGATACCCTCTTGATATATTTCAGTGGCATGGGTAGCCATGGAACCTGGTGTTAGCCCACCAACATCGACGTGGTGAGCCATATTAGCTACCACCGCAATTAAGTTAGCTTGCCAAAATACCGGTGTTATCACGCACATATCTGGAAGATGCGACCCACCCAAGTAGGGGTTATTGGTAATTAGTACATCTCCTTCAGCCAGGTTTTCGGCGCCATAGGAGGCCAATACGTTTTTGATCAGCGTGGGCATCAGACCTAAATGCAGTGGAATGTGTTCTGCCTGAGAGATCAGCATGCCATCTGGCCCGTAAATGCCCGCCGAGCAGTCTCGTCTGTCTTTGATATTGGGTGAGTAACTAGTCTGAATCAGGGCGGTGCCGACTTCCTCGGAAATGGATTCCAGCCCGTTGCGCGCAACTTCAAGTTCTACTGGGTTCAGTGTTTCTTGCTTCATGACTGCTCCTGATCCGTAGTTAGCCGGATATGTAGAAAATCATAGGTGTCATTGGCAGCAATCTGGTCGGGTCGAATGTAGACGGTGGAGTCGAACTGTTCAATAATGGCAGGCCCCTCGATGACGGTTTCTGGCCCGAAAGCACTTCGGTCATAGATCGGCACTTCACGCCAGGTTTCTGCAATATAAACATCGCGGTATGTATCTGGCGTTACTTCGGAACTCATCATTGCAACGGATTCCAGTTCGCCGTGTTCGGGCTGCTGAGTCACAACCAACCGTGCAACCACGATTTCCATGCGTGCATCTGGGTCAGCGAAGCCATAGTTTTGTTCGTGAGTTTGTTCAAAGATCTCGCGTTGCCGTTGCCAGTCAGCATCCCAGGCGACGGTAAGTTCATATGATTGACCGATATATCGGGCATCTACTAATAGGTCGTAATGAGTTTCAGCATCCGGATCATCAAGCTGGGTGACAGCATGATCACGCATATTGTCGAAGGTATCTTGCAATCCGGTCAGGCCTTGGGCTGTATTGATTTCCACATTGGTGGAATAATCGTGCCGGACTGGCGCATCTAGCATGCCCACCGCTGATGCTATTCCTGGCCGCGGCGGGATTACTGCCGATTTCATATTGAGTTCTCTAGCCAAATCAGCGCCGTGTAGTGGTCCGGCCCCACCAAAGGCCATCAGATCGCAGGTGCGTAGATCGATACCGCGTTCTACCGAGACTTTGCGGATGCCTCGGGCCATGGTTGCCGTGATCACTTGCAGGATGCCCTCCGCCGTTTGTTCGGCGGTGAGCCCCATAGTCTCACCCCATTGGGTCATGGCTGTACGCGCAGCGTCGATATCCAGGCTAAATTCACCGCCCAGTAATTGGTCACCAAGCCGTCCGAGTACGGCATGGGCATCGGTTACCGTCAGTTGTTCTCCGCTCCGCTGATAACTAATCGGCCCGGGCACTGCTCCGGCGGAGTGTGGCCCAACCCGAAGTCCACCTCCAGAATCTAGCCAGGCAACTGACCCGCCACCGGCACCGATAGTGTGGACGTCGACAGAGGGTAACGTCAATGGTAGCCCGGCAATCTCAGAGGATAGTGTTTCATCGGGGACACCATCACGAATTAGGGCGATATCTGTTGAGGTCCCGCCAATATCAAATGACACTACCCGTGATAACCCCAAGTGTTTTGACCAGTTGGCGGCTCCCACTACTCCCCCGGCAAGCCCAGATAGTACGGTACGGGCCGGATACTCTGCTGCATCAGTTGGGTTCAATAAGCCTCCGGAAGACTGCATGATGCGCCATCTGGTAGTCACGCCTGTGGCAGTTAGGCCCTGTTCAAGACGCTGAATGTATCCGGAGATTTTTGGGGTGATAAAAGCATTAATGACAGCGGTGGAGGTACGCTCATATTCACGCATTTCCGGGGCAATTGAGGTAACCGCTACTACACGCTCTGCGACATCGGATTCTTCTAGGATTTCTACTGCCCGCTGTTCGTGCGCCGAGTTGGCGTAGGCGTTAATAAAGGAAACGACAATGACATCTAGTTCAAAATCTCCCAGTGTTTGGGCGGCTTGTTGTAATGCTGCTTCGTCAAGCTCTTCTACGATGTGACCATCAGCGTCCATGCGCTGTGGGACTTCAATAATATGTTGCCGTGCAATAAGTGGTTCGGGTCGGCGCTGGTGTTGGTCATAAATTGATGGTCTGGCTTGATGCGCGATGGCCAGGATGTCCCGGAACCCTTTGGTTGTGACCATCCCAACTCGGGCTCCATCTCGGGTGAGTACGGTGTTGGTGGCTACGGTACTGCCGTGCACAAATCTATTGAGTTCTGCCGGATCCCGTCCGACACGTTCTAGCCCACCTTGTACGCCTTCCAGCACCGCATCGTCAGGCGCTTCGGGCGTGGACGGTAATTTCCATACAGACAGTTTGCCGTCTGTGCCACGGACTGCCACATCTGTAAATGTTCCGCCGGTATCGACGGCCATGTGGAGTTGATCGTCGGATCGGCTCATAACTGTTGCGTCACCCCCTTATCTGTTGCAGGTCGATCTTGTTGTATTCCGATCGTATCGTGGTCTGCGTCTCAGTTATATGGTGGCTTTGCGACAGTATGGTGGACTCGCGTTGTAGACGTTAAAAAACATCCGCCAGCGAAATGCTGACGGATGTTTTGAAAACTGTAGGCGAATTAACGCTTCGAGTATTGTGGTGCTTTACGAGCCTTCTTGAGACCAGCCTTCTTGCGTTCTACGGCGCGGGCATCGCGAGTCAGGAAGCCTGCTTTTTTCAGCGGGCCACGATTATTCTCGCGGTCAATTTCGTTGAGTGCACGGGCAACGCCCAGGCGCACGGCGCCGGCTTGGCCGGAAGGTCCACCACCGTGAACCAACGCAACGACGTCGTATGCGCCGTTAAGCTCGAGAACACTAAATGGATCGTTAACTTCCTGCTGGTGCAGTTTATTCGGGAAGTATGAGTCAAGATCGCGACCATTGATTTTCCATTCCCCGGTGCCTGGGACCAGGCGAACGCGGGCAATGGCGCGCTTGCGACGACCAACAGCCTGACCGGACTGGGTCAGTGCTGGGCGTTCAGTAACTTCTTGAGTGGTAGGTGTAGCTTCAGATTCCGAGGTGTAGCTGGCCAGCTCCTGGTCCTCAGTGATCTCATTGACGTTTTCAGTCATGGGTTCTCCTTGAACTTAGAGTAGGACCCTACTGGGCAACCTGATCGATAATGAATTCTTTGGGCTGCTGTGCAGCATGTGGGTGTTCCGTGCCTTCGTAGACCTTGAGTTTTTTAATAACCTGGTCGGACAAGCGATTGGACGGCAACATGCCCTTAATAGCCTTCTCGACGGCGCGAACTGGGTTTTTCTCTAGCAGTTCAGCATAAGATGTCGAGGTGAGACCACCCGGGTAACCGGAGTGCCGGTAAGCATGTTTCTGTTCAAGTTTAGCGCCAGTCAACGCAACTTTGTCAGCATTGACTACGACGACGTAGTCGCCCATGTCCATATGAGGTGCAAAAGTGGGCTTGTGCTTGCCGCGCAGCAGCGTTGCCACCTGGCTGGCAAGGCGTCCTAGCACCACATCAGTGGCGTCAATGACGTGCCATTGACGATCAACGTCGTCTGGCGTGGGTGTAAACGTACGCACTATGTATTAGCCTTCGTGTGTCGGTGTTGGGTCAGCAAACGAACGCGTAGCCGTGAGAAATAACAACGCGACCTTGCTGTTAAGTTAACAGTGCAGGTCCGGTACACCAGGTGAGGGCTGGCGTGAAGCCGGGTCCGTTCTTCCCGGTGCGGCAACGACCCTTCGACGATGCAACTGCGTCGGATCCTGCTGCGCTTGCGATCCGGGAGGACACGCACAACAGCTACTCATATTACTACGGATTCAGATGCATCGCAAAACAGTGGATGCTAACCAATTCTACGCTAGAGTTGTGTTGGTCGAGCTTGGGTATACCGACCAGAAAGATCGTATCGTGGAATTACGTCAACTCGAATATTTCCTGGCCGTTGCCGAAGAACTTCACTTTGGTCGCGCTGCGGCGCGCCTAAATATCTCCCAGCCGCCGCTAACGGTACACATTAAACGGCTGGAAGAAGAGCTGGGTTTGACCCTGTTCGATAGAACATCTCGCCGGGTTTCGCTAACTCCCGAGGGTTCTCGGTTTCGAGATTTGATTCGGCCTATCCTGCAAGACCTTGACGAGGCCGTTGAGGATATTCGTGAAATTAAAGCCGGCCGTCGCGGCCGAGTTCGAGTCGGTTTTGTGTCTTCTGCAAGTTATGCTCTAATTCCCGCCGGTGTTCGCGATGTACGTACGCAACATCCCGGCATCCATTTGGAGCTCAACCCCATGGCTACCGGTGAACAAGTCGAAGCACTGTTGGAAAACCGGTTGGATATCGGCATCATGCGTGATGCACCCCTGCAAGCTGGACTGCAATTCACGACACTGCTTACGGAGCAAATGGTGGTCGTGGTACCTACCAACCACCAATTAGCTGCCCAAGACGAAGTGTCGCCTGCACACTTAGCCGAAGTGCCTTTGGTGCTATTCCCCTATCAATCGATGCCGGGTTATGTCACCAATATTATGGAGATTTTCCATCCTATCGGCCAGTCGCCTCGGATTGCCCAACGGGCGGTTAATCAAGAAAATGTCATGGGCTTAGTCGCCGCAGGCGTGGGCGCATCCATCTTGCCGGCCTCATTTTCTTCTTTTTCGTTCCCCGGTGTGGTCACCAAGCCGATCACTACACGCCCGACGACACGTCTTGAACTGGTCACAGACCAGCAGGAAGTCAGTGCCAATACAGCTGCGGTGGTCGCTGTCCTAAATGCAGCTGCACAACGTATTAGTCGTGACCAAAACGCTGCTCATCACGTTTAGCCCGAGTTTGTCGTGCCCGTTGACCCAAGGCATCCTCATCGGGGTAGTCCACGCCGTGCAAAATTAGTCCGTGGGCCGGGGCGAGTACCATATTGGAGTCTCGCACGGGATGGAATAACCGGTCCCGCAACCATCCCGGTGGCCTAGTCCCATCCCCCACTTGCAGCAACGCGCCTACAAGAGCCCGAACCATATGATGGCAAAATGCGTCTGCAGCCAGGTGCACAATAACTAGGTCACCGATGGTTTCCAGCTCAAAATTATGCAGGGTACGGATCGTGGTGGCCCCGGGGCGAGGCTTGCAGAATGCACCGAAATCATGCAATCCAGTGAGCCCCTGTACTTCGGTAGCCATTCTGCCCACCTCCACTGGTTTGCGATGATGATAGGTGAAGTGGCGGGTCAATGGGTCCGGTGTACCAATATTAATGCGGTACCGGTACCGTCTGCTCAATGGTGAAAACCGTGCATCGAATTCTCGCACTGTTTGTTGGGCACTCAGAATGCGGATGGCCCCAGATTCTTTGGCAAGCACACCGTTGAGCTTTGCTACCATTGCCTCTTCTGGCCGCCGGTCAGCAGCATTGCCAACAAGTTTGTGCCAGCGATGCTTGGCGATGTCGAAGTGAATGACCTGGTTTGCTGCGTGGACTCCAGCATCGGTACGTCCGGCGACGGTGACTGCTACTGGAAGTCGAAAAATGGTCGCCAGTCCGGCTTCTACGGTTTCTTGCACGGTAGGTAGACCTGGCTGGGTAGCCCAGCCATGATAGCTTGTCCCATCGTATGCTAAATCAATGCGAATCCGAAGTATCGTGTCGTCGTTCATGAAGATCCTGATCGTGCATTAAAAATATTCAAGCCCTGCACATAGGTACAGGGCTTGAATACTACGCGTAACGAAGACTTATTTGTCGTTCTCTTCAGCCTGGTCGGCTTCTTCAGTGACGTCTTCGGTTGCTACGGTATCTTCAGCCGCTTGGGCTGGTTGCTCATCGGTTGCAGCGTGTCCAGCTACGCCCTCGGCTTCACTAACAACGGCTTGCTTTGGCGAGACCGGTTCCATAACCAGTTCGATAACCGCCATTGGGGCGTTGTCGCCGGCACGGTTGCCGATCTTTGTGATGCGGGTATACCCGCCTTCACGGTTTGCCATGGCTGGGCCAATAACAGTGAACAGTTCGTGCACAACCGATTTGTTGGTGCGTGAGTTACCTGCAATAAGGCCTTGAACTTTACGACGAGCGGTGAGGTCACCCTGTTTTGCGAAGGTGACAAGGCGCTCAGCGTATGGCTGGAGACGTTTGGCCTTAGTCAGCGTGGTCTTGATGGACTTGTGCTCAAACAGGCTTAGCGACAGGTTAGCCAGCATGTGACGCTGGTGTGCCGGTCCGCCGCCCAGGCGCGGTCCTTTTGTTGGGGTTGGCATGAATACTCCTTGTATGACCTTCGGCTGCAGTGCCGAAGCATCAGTGGTTCAAATGACTTACAGTCCGTACTCGTCTGACTCCTGGGAGTCAAATGGCGAATCGAAGCTGCCGGGGCCGCCGTCTTTGAGTGACAGACCAAGGCCTACGAGTTTTTCTTTGACTTCATCAATGGACTTCGCGCCGAAGTTGCGGATATCCATCAGATCAGTCTCAGAACGTGCAACGAGTTCACCGACAGTGTTGATGCCTTCGCGCTTCAGACAGTTATAGGACCGTACGGTGAGTTCAAGGTCCTCAACCGGTAGTGCCAAGTCTGCTGCAACGGTGGTATCTACTGGCGATGGACCAACTTCAATACCTTCGGCTTCGACGTTGAGTTCACGAGCTAGACCAAACAACTCCACCAAAGTTGAACCCGCGGAGGCAAGCGCATCGCGCGGTGCCATGGACTCTTTGGTTTCAACATCAATGGTGAGCTTGTCAAAGTCGGTGCGCTGTTCAACACGAGTTGCATCAACCTTGAAAGTTACCACCATCACAGGCGAGTAAATCGAGTCGACCGGAATACGGCCAATCTCGGCGTCCGGGCTCTTGTTTTGTGCAGCGGTGACATAGCCACGGCCACGTTCAATGGTAAGTTCCATATCGAATTTACCATTCTCATTGAGGGTAGCAATATGCAGATCGGGGTTGTGCACCTCGACACCTGCCGGTGGGGTGATGTCTGCTGCGGTGACTACACCGGGGCCCTGCTTACGCAGGTACGCTACAACTGGTTCATCATGCTGCGATGATACCGACAGTTGCTTGACATTCAAGATGACCTCAGTGACGTCTTCTTTTACACCTTGGATGGTAGTGAACTCGTGAAGGACCTGGTCAATACGAACCGAGGTGACAGCGGCACCTGGGATCGATGACAGCAGGGTGCGACGCAGTGAGTTACCAAGCGTGTAGCCGAAGCCCGGTTCTAGTGGTTCGATGACGAACCGGGAACGGGTTTCCGAAACGGGTTCTTCAGTCAACGTGGGGCGCTGTGCAATGAGCACTGACATTTCCTTTCGGCGCGCTATCCGCCATTTGATGCGCGCAGTTGGGGGAAACGATGGAAATTAATTTCTTGGGGGATCTACAACCACAACACGACATGGCTGTTGTGTCCTGGCTGTAGGGGGTGCTCAAAAGCCTTAGACGCGACGACGCTTTGCCGGGCGTGCACCGTTGTGTGCAACCGGGGTGACGTCCTGGATGGACCCGACTTCCAGGCCAGCAGCCTGCAGTGAACGGATCGCTGTTTCACGTCCGGAACCTGGTCCTTTGACGAAGACGTCAACTTTGCGTAGCCCATGTTCCTGGGCTCGTTTAGCAGCATGTTCAGCCGCGGTTTGAGCAGCAAACGGGGTAGATTTACGGGAACCTTTGAAGCCCATCTCTCCGGCTGATGCCCAGGAGATCACGCCACCGGTGGTGTCGGTGATGGAAACGATGGTGTTATTAAAGGTCGATTTGATGTGGGCTTGGCCCTGTGTAATGTTCTTCTTGGAGCGACGTCCCTTACGAGGGGCCGCACCGCGTGCCTTTGCCATAGAATGCTCTCCTACAAAAAGCTTGGATTGTCAGCGACTGAGCAAGACGGGAAGTACTTACTTCTTGCGTCCAGCAACAGTCTTCTTCGGGCCCTTACGGGTACGTGCGTTGTTTTTGGTGCGCTGACCGCGGACTGGCAGACCACGGCGGTGGCGCAGACCCTGGTAGGAGCCAATTTCAACTTTGCGACGAATATCTGCCGCAACTTCACGGCGGAGGTCACCTTCAACCCGAAGGTTGCCTTCGATGTAGTCGCGCAGTTTGACTAGTTCGTCATCCGAAAGATCTTTAACGCGCGTATTTGCGTCAATACCGGTTTCGTCCAAGACCTGGACCGAGCGGCTTTTGCCAACACCATAAATGTAGGTGAGAGCGATGACGACACGTTTTTCACGTGGAATATCAACGCCTGCTAGACGTGCCATATGGCCGTTCTCCTGTTCTTTATGACAAAGGTCTTCATCAACACGTCCTTGCCCGGGAGAGTCTCCGACTGACTAGTCCAGTGCTAGATGTGAAGAACTCGACACATCCAAGTCACTATTTCCGATCAGCGAGCAAGTCTTCGGCCTTTGTCTTGTCCGAAGGTTGAGTGTTTCCACTCTGTGTTGCTGTGGCCCCTATTTTGAGCCTATGTATCTCTGCGTTAGGACTTAGCCCTGACGCTGTTTGTGGCGTGGGTTAGTGCAGATCACCATGACGTTGCCGTGGCGGCGAATGACTTTGCAATCATCGCAGATCCGCTTCACGCTTGGCTGAACCTTCACTGGGTTCCTCCTTGAGCGTTCCAGAGGTGGATATTTTTATTTATAGCGGTAGACAATACGGCCTCGTTCGAGGTCATATGGGCTAAGCTCGACCACCACACGATCTTCAGGCAGGATGCGAATATAGTGTTGACGCATTTTGCCGGAAATAGTGGCGAGCACGACGTGGTCGTTATCTAACCGAACCCGAAACATTGCATTCGGCAATGCCTCCGAAACGGTTCCTTCAACTTCAATGACGCCTTCTTTTCTAGCCATGTCCTCCACAATCTGTTGTCTTTTGTTGCTGCAATACCGCACAACGATAGGCAACTACAAAAGCATGAGTTTATGCGCTGAGTTTGTCCTTGACCGTTTGGAATCGAGCATACCGATAAGCCGAAGGGCACAATCAGCCAAGGAACTATATTAGCGCACGTTTACAAATAATGCCAAATGGTGTTGACAGCGTCTTAGTTTTGTGGGATTGGCACTGGTGTGACTCCAAATCGTGCCAACTGGGAAGCTCCCCCATCAGGTGCGGTGATCACCCAAATGCCACGTTTATGTCGGGCAACGGAATGTTCCCACTGCGAGGCGGTTTTGCCGTCGATGGTAACTACAGTCCAATCATCTTCCAAGGTTTTGGTCTCAATGTCTCCGCGGACCAGCATCGGTTCGATAGCGAGGACCATGCCGGCCTTAACGCGGGGCCCACGCATACCCGAACGGAAGTTAAAAACATCTGGCGCCTGATGCATGGCTGAGCCAATACCGTGGCCAACGTAGTCTTCTAAAATGCCCAGTGGTTCACCATCTTGGGCTCGAACGTGATCTTCAATCGCGTTACCTATTTCGCCAACGTGTCTAGCTTTTGCAAAGGCAGCAATGCCTGCCCACATGGCGTCTTCCGTTATGGCCGAAAGCCGTTGATTAGCGGCAGATACATCGCCGACCAGTACCGTACGGGCTGAGTCTGAATGCCAGCCATCAATAACTGCTCCGGCGTCTACGGAGATAACGTCGCCATCTTCAAGTACGCGGTCCCCCGGGATGCCATGGACAACCTCGTCGTTGACAGAAGCACAGATGGTTGCAGGAAACCCGTAATAGCCTAAGAAGTTTGATGTGGCCCCGTGCTTGTCTAGTACGGCGCGAAAGACCTGATCCAACTGGTGAGTAGTAACTCCTGGCTTTGCTGCCGCTACGACAGCGTCGAGTCCTTCATGCAAGACGAGCCCTGCCTGGTTCATTTTGGCTAGTTGGGCATTAGTTTTCAGTTCGATCTGACGTGACATGTGTTGTTTGTACCTTTTACAACCCCGTTGGGTCACGCCGTGTATGTAGTGGTCGCGACCGAATATATTGAACGATTTTTCAGCGTAGTGCGTTGCCGACAGGTTTTCCAAGTTGAGGCGCACCTTGTTATCGGACAACGAAAAACCGACCCACTAAGAGTGGATCGGTTGTTTCTGGTGTCATTAGTTGCCTGTGCGTGGCTTGATAATAGGCAACGTCCCGGTGCGGGCACGAATGTTGTAGATTGTTTGCAGTAGTCGTTCCGTAATGTCATCAATGGCACCGGTGCCGTCAACACGGCCAACAATGCTTTGTTCTACGTAGGACTCGATAAGGTCCGAGGTTTCTTTATGGTAGAGCTCTAGGCGATGTTTAATGACCTCTTCGGTGTCATCGGAGCGACCTTCAGTTTCGGCTCTTGCCATGAGACGTTCAATGATTTCGTCATCCGGGACTTCCAGCACGAGGACTGCCGTCAACGATTCGCCTTGCTCTTCAAGGATTTTGTTTAGCGCTTCTACCTGTCCGGCGGTACGAGGATAGCCATCGAGTAAAAAGCCATTGGTGGCATCGCTTTGGTTCAGACGGTCAGCGACCATACGGTTCGTTACCTCATCGGGCACGAAGTTTCCGGCGTCGATATAGGATTTGGCTTCTTTGCCGAGTTCGGTGAGCTCTTTGACGTTATAGCGAAAGATGTCTCCGGTGGAGATAGCTGGGATGGCCATCTTGTCAGCAATCCGCACTGCCTGGGTGCCTTTGCCGGAGCCTGGGGGGCCCATGATGAGCAAACGAGTCATGATCTGTCCTGTCCTTGATTGGTTTTGTGTGGTCTTGGACTCAGCCTAGCGCAGCAATCCTTCGTAGTGCCGCTGTTCCATCTGTGCGTCGATTTGTTTAATGGTATTCAACGCTACACCAACCATAATCAGAATGGAGGTACCTCCAAATGGGAAATTCTGATCGGCTCCAATCAGTACAAACGCGATGAGTGGAATCATGGCGATGAGACCTAAATAGAGGGAACCGACAAAAGTCACTCGTGAAATCACATATTCCAGGTACTGTACCGTTGGGCGGCCGGCACGCACGCCCGGGATAAACCCACCTTGACGTTTCATATTGTCAGAGACGTCTTGTGGGTTGAAGGTGATCGTGACGTAGAAATAGGTAAAGAAGATCGTCATCAAAAAGAATACGGCCATATATACCGGATGCGATCCACTACCGAAGTATTGTTGCAACAATACGACCCACTGGGCGGGCTCGGAGCCATCATTTGGCATGTTGAACTGGATAAGGATCTGGGGCAGCATCAGAATAGACGATGCAAATATGACGGGTATAACCCCGGCCATATTGACTTTGATTGGGATGTAGGTGGTAGTTGAGCCTACTGTGCGCCGACCAATCTGGCGCCGAGCGTATTGTACCGGTATACGCCGCTGCGAGTCTTAGACGAAAACGATAAGCATCATCACAGCAATACCGATGATCATCACGACAACGAAGGTACGCCAGCCTTGGGTCTGCCAGATCGAACCCAGACCAGCAGGAAATCCTGCTGCAATGGATACGAAAATCATCAGCGACATACCGTTGCCAATACCGCGTTCGGTGATCTGTTCCGCCATCCACATGATGACGATGGCACCAACCGCAAGCGTCAGCACTAACATCAGGGTGGCCCAGATTCCGTCGTCGGAAAGCAGTGACATATTGCAATTTAACAACGCCCCTGAACGTGTCAGAGTGGCAATAGTTGTTGCGTTGAGCAATGCCAGGCCAACGGTCAGGTAGCGAGTGTACTGCGTCAGACGGGCCTGACCTTCTGGGCCTTCTTTTTGTAGCCGTTCGAATGCGGGAATCACCACACGCAGCAACTGCGTGATGATGGACGCGGTAATATAGGGCATGATGCCCAGGGCGAAGATGGACACTTGTAGCAGCGCCCCACCAGAGAACATGTTCACAAACGAGTAGAGCCCACCGGTGGTTTCACCTTGGGCAAGGCACATCTGCACGTTGCTGTAATCCACGCTCGGAGCTGGAATGAATACACCGATGCGGTAGATGGTGATGACGCCCAGTGTAAACAGGATCTTGGTCCGCAGGTCTGGGGTTTTTAAAACCCTGACTATCGTGCTGAACAAGTGTCCTCCTGACAATAAGTGCTTGGTGCACTGTAATGGATGCGGGTAATACCGAATCCTCCGTACACACTCGTACCCATTTTAGGCACGATCTGAATTATAACGTTAAACGCCACGGCCCTCGATCTGTGACGATGTTCGTCAGAATCGAGGGCCGCAGCGCTTGAGCACTGTCCTAATGCTGGACGGTGTTACGCGGTAGTGGTTGTACCTCCGGCGGCAGCGATTTTCTCGACTGCTGATTTGGAGAATGCATCAGCGGTAATATTGATGGCCACTGAGATGTCTCCCGAGCCCAAGACCTTGACCGGTTGGTTCTTGCGCACCAGGCCTTTCTCCACGAGTTCTGCAACTGTAACGTTGCCCCCGGTTGGGAAGGCTTCGGTGGGTTTATCCAAGTTGACAACTTGGAACTCAACCTTTGCGGGATTGCGGAACCCACGCAGTTTTGGAAGGCGCATGTGTAGCGGAAGCTGACCACCTTCGAAACCTGCTGGCACAGTATTGCGGGCACGAGTGCCCTTAGTACCGCGGGTAGCGGTTTTACCGCCCTTACCTGATTCACCCCGACCATAGCGCAGCTTAGGTTTATTGGAACCTTTTGCTGGGCGTAGGTCGTGAAGTTTGATGGCGTCTTGTTGTTCTTCAGCCATTAGTCGACCTCCTCGACCTTTACCAAGTGAGACACGGAGTTAACCATGCCCACTGTGACGGCATCGGCCGAACGGGTAACGGTCTTGCCGATACCTTTGAGACCGAGTGACCGCAGGGTTTCACGATGCTGTGGTTTGCGTCCGATGCTCGAGCGTACCTGAGTGATTTTCAAGGTAGTTTCAGATGGCGCAAAGTTCTTTGGTGTCGATGCGAAGTTAGACAACCTTATGCACCTGCCTTTTCTTCGGAACGCTTTGCGCGGTCTTCGGCAATGGTGCGCAGCATGGCAGCTGGTGCAACTTCATCGACTGGCAGACCACGACGAGCTGCAACCTCTTCTGGGCCTTCTAGCTGACGTAGTGCTTCGATGGTTGCTCGCACGATGTTGATGGCATTTGGCGAACCCATCGACTTGGATAGTACGTCGTTAATGCCTGCGGCCTCCAGCACAGCGCGTACAGGACCACCAGCGATAACACCGGTACCCGGTGCAGCTGGGCGTAGCAAGACGACGCCGGCAGCATCTTCACCCTGTGACAGGTGCGGGATGGTGGTGCCTACGCGTGGAACCCGGAAGAAGTTCTTCTTAGCTTCTTCCACGCCCTTAGCAATTGCGGCTGGTACTTCCTTGGCCTTACCGTAGCCGACACCGACCATGCCATCGCCATCGCCGACGACAACGAGTGCGGTGAAGGCGAAGCGGCGTCCACCTTTAACGACTTTGGCAACGCGGTTGATTTGAATAACGCGTTCTAAGAACTGATCGCGATTATCTTCACGACCACCACGGCGCTGACCGCGATCACCGCGTTCAGAGCGTTGGCCACGACGCGAACGGCCCCCACGTTCAGTTTGCTGGCTGTCGGAACCTGATGAGGTTTCCGATACAGCCTCTTGAGTTGTTTCGGTCACCTGGGTGTCCTTTTCGTTATTTGCTTCGGTCACAGCTGCAGTCCACCTTCCCGTGCGCCGTCAGCAACAGCGGCGATACGACCATGGTATTTGTGACCGGCGCGGTCAAAGACCACCTGGGTCACACCGGCATCGTCAGCACGCTGAGCAATAATTTCGCCTACTTTGCGGGCTTTTTCCGACTTATCTGCGTCGAGTGCACGCAGATCTGCTTCCATGGTAGAAGCCGATACTAACGTGGCGCCTGCTTCGTCGTCGATAACCTGCGCGAAAATGTGGCGGGACGAACGGTTGACTACCAAGCGTGGGCGTACAGCGGTACCGTTGATCCGTTTGCGTACGCGCATATGACGGCGACGACGGGCAGCGTTTTTGCCTTTGCCTTTGATACTGACAGTTGACATTACTTACCTGCCTTTCCGGCCTTGCGGCGGATGGTCTCACCTTCGTAGCGAATACCCTTGGCCTTATAAGGTTCGGTAATACGCAGCTTGCGAATGTTGGCGGCGGTTTCGCCGACCAGTTGTTTATCGATACCCGATACGGTTACGGTATTGCCTTCGATGGCGAACGTGATGCCTTCTGGGGCAGCCACGTCAATACTGTGGGAGTAACCCAGCTGCAATTCGATGTCGTTACCTTTTGGCAGTACACGGTAACCGGTACCGTGTAGCTCCAATTTCTTGGAGTACCCTTCGGTGACACCAACCACCATGTTATTAATCATGGTGCGGGCCAGACCGTGCAGGGAACGAGATTCGCGTTCGTCATCGGGGCGGGTGACGGTGATGATATTATCTTCAAGCTTGGCTTCAATCGGACCGTCAATGGTCATGCCTAGCTCACCTTTTGGTCCCTTGACGGACACATCAGAGCCGTTGATTGCAACCTCAACGCCGGAAGGTACGGTGATCGGAAGCTTTCCAATACGTGACATTGTTTCCCATCCTTACCGTTACCAAACGTAGGCGAGGACTTCCCCACCTACACCTTTGGAGGCTGCTTGACGGTCAGTCAGCAGGCCAGACGATGTTGACAGGATGGCGATACCGAGTCCACCTAGCACATGTGGCAGGTTGTTGGACTTGGCGTAGACGCGCAAGCCTGGTTTGGAGATGCGGCGTAGACCAGCAATGGAACGTTGACGCTGTGGACCAAATTTCAGTTCCATAACGAGGTTTTTACCTACGCGTGCGTCTTCTTCTTTCCAGCTGCTGATGTAGCCTTCGTTTTTTAAGATCTCAGCGACGCCGGTCTTCAATTTTGAAGATGGCATGCTCACGGAGTCGTGATGCGCCGAGTTAGCATTGCGCAGACGCGTTAACATGTCTGCGACAGGATCGGTCATACTCATATGTGGCTTTAGCCTTTTCTCGTTGTGGTTTCCTGTGCCGGTACACCGAAACAGGACCTATAACGTAGTTGGATTACTGGTCTGCCTTGAACGGGAAGCCCAGTGCACGCAGTAGTGCGCGGCCTTCGTCGTCTGTTTTTGCTGAAGTGACTACGGTGATATCCATACCGCGTACACGGTCGATCTTGTCTTGATTAATCTCGTGGAATACGGCTTGCTCGGATAGACCGAAAGTGTAGTTGCCGTTGCCATCAAATTGGCGTGGGCTTAGACCGCGGAAGTCACGGATACGTGGCAGTGCAAAGGTCACCAGACGGTCCAAGAATTCCCACATGCGATCGCCACGCATGGTGACGTGGGCACCAATGGGCATACCTTCACGCAGTTTGAACTGTGCGATGGATTTCTTGGCACGGGTGATCTGTGGTTTTTGACCGGTAATTTGGGATAGGTCATCAACGGCACCGTTGATAACCTTTGAGTCACGTGCTGCTTCGCCTACACCCATGTTGACGACGATTTTTACTAGCCCGGGCACCTCCATAACATTCGTGTATTCGAATGTGTCTTGGAGTTGGGCTTTAATTTCGTCGCGGTATTTTGTCTTAAGACGAGGGGTGACCTTTGGGGCTGCGTTTTCAGATACCTGGGTCATTACAGCTCCTTTCCAGAGGCCTTGGCGAAACGGACCTTAACGGTCTTGGTGACACCATCTTCTTCGACTTCTTCAAAACGGTAACCAACCCGAGTCGGTTTTTCTGTTTCAGGGTCGACAACGGCCACGTTGGAGATGTGCAGGGCAGCTTCTTGTTCTACTAGCCCACCTTCTGTGGAACCGTCGGCACCTTGACCGGCGCGCACGTGTTTTGTGACGCGATTGACGCCTTCTACTACGACGCGTTGTTCGGCTGGTAGAACACGAAGGACTTTGCCCTGTTTACCGCGGTCTTTGCCCGACAACACCTGTACCAGATCGTCTTTTTTGATCTTTGCCATGTCGTTAGATCACCTCCGGTGCCAGCGATACGATACGCATGAACTGCTTGTCACGTAGCTCACGAGCAACTGGGCCGAAGATACGAGTTCCGCGCGGTTCGTTATCCTGACGAAGGATGACGGCTGCGTTTTCGTCGAATGAAATGTACGAGCCATCTTGACGGCGAACTGACTTCTTTGCTCGCACGACAACTGCCTTGACGACGTCGCCTTTTTTAACGGCACCGCCCGGGATGGCGTCTTTTACGGTAGCGACAATAATGTCGCCAATTGATGCATAGCGGCGTCCAGAGCCACCGAGTACACGGATGGTGAGAATTTCTTTCGCACCGGTGTTGTCGGCAACCTTGAGCCGCGATTCCTGTTGAATCACTTGCTTACTCCTGTTGTCTCGCTGGTTCTCATCCCTCGGTTGGGCCGAGCCTTGCGGAACGGTCATGGAAATTCTTGCTGTGCTTACCCCCAGCTAGGTGAGACGTATGTGAACACATCGCTCTCAGAGGCGACCTGTCACACAGTGCTTTTGAGCCGGGGCCGAGGCACGTTTCTGCAAGATGGTGTGCTGGCTTTTCGTCAGATGCTCGGTGGATGGCCGGGCTATGAAAAGGGCACAGTTACAATATCTTACCTTATTGCAGAAGTATTTAAGAAATCATCGTCCCATATAGGTCTGACTAGGGTTTATTAATGCGATGTCGCTTAACAGCAATACCCGCACCGGAATTGCGGTGCGGGTATTGCTGTTATATTCAGGCAAGTCTTATTTGGCGCGTTCCACGATATTGGTCAGTCGCCAGTTCTTGGACTTGGACAGCGGACGGGTCTCTGCCAAACGAACGCTATCGCCGATACCGGCGGTGTTCTGTTCGTCATGGGCTTTGACGCGTTTGGTCCGACGCATGATTTTGCCGTACAGAGCGTGCTGTTTGAAGTATTCGATTTCCACGATGATGGTTTTATCCATTTTGTCGGAAACGACTACCCCGCGCAGTGTTTTGCGGTAGTTACGCTCTGGAGCGGCTGCGGTGTCAACAGACTCAGTCACTGTGATTCCTCCTCAGCCTACTTGCGGCTTTTCTTCTTAGCTTTGGTATCTTCTTCGCTGGCTTCGATTTCTTCGCGGATACCAAGTTCGCGTTCACGCAGCACGGTCATAATCCGTGCAATATCGCGTTTCACGACCTTGATACGACCGGTGTTTTCAATTTGGCCGGTTGCCGCTTGGAAGCGCAGGTTGAATAATTCGGCTTTTGCTTTGTCGAGTTCTTCTCGCAGACGAGCGTTATCAAAGCCGTCCAAAGCATCAGTGGTTAGTTCAGCTGAACCCAGTGCCATGTTTATTCACCGCCCTCTCGGCGTATAATGCGAGCCTTAACCGGCAGCTTGTGTGCAGCCAGTCGCAGGGCCTCGCGTGCAACGTCATCACTTACGCCGGATAGTTCGAATAGGACACGACCGGGTTTGACGTTGGCTACCCAGAATTCTGGTGAGCCCTTACCCGAGCCCATACGAACTTCGGCTGGTTTTTTGGTCAGCGGGCGGTCTGGGAAAATATTGATCCAAACGTGACCACCACGTTTGATGTAACGCGTCATGGCAATACGTGCCGCTTCAATTTGACGGTTCGTTACATATGCGCGGGTAGTCGCCTGCAGACCCCATTCACCGAAGGCAACTTCGGTACCGCCCTTAGCCATACCTTTGCGGTTAGGACGGTGCTGTTTACGGTATTTTACGCGACGTGGGATAAGCATTAGCCCTTGCCTCCTTGAGCGCCTGCGCGTGCACCCTGTGGGGCGCCGCCGCGCCGACGGCGTGATCCACCGCGTCCGCCACGACCACCACGGCCTGATGGCTGAGCTGCTTCCTGTGCTGCCAATTCCTTGTCAGTCAGGTCTCCGCGGTAAATCCATACTTTGACGCCGATACGGCCGTATGTGGTTTTGGCTTCGAACTGACCAAACTCAATATTGGCGCGCAGGGTGTGCAGTGGCACACGACCTTCACGGTAGAACTCGGTACGGCCCATATCAGCACCGCCCAGTCGGCCGGATACCTGAATACGGATACCTTCTGCGCCTGCGCGCATTGCCGACTGGATGGAACGACGCATTGCACGGCGGAATGCCACACGTGCGGTGAGCTGCTCAGCAACACCTTGGGATACAAGCTGTGCATCGAGTTCTGGTTTCTTGACTTCTAGGATATTCAGCTGAATCTGCTTACCAGTGAGCTTTTCGAGTTCACGGCGAATGCGATCAGCTTCCGCACCACGGCGACCGATGACGATACCTGGGCGAGCAGTGTGTACGTCTACGCGGACACGGTCGCGGGTACGTTCGATCTCTACTTTGGAGATACCTGCACGTTCCATGCCGTCCTGCAGCAGGCTGCGGATCTGCACGTCTTCTTTGACGAAGTCCTTGTAGCGCTGACCATCTACGTTTGAGTCAGCGAACCAGCGGGAAACGTGGTCCTTGGTAATGCCGAGGCGGAATCCGTGTGGGTGAATTTTCTGACCCATTTAGTTGGTCCCACCTTTCTGATCTTCATCGGTTGCAACGACCACGGTGACGTGGCTGGTGCGTTTATTGATTTGGAAGGCACGTCCCTGAGCGCGTGGCTGGTAGCGCTTCATGGTTGGTCCTTCGTCAACGAAGGCTTCACTGACGAACAGTTCTTCTTCGTTGAAGGCCAGGCCTTCACGATCGGCTTTGTCCCGTGCATTTGATACTGCCGAGGCAAGTACTTTGTAGACGGGGTCTGAAGCGCCCTGCTGGGCAAACTTCAAAATGGCCAGGGCTTCATTCGCTTGCTTACCACGAACAAGGTCGACGACGCGCCGGGCCTTCATTGGCGTAACACGCAGATAGCGTGCAATTGCCTTGGCTTCCATTGCTTAATCC
>Ga0079225_10000564_pt1 | contig 20008 bp, 18 predicted proteins | sample Poulit2012_FD_76344 | JGI IMG/M metagenome (GOLD analysis project Ga0079225, IMG submission 76344) | Agricultural soil microbial communities from Georgia to study Nitrogen management - Poultry litter 2012 | ecosystem: Environmental > Terrestrial > Soil > Agricultural land | place: USA: Georgia... | reverse complement strand
GGAATATCGTAGCCAGCCTGATGTAGTGCGACCAGGGATTGGGCGGCAAATTCGGGCGTGCCCGCAAAAACAACCTTCAGGCTCATACGTTGACCTTGGCCTCGGAAACGCGGCGGGCCTCGCGCTGCTGTTTGCGCAGGCGGGTCAAAATGCGATTTTGCTTCAGCAAGGATAAATGTTCGACAAAGACCTTGCCGTCAAGATGATCAATTTCATGCTGTACGCAAACGGCCAGCAAGCCATCGGCATGAAACTCGAAGGGCTCGCCCTGTTCGTTAAGGGCGCGGACCTTGATCTCGGCCGCCCGTTCGACCCGTTCGAAAATATCAGGCACCGACAGGCACCCCTCTTCGAACACCTCGGCATCATCGCTACGCCAGAAAATTTCCGGATTGATCAATACCAGCAGATCATTTTTGTCTTCGCTGGTATCAATGACAATCACCCGCTCGTGTACATCGACCTGGGTGGCCGCCAAACCGATGCCAGGGGCAGCATACATGGTTTCAGCCATGTCGTGCACCAGCTGGCGGATACGGTCATCGACCTGCTCAACAGGCTTGGCAACCGTATGCAATCGGGGATCTGGGTATTTTAAGATGGGTAATAAAGCCATAGTAATGTATCGATCGCGCTATAAAGCATTTATAGTAATAAAAAACGCATGTTACCGGCCTTTGGCCTGGGCGTCTGCCCCCATTGTACTATGCGTCTTTGCCAAGAACCGGAAAACCTTAAACCGTTTATACTGTTTTGTTAACACGGTTAAACCTTAAGAACGGTTAAACCTCAAGGCCTGCTACCCCAAGGCTTGGGTCACCAACCACCCCCTATTGACACCAAACATGCCTGTTTTTGCCTCGACCGAAGAAATCCATGCCTGGCTCAGGTTGACCATGACCCCACAGCTTGGGTCAGCATCTGCATTATTATTGTTATCCGAGTACGGCCTTCCACAGCATATTTTAGATCAACCTGTTCAAAGCCTAAAACAATTTGTCCCCGACGAGGTGGCCTGGGCTTTGCGCGCCGATCTAACCACTGAACAAGAACAGCAAATAGAACAAAGCCTTGCCTGGGCTCAGGCCCCGGATCAATATCTGCTGACCATTGCCGACGATCATTACCCACCCGCCTTGCTCGAATTGCATGACCCCCCTTTGCTGCTGTATGCCAAAGGGGCACTCGATCTGCTACAACGCCCGGGGTTAGCCATTGTCGGCACCCGTAATGCCACTGCCATGGGGGCCCAAAACGCCCATGAATTTGCCCAGTTTCTTAGTGCCAGGGGCTGGTGCATCTGTAGTGGGCTGGCAGCCGGCATCGACACGGCGGCCCACCAAGGGGCTTTGGCGGCCCCAGAGCCACGTGCCAGTACCACTGCAGTGCTGGCCACTGGGCTTGATATCGTCTACCCGGCCAGCAATAGGGCGCTGGCCCATCAAATTGCCAGCCAAGGCCTGCTACTTAGTGAATATCCCTTAGGGGTGCGCGCCCGCCCCTTTCATTTCCCCCGGCGTAACCGCTTGGTCGCCGCCCTGACGCGGGGGGTATTGGTGGTCGAGGCAGCCCAGCGCAGCGGGTCGCTTATCACGGCCCAGTTGGCCACCGAGCTGGGGCGCGAGGTGTTTGCCATCCCCGGATCCATCCATGCCCCGTTATCGCGGGGCTGCCATGCCCTTATCAAACAGGGGGCCAAATTGGTGGAATCAGGGGCCGATATTCTCGAAGAGCTCAGCCAGCTGCCCCTGGGCCGCCCGGCTGCCACCAAGTCTGCTTCATCAAAGCAACCTGCCGCAGGCAAGCCAGCCCCATCAGGGCGGCCTACAGTAGCCAAACCCGCCCCACCAGAGCGAACCACAGCGGCTAAGCCTGCCTTATCAGAGCGGGCCACAGCGGCCACCCCACCCGCCCCCAATGAGTCAGGCTTTCCCAATCAGCAATACTGGGCGACCTACCCCTGGCTACAACCCATGGGCTTTGATCCTTTGTCCTTTGAGCAACTGCGACAGCTCAGCGCCCAAAGCACCCCAAACCTAAGCGCCCAGCTTACTGAGCTTGAGCTATCTGGTGTCATTGTCAGACTCAGCGATGGTCGCTACCAACAGCTAACACCCAAATCACAGCCGCCAAAAAATTAGCCTCTGCTCATCACAAAGACACAATCATAAAGATACATAAACGATAAAGACCAAGCATGACCTCATTTGCCGAACCCTCGAACCAACAGCAGCTTTTGACCACACTGGCCCCTTTGCCCATTAGCGGGCGCTCGTGGCCGCGCGGCATTGCTGCGCTGGCCTGGGCCTTTATTGCCCTAATCATGGGCTGGGCCTTACTGCGTGCTCCGCAGTGGTCGGGTGCCGTGCCGCAGCCCGTCCTGCTTAGCCTGTTAATTTGTTTTTTGGGCCTTTGTGTCATTGCCTATTACATGGGGCTGGGCCAAACCCGCATCACCACCCAGGGCATAGAACAAGACTGGATTTTTCAACGCACCATCAGCTGGGATGAAATCCGCATGGCAAAATTTGTGCCGCTATTATTTTCCAAACGCCTCATCTGTTTTCCGCATCGAGGACGGCCGGTCATATTCCACGGGGGCGAACGAGCCGTAGAAATTGCCTTTGCACATATTGCCTTAGCCTATGCGCGACCCGCTGGCTAGGCAGCGTCGCGGGCACCAAACAGGGCCGAGCCTACGCGAACCTCGGTCGCCCCTTCGGCAATGGCCAGGGCAAAATCATGGCTCATGCCCATCGACAAGCGCTGTACTTCGGCATAACCCTCATTCTGCAATCGATCGCGCCAGGTGCGTGCCAAGCGAAAGCAGCGGCGGATTTCCGCCTCATCATCGGTCTGGGTGGCCATGGTCATCAAACCGCGCACCCTCAAGGCAGGAAAATCTTGTAGTTGACGCATGAATTCAGGCAATGCCTCGGGGTCCAAACCAAATTTGGAGTCCTCCCGGGCTGTTTTTAACTGTATCAACACGTCCAAACCATGCCCGGCCCGTTGCAAGCGGCGTTCCAGGGCCTCGGCCAAGGGCAGACGGTCTAGCGATTGCAGCTCGTGCGCATAGCGCACGATATCCCGCGCCTTGTTGGTTTGCGCATGGCCAATCATGACCCAACGTGGCCCATTGGTAGGAAAATATTCCGCCCGCGCCCGCAGATCCTGAGCGCGGTTTTCGCCAAAACGCTGCAAGCCCAATTGATAAGCCTCGGCAACCAGCTCATGGGGAAAGGTTTTGCTCACCGCTAACAGCTCGACGGAATCAGTGGGGCGGCCAGCCGCCTGACAACTATCTGCTATCTGTTGACGCAGTGCATGCAGGCGCTGCGCAAGGGGGGACGATGACATAAAAAACAACTTCCTTTATCAAGGACAACAACAGGACAAACGACGTGCTTACCGCGGGCCCGGATGGCCAAGAATGAATGACCATATCGGTAACCAAGGCCCATTTTACCGTATCTGTCCAAGTGCCACAGTGCCCGTCGGCGCGGTTGCCCGGCCTGATTGTTCTGCCAGCGCCCCCCTATCAGGCCGCTGCCAATAATCTCATGACAGGGGCATTTTGGGTCAAGTTTGGGTAAAAAAGGTGACAAAATTCGCGTATTAACGTTATATTGGCTGCTTAACCTGCTCAAAAGCGCTCATCAGAGCCTGATGAAACAGTCATGGAAACAGCTGCTCGCTACAGAAGCGCTGTTGATCACCTTGTCACAACAAGCTGTGGCCGATCATTGGCCCACATAAAAACAATTAAAAATGACACGGGGCATCATTGCCTCGTTTTTTTGCTGTAAGGAACGCTAATGAAACAATCCAATCCATCTTTACCGTCCTATTTGGAACGTACGGAAGTTGGCCCTTGGGGTATTTTTCTAGAACAAATTGACCGTGTTGCGCCCCATTTGGGTTCATTAAGCAAATGGATAGAAACACTCAAGCGGCCCAAGCGCATCCTCATTGTGGATATCCCCATCGAACTCGATAATGGCCAAATCGCCCATTTTGAAGGTTATCGGGTACAACACAACATTACGCTCGGCCCGGGCAAGGGCGGGGTACGTTTCCACCCCGATGTCGACCTGAGCGAAGTCATGGCCTTGTCAGCCTGGATGTCCATCAAATGCTCTGCTGTAGATATTCCCTTTGGCGGGGCCAAAGGGGGAATTCGCATCAATCCGCACGATTACTCTGCCGCCGAGCTCGAGCGCGTGACGCGCCGTTATACGGCAGAAATCAGTGCCATTATTGGCCCCGAGCAAGATATTCCTGCCCCTGATGTCAACACCAACAGCCAAATCATGGCCTGGATGATGGATACCTACATGGGGCTGAACGGCTCCCACGATAAAGGGGTGGTCACCGGCAAGCCCATTAGCCTGGGCGGTAGCCTGGGCCGTGAAAGATCCACTGGACGCGGGGTATTTGTTACGGCCCTCGAGGCAGCCAAAGACCTGGGCCTTGATCTGCAAGGTGCGCGCATCAGCATTCAGGGCTTTGGCAACGTCGGTGGGGTGGCGGCTGAATATTTTCATGAACTGGGGGCCAAAGTGATTGCCATCCAGGATTACCACGTCTCACTCTACAATGAACAAGGTCTGGACATCCCTGCCCTGCGCGCCTATTGTGCACAAAATGCGGGCAAGGGGTTACAGGGTTTTGAAAGCGCCGATGAAATTGACAGCGACGATTTCTGGGATATCCCCAGTGACATTCTTGTGCCCGCTGCCCTTGAAGACCAGATTAACCGCCAAAATGCCGGCCGCATTCAGACCAAAATTGTTGTCGAGGGGGCCAATGGGCCCACAACACCGGCAGCTGATGATATTCTCAAGGACAAGGGGATCGTAGTGGTGCCCGATGTACTGGCCAATGCCGGTGGGGTCACCGTCAGCTATTTCGAGTGGGTGCAAAACCGGGCTCATTTCTATTGGGATGAGGCCACCATTTACGAACGGCTGGATAGCAAACTGCGCGAAGCTTACCAGGAAATTGCGGCTGTGGCGCAAAAACACCAGACCAGCCTGCGCACGGCGGCTTATATACTGGCCTGTACCCGTATCCTTGAAGTCCGGGCCACGCGCGGCCTGTTTCCCTAAGCCCCACACTCGCACCGGTCGCAACCAAAGCAAACAACGTACTATAATTGCGTCGTTTGCTTTAATTTTGTGCCCTGTTATCACTGTTTAGGTTCTGTTTTAACCGTGACTGCTATTGACGCCGCCTGTGAAACCGCTGTGCAGGTGAAAAACATCCATAAATCCTTTGGGGACCACGAAGTCCTCAAGGGAATTTCCTTTGCTGCACAAAAAGGCGAGGTGCTGTCCATTATCGGCGCCTCCGGTTCCGGCAAAAGCACCCTGCTGCGCTGCATTAACCACCTGGTTATTCCTGACCAGGGCGAGGTTCATATTGGCGCTGATGTCCTGCGTACCCGTCAACGGCGCGATGGCCGCACGGTCACCCAAGACCCAGGCCTGCTGGAAAAAGTCCGCTGTCGTCTGGGCATGGTCTTTCAGAACTTTAACCTCTGGTCACACCGCACCGCCCTGCAAAACATCACCGAAGGGCCCATCCATGTGCTGCGCACCGCACGCCAAGAAGCCCAACAACAGGCCCGGGAACTGCTGGCCAAAGTGGGTTTGGCGGACAAGGCAGATGCCTACCCGGCAGAGCTGTCCGGGGGCCAGCAGCAACGTGTCGCCATCGCCCGGGCACTGGCGATGAATCCCGATGTATTGCTTTTTGACGAGCCCACCTCGGCGCTGGATCCGGAAATGGTGGGCGAGGTATTGCGCGTCATTCGTGCCCTGGCAGACGAAGGGCGCACCATGATTCTGGTTACCCACGAAATGCGCTTTGCCCGCGAGGTCTCGAGCCATACCATTTTCATGCATAATGGTCTGTGTGCCGAATCTGGCCCGGCCCAACAACTGTTTGATGCGCCACAAACCCAGCGGCTTCAACAATTTTTGCAACATTCCTGATTTTGCCTGCAGCCTGGCATTGACATGCTGCATCCTGTCTAATGACTTGATTTCCACTGGAGACTTATAACAATGAAACTCTTTTCTCAACTCATTGTCGGTACAGGCGCGGCCCTGCTTAGCGCCGCCATCAGCGCCGCCCCTTCGTACAAAATTGGTACCGAAGGTGGCTATCCCCCATGGAGCATGGTGGACGCCTCAGGCAAGGTCACTGGTTTTGATGCCGATGTGGCTGACGCCCTATGCTCGGTACTCGAGGCTGATTGCCGCTTTGTGGTGCAGTCCTTTGACAGTCTTATTCCCTCTTTGGATGCCAACCGCTTCGATTTGATTATCTCGGGCATGTCCTATACCCCCGAGCGCGCCAAGCGCATCAATTTCAGCGTTCCCTACGCCGTTGAAGATGCCATCTTCATTTTGCCCGCAGACAGCGATCTGATTGCGGCACCAGATAGCGATGCCATTTTTGCCGGCCTGGCAGGCAAAACCATTGGGGTACAAGGTGGCACCACCCACGGCGCCTATCTGGCCAAAATGGCCCCTGAGGTCAGCATCAAAGATTATGAAACCCTGGATCAGATGCAAATCGACCTGGATGCCGGCCGCCTGGATGGTACCTTTGCCGATTTGACCTCGCAGCAGCAATTCCTGAACAAAATGGATAACGATGCCTTTGCCCTGACCGACTACATCATCAAGGGCTCTTCTGATCCTGAAACTTTGGGTTATGGCATTGCTGTCGGCATCCACAAGGACAATGCCGAGCTCAAGGAAAAGGTCGATGCTGCCCTGTGTAGCCTCATTGAAGATGGCACCATCAAAGAGGCCAGCGAAAAATGGTTTGACATCGACATCGCCAACTACGAGATTTGCGACTAATTACACGACTAATTACACCCTAACCCGCAATTCAGGCTGCAGAACGGATGCTGGAATTACTCCTTGAAGGCTGGGGCTGGATGCTCATCAAAGGGGCATTCATGACCTTGTTTATTGCCATCATGGGCATGCTGCTGGGTACCCTTATCGGTATCGGCGGTGCCAGCATCCGTCTCTACGGCCCGCGCAGCCTGGGATGGGTGGTGCGCATTTATACCACCATCACCCGCAGCATCCCCGAGCTGCTGATTATTTATTTGCTATTTTTCGGCTCGGTGCACCAAGCCACCGACTTTGCCTATTGGCTAGGCATTGATGAGGCCTTTAACCGCTGGTTTCCCGCATTGGTAGGCATTTTGGCCATTGGGGTGATCGCGGGCTCTTATAGTGTAGAAGTCTTTCGTGGTGCATTTTTGGCCATTCCCTGGGGCCAAATCGAGGCTGCCCAGGCCATTGGCATGAGCCGTTGGCAGCGTTTTCGCCGGATTACCCTGCCCCAACTGTTTTGGTATGCCTTGCCTGGCTCCAACAATGTCTGGCAAACCGCCCTCAAGGATACGGCCCTGATTTCCCTGGTAGGGCTGGTTGAAATCATGCGTGCTGCCCAACTGGGGGCAGCCTCAACCCGGGAACCGCTCTTGTTTTATGTCTGCGCAGGCGCGCTGTTTTTTGTCATTGGCATCGGCAGCCAGGCACTGTTTTCGCTGGCCGAGCGCGTCGCTGGGCAGGGCCTCAGGGGTGCGCCATGATCTTTACCCTTGAACAAATCAACTATACCCTGGAGACCTTGCTCAAAGGTCTGGGGGTAACACTGAATATTGGCCTGTACAGCATTTTCTGGCCTTTTTTGATCGGTATTGCCCTGGCGCTAATGCGCATTTCATCGCATCGCCTCCTGGCCCATCTGGCACTGGGCTATAGCACCCTGTTTCGGGGTACTCCATTGCTGGTCCAACTATTCATTTTGTATTATGGCATTGGTACCCTGAGCTTTATCCGTGAAACACCGGCCTTGTGGTGGTTATTCAGCGATGGGGGCCGTTGTGCCATTTTAGCCATCGGGCTAAACAGTGGCGCCTACATTAGCGAGGTCTTTCGCGGTGGCCTGCAATCAGTACCCGCCGGGCAAATTGAGGCTGCCAAGGCCATTGGCATGTCGCCTTTCAAATGCTTCACCCGTATCGCCTTTCCCTTGGCGATCCGCCAGGCCCTGCCTGCCTATAGCAACGAAATTGTCATTGTCATCAAGGGCACCAGCCTGGCCTCTACCATTGCCGTCCTGGATATCACCGGGCAGGCCCGCCGCGTCATGAGCCAGAACTATGCCATCATGGAAACCTTTATCATTGCTGGCGTACTGTATTTGCTGATTAATTTTAGCCTGCTCTTTTTGCTGCAATTAGTCGAACGCTGGCTAGACATGCGTACGCCCACCCATACTCGCTGAGGTACTGTCATGACCCAACTAAAGCGCATTGCGTTATTGACCACCGGTGGTACCATTGCGGCCACTCATCCCGATGGCACCGCAACCACCAACTACGAGGTTGATCCCGACCCAGCGCAACTAATACAGGCGGTGCCCGAAATACAGCGCCTGGCCCAAATCGAGCACCACCCACTATTCCAAATCGACAGCAGCGCCATCCAGCCCGAACAGCAAAAGCAAATCGTGCTGCAGACCAATCTTTTGCTAACCCGTGGAAACATCGATGCGGTGGTCATTACGCACGGCACTGATACCCTCGAAGAAACCGCGCTTTTGCTGCATCTATGCCTGAAAACAGCCAAACCTGTGGTGCTGGTTGGTGCCATGCGCCCTGCCAGCGCCCTAAGCGCCGATGGCCCCCTTAACCTGTATCAGGCCGTCCAGGTGGCCACCCACGCCGATGCCCATAATCTGGGGGTGCTGGTGGTCATGGATGATCAAATTCATAGCGCCCGCTTTGTACGCAAGATGCACAGCCTGGGCACGGACGCTTTTGCATCGCCCGACACCGGGCCTTTGGGCCTGATTGGCGATCAACACCTATATATCGGCCATACCCCGCGCCGCCCCCATACCACGCACAGCCGTTTTAGCCTGCGTGAACAAGACGAATTGCCCGTGGTCGACGTGTTATACGACCACCCACAAATCACCCTCGGGGCATTTCAAAACTGCATTGAACAACACTGCGCCGGCGTAATCCTGGCAGGTACTGGCAATGGCAACCTGAGCCCAGTAGCGCAGCAAGGCGCCACCCTGCTGCACGAAGCTGGCATCCCGGTCATCCGTACCAGTCAAACGGGCAGTGGCCCAGTCAGCCCCTCTACCCTGGACCAGCAATGCCACACCCTGCCTGCCCACTGGTGGGGCATCAACGGGGCCCGCATTTTGCTAAGCCTGTGCCTGCTGGCCCAACTGAATCGGGAACAGATTCAACACACCTTCCGGCATTATTAAACCTTTGCTGGCACAGCCTGTACTTGCACAACATGTGCTTACACGGCATTTATTAATGCGGTCTTCGCTATCTTCGCTAGTGCGGGCTTTGCTAGTGCGGCCTTTGCTTCAGGCAACTATCTGCTGCTTTACTTGGATTTGGGTTTGCCAATGGTGGCAAACTGGCCGCGATGAAAAACAGCAGGCTCATGTTCAGCGATTGTGCTATGGCGTAGCACCTGCCCAATAAAAATGGTGTGGTCGCCACCGGGATATTGTTGGTAGTTTTCGCAGACAAAGGTGGCCACACAATCGTCAATTAGTGGCACCCCTTCTTGTCCATCTGCATGAGAAACCAGGGCGAATTTGTCGGTAATATTGGGGTTGGCAAAGCCCAGGGCTGCCTCGACCTGTGCCTGATTCAAGATATTGATGGCAAAATGCGAACATTGTTGGAAAACAGGCAAATTGACGGAACGGTTCGCCAGGCTCCACATGATCAAGGGCGGCTCAAGGGATAAAGAACTAAAAGAATTAATGGTCAGCCCCACTGGACGGCCTTCGGTGGTGCGGGTGGTCACAATGGCCACCCCGGTGGGGAAATAGCCCAGGGCACGCCGAAATTCACGTTGATCGATGAGACGCACCCGTGAGCGGTCGTTATTAAGCGTTGCCTGACCTGACATAAATTACCCTTTTAAAACCAAAACTGCTGAACCACTAGCACTATGACCCTAGTATAAATCAGGCAACAAGGCCAATCGGCGCTGGCTGCGAAACACGCGGAACTCTCGTGTTACCGGGTCTATGAATGACAGGGAACGCGACAGCAGCTGCAAGGGCGCCCTGAAATCATCTGCTGCCCGCATCGGCTGCCCAGAAGGATACAGGCTATCGTTAACAATTGGCGCCCCCAAGGCCTGCATATGAACGCGTAACTGGTGCTTGCGCCCGGTAAGCGGCTGCAGCAAAAAATGGCCGTACCAGCCGTCATGTGCGCCATTAATGCCGTCATGTGCCCCATCAGTGCCGTCATGCGCCTCATCAATGCCGTCACTCGACCCGGCACTGCCAGCCCATCCGTCACTGCCGTCTGAGCCCCCGTTGCTACCCGTATTGTCTGCGTCGGGCTCCATCCGCCGAAACCGGTGTAATAAATGAATATAGGTATCACTATTGGGGGTACCCTGCACGTTGTGCATCAGCATTTTGCCAGGCACGGACTCAATGCGGGTCTGCAGCTGCAGGGGAAAGTCGACGCTGGGCGGCAGGGGCGCAATAGCTTCATATTCCTTTTGCATGTCCTGGCTTTGAAACAAGGCTTGATACGCCCCCCGATAACGCGGTTGAACACAAAACAGCAACACCCCTGCTGTCTCGCGATCCAGTCGGTGCAAGGGAGACAAGTCATAATTGTCAAAATGCCGCCGCAAACGGGCAACAACAGTATGCTTCAAATAGGCGCCGCTGGGAATGGTGGGCAAAAAATGGGGCTTGTCGACGGCTATCAGATAGTCGTCTGCATATAAAATCTTTAACTCAAAGGGAACAGGGACCTCGTCCTTTACCTGACGGTAATACCACAACCACTGCTGGCCCCGATAAGGGGTATAAAAATGCACTGGCTGCCCCTGATCCGTGACGATATCCCCCGCTGTTAACCGTTGTTCGAGCGCTTGTGCGTCGACATGGGCAAAGCGCTGCAGCAAAAACTCGCCCATATAATGCCAGGGCCCATCGGGCAACCAAACACGGCTGGGCGCCACGCCATCGCGTCCAGGCAGGGGGGCGACCAGAGGCTTGGAACGGGGGCGCATCACGTTATAACAGGCCTGCTTCCCGGTAGTAGCGCTCGGCGCCTGGGTGCAGGGGGGCTGTCAGGCCATCACTGACCATGGCTTCCTTGTTCAACCGTTCAAAGGCCGGGTGCAAGCGCTTGAAATCCTCGAAGTTTTCAAAGACGGCTTTGACCACCGCATAAATGTGCTCCTCGGAGACATCAGCCGTGGTTAACACCGTAGCCAGGACCCCATAGGTGGGAGTGTCGTCGGGGTTATGCTCATAAATGCCACCAGGGATGGTCGTTTTGGCATAGTAGGCATGCGACTGAACCAATTTGTCCACCGCGGGGCCTTGCAAGGGCACCAATTGTGCCCCGCACACCGAGATGGGCTCTTGTATATTGGCCGACGGGTGCCCAACCGTATAGATAAAACCATCGATCCGGTCGCGACACAGGGCATCGCCGTGCTCATCGGGGCGCAGTTCCGTGGCCTGGGCAAAAAAGTCCAGATCGCGGCCCATGGCGGCCAACAGCTGCTCTAGCGAGGCCCGTGTTCCTGATCCGGGGTTGCCCACATTGAAACGCTTGCCCTCAAAATCATCGAATTGGCGGATATTGGCCTCGGGAGCGGCAACCACGGTAAAAGGCTCGGGGTGAATGGAAAACAAGGAACGCAATTGGGTGAGTGGGGCCTCGAACTGGCCCTCGCCCTGATAGGCGTTATAGGCCACATCAGATTGCACCACACCAAGCTCGAGCTCGCCGGCGCGCAAAGCGTTTACATTAAAGATGGAACCCCCAGTGGGCTCAGACGAGCAACGCAGGCCATGTTCATGGCGCCCCTTATTCAACAAGCGACACAAGGCACCACCAGCAGCATAATAAACCCCGGTTACCCCGCCGGTACCGATGCCAATAAAGCCTTCTTGTGCCAAGGCGGCGGGCGCAGGCATCAAGGCAAGCGCCCCAATCAACCAAGCACCCAAAAGAAGGCGGCAACGCCCCACCTGAGTTTGAAGCTGTTGTATCATGCGGTTCTCCAAGCAGTGAAGCGCGCTATTTCCGTGCAACTGCGATACTTTTTGAATATTTGACAAATAACGCGATACGCTAATATTAAATCTTGTGAATTTGGCTATCTAACGCCATTCAAAATGCTTAAAATGCTTATCAGCGACATAGCCATCGATGATTTCTACCCGCTCGACGCGCGCGGCTGCAGGCCCCTTGTACAACCAGGACAACAAATTGTCGACGGCATCTGTACTGCCCTGGGCCAGCACCTCGACCGAGCCATCGGCGGCATTGCGCACCCAGCCCACCACCTGACACAAACGCGCCTGTTGTACGGTAGCGGCCCTAAAACCAACCCCTTGGACTTTGCCAAAAACGTTAGCCCGCAGTGTCACTATTTCATTGTCCATAAATAACCTACAAATGCAGTATATGTAGCCACTTTCACTTTTTGGGCCCATGTAGATGACCCGTCTCTTATACAACTGGCTTAATCATTCCGCAAGTCACAGTCTAGCCAATGCAACGTCGGGCTGGAAAGGTGGGCTTGAGGCATTGATCATCGTCGTCCTGTTGTTGTCCTTAGTGACCGTGGCTGTGGTATTGGCCCTGACCCTGAGACGCTTGCGGCATTTGCAAACCCGCGCCCGCTTTTTGCTGAATGAAACCGATAGTATTGTCTATTTTAAAAACATCAAGCAGCAATATGTCTATGCTAACAGGGCCTTTTGTCAGGTTAATGAACTCGGTGTTCAGGAAATTTTGGGCAAAACCGATGCCGAGCTGGGTACTTTAAAATATCAATCGGCCCGTCACAGTGACGAATACGTCCTGAAAAGGGGGCAGCGCATCGAGGTGGTGGAAACGCTAGAGCAAAACAATGGCTATCAGCAGCGGGTGTTGCGCACGCTTAAATTCCTGTTGCCCGCTGCCCACCAAGGCGAGCAGCTGCTTTGCTCCATAGCCAATTTTGAAAGTAACCAGATTGTCATCGAAGACCCCCATGAAAGTGGCCTGTACGATCCCCTGACCAAACTGCCCAATCGCATTTCTCTGGAAATATCGCTAGAAAAACACCTGTCGCGAGTACCAACCAGCCCTGCTGCCCTGTTTCTGATCAGCGCCGATAATCTAAAGCGCATCAACAATACCTATGGCTATAGTCAGGGCGACGACTTTCTGCGCTTTGTGACACAGCGCCTGCGCCGCCTGGTTAATAGCAGCGATATACTGACCCGTTTTGATGGCAACAAATTTGCCCTGCTGTTAACGGGTCATGCTGCCTTGACACCAAGGGCCCCTGGCGAAAACTGCAAGGAACAGCTCATCGCGCTGGCGCGCCAATACAAGGACAACCTCGAGGTGCCCTATTTGGTAGAAGACAGCATCCACCAGGGACAGATCTCCATTGGAATTTACGCCCTGCAAAAAAGTGACCGCCAAACTGACGAAGTGGTACAGAATGCCTACCTGGCCCTGTATCAGGCCCAAAGCCAGCCCAAAGAGCGGTTGCAATACTTTGATGAACAACTATCAGCTCAAATGAGGGAAACCCTGCTGCTCAATGAAGAGCTGCCTCGGGCCATTGAACGCAATCAGTTAAATGTGGTGGTACATCCCCAGCACGACATGAGTGGCGCCTTGATCGGCGTCGAACTACTCATGCGCTGGCAGCATCCCACGCTGGGCGCCATCAGCCCCAATCGCTTTGTGCCCATTGCAGAAAAAGACAATACCATTCATTTGCTGGGCTTGTGGATGCTCGAGCAGGCCCAGGAATTCATCCAGAACAATCCGTTTAATAGCCTGAGCGTTTCGGTCAACATCAGTCCCATCCAGTTTCATTCACCCCGTTTTAGGGAAATCATCCAGTTTCTGACCGACCACGCCCCCCAGATGGCCAATCGACTCGTGATCGAGCTCACCGAGGGCACCCTGATGCAAGATGTGGCCGAAGCCAAACGCATCATGCTGTATCTGGCCCAGTTGGGCTATCGTTTTTCACTGGATGATTTTGGTACCGGCTATTCCAATCTGGCTGCCATCAGTTCGTTTCCCTTGTATGAAATCAAGCTTGATCGCAGCCTGGTGCACCATATCGACAAGGACCAGCACCTGCGCACCATTGCGCAGCTAGTTGCCAACCTGGCGCACACCCTGGGCCTGGAAACGGTGGCTGAAGGCGTAGAAACCAAGGCCGAGCTGCGCACCCTAAGGGAGCTGGGCTTTCATCATGTGCAAGGCTTTTATTTCACCCGCCCCATGCCATTGAATAAATGGCAGAAATTCCTGAAAAGTGCGCGTTTCCCAGAGCATCCGCTGCTAGCCGCCAATGAGCAGCGCCATAAATAGATTCTGGCTTGACGTTGCTTGGTTTGTTGTTACTTGGTTTGTTGTTGCTTGGCATTGCTCGGCTCGGCTTGGCTTAGCTTCACCTCGGTGATGATTCCAGGCCGCCTTCGTCTGTCTGTGCGCTATCCCTGTCAGATGCAGGGCCGTCTTTAGCCGCCGGTGCATTTTCCTTGCTAGCTACGGTACTGCCTTCGTTCGTTTGCGGTTTGTCCTCAGCGGGCGTTGAACTACCCCCAAGGCGTTCTTGCTGCAAGTCAACGCGAATGGATTGCACTTCGGGGTTTTCTGCCAGCCGGTGCTGAGACAGCTCTTGGAAGCGTTGCAATTTCCGATACAGGCCCTGCTGGCCGACCAAAGCTGTGACACTGCTGTTGTAATGATTGCTAAGCTGTTGAATACCATCGCCTACCCGCTTCAGGCGCTGGCAAACCCGATCCAGCTGATGCAAGATGCTGCTGGCCTGCTGGGCCAATTCATGGGCATGCCGGTGCGATTTAGCCAAGGTCCACAGCTGCGCAATGGTCCCCAAAATGGGCACCAAACTGGTATGCGAAACAATGATAATGTTTTTTTTCAACCCATAATCAAACAGATCGGGCTGCTTGGCCAAGGCGGCCAAATATGCCGCTTCAAGGGGTACAAACATCAAAACAAAATCAGGCCCCGATAGCTGGGGCAAGCTGTGGTACCTCTTTTTGGCCAAGTCGTCCACATGGCGTTCCAGCGCCTTGATATGGGCCTGCAGGGCCTGCTCATATTCCTCGTTGTTTTCCGCCTGCTGGGCCCGGTCATAATCAACCAGCGAGGTTTTGCTATCGATCACCAGATATTGCTGATCGGGCAACAAAACCACAATATCGGGAATATGCAACTGCCCTTGGGCATCGCGGTAGCGTGGTTGGGCCAGAAAATGCTCCCCCTCAACCAGGCCCATTTGTTCGAGGGTTTGGGTCAGCAGCCATTCACCCCAGGTGCCCATGCGTTTTTTGTCCCCCTTCAGGGCCTGGCTCAGGTGCTGTGCCTCGCCGCTCATTTTGAGGCCAACCTCCATCACCCGTTGTAACTCGGTAGCCAGCTGGGTCTGGCCACGCACGGATTCGGTGTGAACCTGGTTTAAACGCTGTTGAAAGGCATCAATCTGTGTCTGCAATGGCTGCAACAATTGCTGCAGGCTTTGCTGCCCCATCTGTTGAAAGCTTTGCCCATGCTGTTGCAAGGCCGTCTGGGCCAATTGCTGGAATTGGGCCGCCATTTGTTCCTGACTTTGTTTTAATTGCTCATGCAAACTTTGGGCAGCCTGCTGTTGGGCAAGGTGGGTGGACTGGCTGCGTATCAGCTCGCGCTCTTGTTCCTGCAACTGTTCCCTGAGCAGCTCATTATCCTGCTCTAGTTGTTGGCAGGTGGCGGTTTGGCTCGCATGCTGCTGATTAAGCCACTCGTAGTCCCGTTGTGCCTGCGCGTATTGCTGGCGCAGCGTCGCCAACTGTTGGCTGCGGTGCCACAACAGAACACCACAAAGTAGCAACAGCAATAACGCCAAGACTGCAGCTGCGGTTTCCAGCCCCCACTGAAGCATCACCATGCCCTTGATACCGGTTAGAATTTAGTCGCTTTAGTCGCGCTTGACGCCAAAGCAGTGCGACAGATCGGGGAAAGTGCCTGCGCGCACTTCATCGGCATATTGCTCGACGGCTTGTTGAATTACGGCCCCTACATCAGCAAATTGCTTGGCAAATCGGGGAATGCGCGGCCCGCTCAGGCCCAGAATGTCTTCGGTCACCAAAATCTGGCCATCGCAGGCCGGCGAAGCCCCAATACCAATGGTGGGAATACGCAAAACTTCGGTCAAATGGCGCCCCAGCCCTTCGGCTACCCCTTCCAGCACCACGGCAAAGGCGCCTGCCTCTTGGTGCGCCAAGGCATCACGCTCGATCAAGGCCGCTGTTTCTTCATCTAACCCCTGTGCCTTGAACCCCCCCATCGTATTGACATACTGGGGCATTAATCCCACATGGGCCAAGACCGGAATACCGCGCTCAACCAAAAACCGGGTGGTTGAGGCCAAGGCTTCACCGCCCTCGATCTTGACCGCTGCCGCACCGCTATGCGCCAGCATGTAGGCGGCATTACGGAAGGCCTGCTCGGGAGATTCCTGATAGCTGCCAAAAGGCATGTCGATCACCACACAGGCTTGCTGGGTGCTGCGGACCACTGCTGCCCCATGAGCGGTCATCTGCTCTACGGTCATGCTCAAGGTATCATTCATGGCATAGCCGACCATGGCCGTTGAATCACCTATCAGGATGAAATCCAGGGCCGAATCGAGAATGCGCGCAATAGGCGCGCTGTAGGCAGTCAGGGCTACGATTTTCTGCTTGCCTTTAAAACCCATTAATTCAGGAACTGTACGTCGTTTTTGAAGAGGATGAACACTCATGCCGATCTACTTTAAAAAGAAATAAAAACTTGACGCCCATTATCATAGACGCAATGGGTCTGTAACGAAAGGAAAAAGCCGCTGACACCCTGGCGACCTAGCCCCCGGTGCAGCGGCTGATGATGAAGTAATGTGGCTGGGCACGGGGGCCATTTCAAAGCCCCCGCAGGGTGCCAACCCAGCGATTACAGCAAGTTGCGAATGACATATTGCATGATGCCACCGTGGCGATAGTATTCTGCCTCGGTCGGCGTATCAATGCGTACCACCGCATCAAAGCTGATATCACCGGCTGTGACCCGAACCGTCTCGGGGACCTTGCCCTCGTTAAACTGGGTAATGCCCTCGATCTGGAACACCTCGTCGCCCTGCAAGCCCAGACTGTCAGCGTCCTGGCCCTCGGGGAACTGCAGGGGCAATACCCCCATGCCGATAAGGTTAGAGCGGTGAATACGTTCGTATGATTTGGCAATCACCGCCCGTACCCCCAGCAACAATGTACCTTTGGCAGCCCAGTCACGAGAAGAACCCGAACCATATTCGGCCCCGGCCAGAACCACCAGGGGAACCCCCTCTTTAAGGTAGTTGCGCGAGGCGTCGTAAATGGTGCTGATGGGCCCCTCGTCCTGGGTAAAATCGCGGGTATAACCGCCTTCGGTACCGGGCGCCAACTGGTTACGCAAACGCACGTTGGCAAAGGTACCGCGGATCATGACCTCGTGGTTACCGCGACGGGACCCATAAGAGTTGAAATCCATCTGCTTGACCCCGTGCTCGACCAGATAATTGGCAGCCGGCGTATTGGGCACAATGGCCCCGGCCGGGCTGATATGGTCAGTGGTAACGGAATCACCCAGCTTGGCCAACACCCGGGCACCGTGAATGTCGGTCAATGCCTCGGGCGTGCGCGGCATGCCCTCGAAATAAGGCGGGTTGCGGACATAGGTGGAATCGGGCTTCCATTCAAACTCGAGGCTTTGGGGGGTAGGCAAATCTTTCCAGCGCTGATCACCCTCGAACACATTGTCGTAGCCCTTGGCGTACATCTTGGCATTGACTGTCGCCGCGATGACGGCTTCGATTTCCTCGGTGCTGGGCCAAATATCCTTAAGGTAAACAGGCTCGCCATCCTTGCCGTTACCCAAAGGCTCGGTCAGCAAATTGGTGTTCATGGTGCCAGCCAGGGCATAGGCCACCACCAGCGGCGGTGACATCAGGTAATTCATCTTGACCTCGGGGTGAATACGGCCCTCGAAGTTGCGGTTGCCGGACAGTACTGCCACCGCGGTCAAATCATGTTGCTGAATGGCCTGGCTCACCTCGGGGACCAGCGGCCCAGAGTTACCGATGCACGTGGTACAGCCATAACCCACCAGGTTAAAGCCCAAAGCATCAAGATATTGGGTTAGATCGGCTTTTTCATAATAGTCAGTTACCACCCGGGAACCCGGCGCCAAACTGGTTTTCACCCAGGGCTTGCGCTGCAACCCTTTTTCAACGGCGTTTTTGGCCAATAAGGCAGCGGCAATCATCACGCTGGGGTTTGAGGTATTGGTGCAGGAAGTAATGGCAGCAATAGCCACCAAGCCGTGATCCAGCTCGTAAGAAGAGCCATCGGCTGCCTGGACCTCGACATTGGCCGAACGCACTTGGGGCGCGGTGGCTGAGGGGACGTCGGAGGCTGGGAAGCTTTCCTCGAGGGCCTCTTGGATGCTGTCAGCGTCTACCACGCCTTGCATGCGGGCCAGTTCTTTGCGGAAGGCCGAACGTGCCGAGCTTAGCGCAACCCGATCCTGGGGACGCTTGGGGCCCGCAATAGAGGGAACCACCGAGGACAGATCGAGCTCAAGGTGCTCGGAATAGCGCGGCTCGTGGTCGGGGTCATGCCACAGGCCCTGGGCCTTGGCATAAGCTTCGACCAAGGCGACCTGCTCTTCGCTACGCCCGGTCAGGCGCATATAACGCAGGGTTTCCTCATCGATAGGGAACATGGACACCGTAGAGCCGTATTCCGGGCTCATGTTGCCAATGGTGGCGCGATTGGCCAGCGGTACTTCGCTGACCCCGGGGCCATAAAACTCGACAAATTTGCCCACAACCCCGTGCTTGCGCATTTTTTCCGTAATGGTCAATACCAAGTCAGTGGCAGTTACCCCTTCGGAAAGCTTGCCCGTCAACTTGAAACCCACCACCCGGGGGACCAACATGGACACGGCCTGGCCTAACATGGCTGCCTCGGCCTCGATACCGCCAACCCCCCAGGCCAATACCCCTAGGCCGTTGACCATCGGTGTATGCGAGTCGGTGCCGACACAGGTATCTGGATAGGCTTGCACCACCCCATTATCTTCGCGGGTAAACACAACCCGGGACAGGTGTTCAAGGTTAACCTGGTGCACAATACCTGTGCCGGGTGGCACTACCTTGAAATTATCAAAGGCGTCTTGGCCCCAGCGTAAAAATTCATAACGTTCAATGTTGCGCTGATACTCAATTTCAACGTTGCGCATAAAGGATTCGTTGTGGGCAAAATCCTCGACAATGACTGAGTGGTCAATTACCAGCTCGGCAGGCACCAGCGGGTTAATGCGCTTGGGATCGCCCCCCAGGTTGGACATGGCCTCGCGCATGGCGGCCAAATCTACTACGGCTGGCACGCCAGTAAAGTCTTGCAGCAACACGCGCGAAGGGCTAAAGGCAATTTCATAGCTTTGCTGTGCCTTGGGGTCCCAGCCCGCCAGAAATCGGATGTCCTCGGCGGTAACATTGACCCCGTCCTCGGTGCGCAGCAAGTTTTCCAACAAAACCTTTAGGCCAAAAGGCAGGGAATGCACATCGAAGCTGTCAGCAAGGGCATCCAGCCGGAAAATTTCATAGCGTTTATCGCCAACAGCGAATTCGCTGCGGGCCTCAAAACTGTTTGGGTGTGCCATAGAGTGTCCTCCGTAAAAGGTTTATCTTTATCATACACTTGCCACGGGATAGTGCCATAGACAACAGGCTTGACAGGCTGAGTTGTCCGGGAAGGGTATCCGCTGCCCAATCAATGCCTTCGCCCATGTCGGGCGGCGTACCCCGAAACGTTTTTTAGCAAAGGCTGCCATTGCCTTGACGCTTTG
>Ga0079225_10000563_pt1 | contig 20022 bp, 24 predicted proteins | sample Poulit2012_FD_76344 | JGI IMG/M metagenome (GOLD analysis project Ga0079225, IMG submission 76344) | Agricultural soil microbial communities from Georgia to study Nitrogen management - Poultry litter 2012 | ecosystem: Environmental > Terrestrial > Soil > Agricultural land | place: USA: Georgia... | reverse complement strand
CTTATTACCAAATTTCATTTACATCATCCCTTGTATCCACACTTAACTTACAATAACTATAACAAAATTTTTAGTAGAAAGGTATTGTTATTCTTTTTATATTAGGCGTTTATTTACTGAAATAATAGGAAAAATGAATTATAATTGATTATGATGGACAACCCCCATCTATACATAAAGGGAGACGATAAAATTGCATAAATACTTTATATATTTTTTTTCAATCATATTTACTGTTTTAGTTTTTGCAGGGTGTGTTGAAAATAGTGAGCAAACCGAAAATAATGCTGAACTATCCGAGTTAGCGATTGAAGGCGAGAAAATTATTAAAACAAGCTGTATTAGTTGCCATGGTCGTGATTTAACCGGAGATATGGGCCCCAGTTTATATAACCTTAATATGACCGATGAAGAAATGATGGATATATTAATAAAAGGATCAGGTGCAATGCCACCCGCTACAGCAAACGGCAAAGAAGAAGAGGTTATTGCTTATTTAAAAAGTATACAATAAAGTTTTCCTTTAAAATATAAATAGACGAACCCACTATATTGAAGGGTTCGTCTTTATTTTTATCGTTCAGTCACCTCGAACAATGCACGAAGTGCTGGAATTTTTGTTCCCGGGTGATCATCACGATATGTTAATTGTGGTTTAATGTACAAATCTGGTTGAATTTGTTGTCCTTTATAAATAGAGGGATATATATCAACAATATGATAACCCGGCTTTCCAGCTGCTATGAGTGGTAACTTAATCGTACCTTGCTCATTAAAGCCACATACATAACCAACACTTGCATTATCGTACGTCACACCAAGAGCATTATCAAATTCAGTCCATCCAGAACCCATGATTTCTACGTAAAATTGTGTTCCTGCTGGACCTGATGAAGGTGAAATAGACACAATTGAAGGTAATATTTTATAATGGGCTTGTCCATACACTTTTTCATCCACTTTCACATCAATAACGTGTGGAAGACCACCTAAGTCTTCAGGGACTTCAAAAGTAAAATCTAAGTCTCCATTGTTATCTGATTCTCCCTGGCCCAACTCCCATACTTCTTCACTAAATCCTTCAAACGAAACCCGGTCTCCCTTCATTGTATGCCAATCTATCGTTACTTTTTTGTTTTCAGGTAATCCTGTTGCCGTTAAAATAACTTCATCACCAACATTTCCTCTTTCTTCACTTAATGAAATGGAAACACCATTATCATTTTGCGGTTCAGGCAGGGTTATTTCGTTTGCAGCCACTTCTGGTGGATCTTCAACATATGAATCAAGGGTAACTGGTTCATCATCAGTCACTGTAAAATTAAAATATTGCGTATCGATATAATCAATCGATGATCCTATCCGGTTTAAATAAGGAGAACCAGAAGCACCACTTTCAATGGCAATACTGTGGTCACCAACATTCCCAGATGCACGAATGACAGCAGTTGCTTTACCTTTTGTAGATACACCTGTAATCATTCCGGTATATTTATTATCATAGTTTAAATGCCATAAACTGCCGTACATTTTCCAACTTAAACCTTCACCGGTAACCGTAATTTCAGTACCAATTGGTCCCGATTCAGGCGACATTGTGAAAACAGTTTCTACAAAAAAATTAGCTTTTGCCATTAACTGATTTCCTTGATAAATCACCACATCATGATCATCACCAAAACCTTCAGGAATAGTAATCGTTCCTGTCCAGTCGCCATTTTCATCGGCAGTATCAGTCAAAAGCTCTACATCCTCTGGTTCATAGGATGTTCCAATATATGCATAATTATCTTCTAACAAATATGAACCATCCATTTCCGACCATACAACTGTTAAATCTTCATTCGGTTTTAATTCTTCAGCCGTCAACGTCACTTCATCGCCAATTTGGCCACTTACTTTATCTAATTCAAGTTTTTTCACGACATGTTCGGAATTTTCCTCATTTGACTGTTCATCATTTTCGTTAGTATCGGTATCTGATGAACAAGCGATTAATCCTACCATCATCAATAATAAAAGGATAAAGAATAGGAACTTTCCTTTTTCGAAAAAATTTTGCATTTTATTCAGCTGCACCTTCAGCACCTTCTATAACCGTTAATAATGAAGGTTCTACATCAAAAGGCTCGTAATCATACTCTTCACCATTAACTTCAGCTACATATTTATACTCTAGTACTCCTGTTGGTGCATCCACATCAATCTCATAAGGAACAGTGTAGAGTAAAGTACCTTCTTCACCATGAGGTCCTAGTTCCATATCAAATTCTTCACCAGTACCTAAAACTAATTTAACTTTAGCATCTTCTATAATTTCTTTAGAATCAAGATCTTCTACTTTTGCTCTGAAAATCAATCTTTGACCTTGTTCAATACGACTCGTCACAACACAAGGTGCCTCCTCAACAGATGCTGAAGTAATCACATCCCCAAATAAAGCCACGTTAGCCTCTTTATCGCCTTCTCCAGAGCCACAACCTGCTAAAATAAATATCGTTAACAGTGAACTCCCAATTATAACTAACCATTTTTTATTACTCATTTTTCCTTCCTCCTTTTAAAATTTCCATAAATTATCATACAATATTTGAATGGTTGTTCATGTGATAAAAATCACACATGATGGGATCTACCTTAATAATTGATGTCAAATTGGCACTTATTCCTCTTAATTTGGTCATCATAGGTAAACTTAGCCTAATTATGTCCAAATTGTTACAGTTTAATAATATCTATAGAAAGATTAAACTTTAGAGGTTACCTTTTCATATCACATTTTATCAAGTTTAGATTTTTTAATACTTTTACTGCTGGATTCCTTAGTCATTTATAACAACACACTTATCATTTTTGAAATGTCTTCAATGGATCATAGATGTTCTTCAATCGATATATAACTTCTGGAAACTTACTGCAGTCATTTCAGATACTTCACTCATTTCGAGCATTGATTCAGAAATATAAATTGTTCCATTAGTAATTTGTTCTATAGCAGGCATGACATCTAAATTTTGAATAGAAATTTGACCAATAGATTTTTCAATTTCATTAAAGTTAAAGTACTTTCCTGCATTAGCAACTTTTCCTATGCCAACTTTTATCTCAATTATCATTGTCGACATTATATTAGAAGAAGTTTTAGTTTCATCTAGAATGATAGGTAATAATTTGTTAAATTTTCTGTTATTTCTATTATTCTATTTTAGTGAATAAAACACATTTAAAAGGTATAATAAGAAAACATAAGTCGAAATAATTATTTACATCATATCGAGGGATAAAATGCGCAAATATTATGGTGAAATTGGTTTAATTATAACAGCGGTTGTTTGGGGTAGTGGTTTTGTAGCCACTGCTATTTCATTGGAAAATTATACTGCCTATCAAAGTATGGCAATAAGATTTTTAGTGGCGTCTATATTTTTACTCGTAATCTACTATAAAAAATTAAAATATATTAATAAAAAAGTACTATTCAATGGAATAATACTTGGAACTATTTTATATACCGCTTTTGCGTTACAAACGGTTGGTTTAATCTATACAACCCCATCTAAAAATGCCTTTTTAACTGCGGTAAATGTCGTTATCGTGCCGATTATTTTATTTATTTTTTATAAAAGGCAACTTGATCGTTACGAAATCATCGGTGCATTTTTAGCAGTGTTCGGTATTGGGCTGTTATCTTTACAATTTTCTGGTGTGATAAATTTAGGGGATTTCTTATCTTTTTTATGTGCCATTGGTTTTGCATTCCATATTATTTATACTGCAAAGTTTGTTAAAAATAATGATGCTATTTTATTAACACTTGTTCAATTAATGACCGCTGCGGTAATCGGGTTTATCATTCTCGTATTTAAAAATGAAGTAATGATGACATATGAACCAAAGCCATTTTTCTCGGTTATTTATTTAGGATTGTTTTCAACTTGCCTTGCGTATGTATTACAAACTTCTGCTCAAAAGTTACTTTCTGAAACAAAAGCAGCGATTATTTTATCAACTGAAGCTCTATGGGGAATGATATTTTCCATCATTATCTTGCACGAAATTATTACATTCCGAATGATGGTAGGTGCTGTACTCATCTTCTCGGCCATTTTAGTCGCAGAAGTGAAACAAAATTTGTTCAGGTTTAGATTGGAGAGGAGATAAGATAAAGGAAACTATTAAGATGAAAGTTTTTAATACAATAGTCAATAAATCTAAAATAACTCGAACATAATAGCCGAAGTCAAATAACAAAATTTTACTTTAATATTTTAGGAGCAATTTAATTTTACATAGAAAATTCTTTCGTTAAAGTTTTTTTGATGTGGTAAGAGGTAAAACTCAAACGGTGGGCGTTCTTGCGTTAGAGTTTTGATGAAGATAGTGGTGAAACTCAAACGGTGGGAGTTCTTGCGTTAGAGTTTTGATGGCGACAGTGGTGAAACTCAAACGGTGGGTGTTCTTGCGTTAGAGTTTTGATGGCGATAGTGGTGAAACTCAAACGGTGGGAGTTCTTGCGTTAGAGTTTTGATGGCGATAGTGGTGAAACTCAAACGGTGGGAGTTCTTGCGTTAGAATTTTGATGGCGATAGTGGTGAAACTCAAACAGTGGGAGTTCTTGCGTTAGAGTTTTGATGAAGATAGTGGTGAAACTCAAACAGTGGATGTTCTTACATTAGGATTTTGAAGATAATAGCAACAAAATTCCAATGTGGGATTTAACCAATAAAAAATGTCAGTGATTCTTCGCCCCCTATTTTAGGATAAGAGAACTTAAATCCACTGACATCTTAAATTTCCAATTCAATTTTAAATTATATATTAAATTATTTATTTATCGCAAATTCCGTCCACTTATAGCCTAAACTTTCTCCAACCTCTTGCAAAAACACTTTCTGTCGCTCCCCTAAATGATGAATGCCAAAAAACTTGTTAAATGTTTCTAAAACTTCCGCCAATGATTCAAGTCGTAAAAACTCAATTAAATAAGCAACATCCTCATAATCATTATAAGGCTCTGGTCTAGCTGATAATATTTTCATCGATAACATTTGATCAGCTGTCGGTGTAATAATTGTTAAATTTTGAAACTGAAATAATTCAATTTCACTTTCCTCAGTTACGTGCTTCAATGGTTCCCTTATTTGTAAATGAATCCAATCCTTTTTTAAATTAAATTCTTTTTGAACTTCTGTTAAAATTCGATTGATTTGTGGAGATGTTTGAAATAATTCATCCATATCAATCATACCAGGATGCCCATCTTTACAGGCCATCATTACTTTTTCACCATAGATATTTAAATATAATTCTAATTCTCCTGCAACTAATTTTTCATCTAACCTTCCCAAGACCTTTACAAATACTTCATGGTCTATTTGTTCATTTTCCACTTAATATCACACCTCATTGGTTGTTTTCATTTCTCATTATAACAACTTTTAATAAAAATTACCTTTTAATTCATATGACAATTTAATGACGTTTATACATATTCACATCCAAAGTTTTACATATAATTACTAAAAGTGAAAAAGCCACCATCGGTAGCTTTATTCTTCTTTTAATTGATGTTTTTCAACAAACTTTGCCAATACCTCACTCAATTTAGGCGAACCTATTTCATCTAAATCATAATGTACCCTTGTGTATGGTTTATTAATCGTAATAATTCTTGATAGATCTATTGGTGTACCAATGATGACAGCATCACAGTCCACACTATTGATTGTTTCTTCTAAATCTTTTAGTTGCTGCTCACCATACCCCATTGCAGGAAGTACCTGACCAATACTAGGATAATTTTTAAATGTTTCCGTTAATGTTCCCACCGTATATGGTCTCGGGTCAACTAATTCCTTCGCCTCTAATCGTTCTGCTGCGACAGAACCCGCACCTATATCCATATTGCCATGAGTTAAAGTTGGGCCATCTTCAACAACTAAAACGCGTTTTCCTTTAATCAAATATGGATCATCTACTGTAATTGTAGAGTCGGCCCTCATGACAATAGCTTGAGGATTGGCATAATTAATATTGTCCTCGACAATTTTTATCGAGGCCTCATCCGCACTATCCACTTTATTAATTATCGCCACATCAGCATTTCGTAAACTAACTTCTCCCGGATAGTAACTTAATTCATGCCCTGGACGATGTGGATCTAAAACGGTAATCGCTAAATCTTCCTCATAAAAGGAAAAATCGTTATTTCCACCATCCCACAGAATGACATCACAACCATCAGGATCATTTTCTGCTTCCTTCAAAATCGCTTCATAGTCAACACCTGCATAAATAATATTTCCACGCTCTACATGTGGTTCATATTCTTCCATTTCTTCAATTGTACAATTGTGTTTCTTCAAATCTTCAACCGTTGCAAAACGCTGTACTATTTGTTTCGTTAAGTCACCATATGGCATCGGATGACGAATAGCGACAACTTTTAACCCCTGTTCCATAAGAGTTTCAATAATTTTTCGTGATGTCTGGCTTTTACCTGTTCCAGTTCGAACAGCACAAACAGAAATAACTGGTTTTTTACTCTTAATTGTCGTATGTTTTGTTCCCATTAATTTAAAATCTGCCCCATGAGCATTAACAACCGCACTGACAGCCATCACTTCTTGATAACTGACATCACTATAAGCAAACACACACTCATCCACTTGATTTCGTTTAATAAGTGTTGGCAATTCGTCTTGTGAATGAATGGGAATTCCATTAGGATATAAATCCCCAGCTAATTCTGTTGGATATTTTCTACCATCGATATCAGGAATTTGTGCAGCCGTAAAAGCGACAACATGATACTCACGATTATCACGATAATATGTATTAAAGTTATGAAAATCCCTTCCCGCTGCTCCAATAATGATTACCTTTTTCATATTTATTTCATCTCCTATTTGAGCCAATGCTCTCACTAAAAAAATTAATTCAAACATTTAAAATACTTTATTCATATTTTATGCTTATAAAACGATGAATTCAACTGTTAACCATCAAAATTTATAAAAGTAAATACCTGCTACATATAAAAAAATATGATATTGTTAAATGGACATTAAATTATGAAGGGGGAAATATCATGGCTATATTCCGAAAAAACAAACATGTTCGAATTGATGAATTCCAAAATAATTCCTTTCAAGACAGAAAATTTCCTGAGCATATATATGACATTATTAAATTATCACAATTAACACCTGAAGATATTGAATCATTAAAGTTGATAGACGATATAATGGAACAACATGCCGAAACTATAGCAAAACGGCATTACAAAATGATTATGGAAATAACAGAAATCAAAACAATTTTCGAAACATTTACTACATACGATCGTTACGTTTCTGCGATTACAAAATACTATAAACAGTTAACAAAGCCGAAACTTACTAACGAATATATTCAATACCGTAAAAAAATAGGCCGAATACATAGTCATATTCAATTAACAGAAGAGTGGTATATAGGATCTTACATGCGAGTTTATGAATATTTAATTCCTTATATTACACAAAAATTTTCATCCCGACCATCATTATTAACAAAAGTTTTAGTCGCACTAAATCGAATTATTACTTTCGACACTATCATCGTTATTGAAGCATATCGTGAATCAAATGACTTCAAATTAGTCGATAAAATAAGTGACGTAATGGATATTATTACAAGCATTGATGAAGTTGGAAATTTAATGAATGTTGTTGAACTGACGACAGAAGAAGTAAATGAGGCTAATGAAAATACTCACCAATTAAATTTAGCGATTGAAGAAATTGCTACAACAGCTAATGAATCCGCTAACCAAACTAATTTAATGGTCAAACAAACACTTGAAAATAAAAAATTAGTTGATGCTTCTTTATCAGGGTTTTTAACGATGATAAAAGATTTTGAACAATCGAAGGAAAATATCCAAGCATTAACTGATAAAGTAAAGAACATTTCTGAAGTAGTAGATTTTATAAAAAACATCGCTGAAGAAACAAACCTACTAGCTTTAAACGCCTCCATAGAGGCAGCTAGGGCTGGTGAACATGGGCAAGGATTTGCTGTTGTCGCTAACGAAGTTAGAAAGTTAGCCGAACAAACGAAAGTCTCTGTTGGTAATATTACTTCTGAAATTGAAGAGGTACAACAAAATTCCGTAAAGGTAAATACTGATATCGACCACTTATCAGAAAATTTAAACTCACATGTAAAACAAACAGATTCTTCTATTAGAGCAATCGACCATATTATTGATTACGTGGATAAAATTAAAGAATCAATTCATCTCATTGCCTCCATTACTGAGAGAGAATCAGAAGCAACAGAAGAAATAAGTACAAAAATGAATATCTTACATGACCATTTTGAAGAAACGAGAAATTTAACACAGCTAACTGGGAAATCCGTATATTCTGCCGGGGAAAAGGTTGACAATATTCGTATAGATACGATTACAACTTTGAAAAACCCTACGGAAAAACAGACGATGAGAATTGAAAAAACTGAAAAATTAATTAAAGAATGGCTTCAGTATAATGATACGAATGAGTTTATTGAATAAAGGACGTTGAGTTTATTTTTGTATTTTATTTTCCAATACGTTTCTAAGGTATTGAAAATAATATTTCCATTTGTAAAGAATTAGGTATAACGAAATAATTTGTACAGTCAATCCCAACATTCAAGTATTTTAACAAACTTAATTTTATCAAAAATCCATATTAATGAACGAAAAACTTCCCTTCTAGAATTTATAAATCAGTTTAGAAGGGAAGCCATTTTTTAACACCATGCTCATGCTTGGTAACTTTTTATATCTATTGTATATTTGTCTATTATCTGTAGATTGGGTGCAAATCCAATGCCTTCTTTTTCTGGAATAGTAATTTCCCCATTTTCAACGACTACTTCCGGTGTAATAATATCCTCTTCCCAGTAATGAGCCGAACCTTCTGTATCACCTGGTAATATGAAATTTGGTAAAGACGTTAAAGCAATATTATGTGCCCGTCCTATTCCCGCTTCTAACATTCCTCCACACCAAACAGGAATATTTTTTTCAAGACAATAATCATGAATTTTCTTCGCTTCTGTTAAACCACCAACACGGCCAATTTTTATGTTAATAATTTGACAACTGCCTAATTGAATAGCCTTTCTAGTATCTTCGAGAGAGTGAATACTTTCATCTAAACAAATAGGGGTGTTTAATTCATTTTGTAATGTTGCATGATCGATAATATCATCAGATGCCAACGGTTGTTCAATCATCATTAAATTAAATTCATCTAGCTGTTTTAATAATTGAATATCATCCAACGAATAGGCAGAGTTAGCATCTGCCATTAATAAAATGTCGGGAAAATACTTTCTTATCTCTCTTAAAACTTCAATGTCATAACCTGGTTTAATTTTTACCTTAACTCTTTTACTTCCTTTGTTAACTGCTTGGCGGATACTTTCTATCAAATCGACAACATCTTTCTTTATCCCTATACTTATACCGACTTTTATTTTTTCTTTAGTTCCACCTAACACTTCCGCTAGTGATTTATTTCGGCGCTTTGCATAAGCATCCCAAATGGCACTTTCTACCGCTGACTTAGCCATATTATTTCTTTTAATAAAGCGAAAAATTTCATTAACTTCCTCTGGATGATTAACTTTTTTATCAAGTACTAATGGAATTAAAAAATCTTTAATCATATGTAAATTAGTTTTTACGGTTTCTTCCGTATACCATGGTGTACTAAATGCAACAGATTCCCCCCAACCTACATTCCCCAACTCATCTTTCACTTCTATTATTAAAAATTCTTTATCATTAAGCGTTCCAAAACTAGTTGTAAATGGGTTTTTTAATGACAGTTTCATTTTTCTTATCTTTATTTCTTTGATGACCAAGTAAATATCCCCTTATAAAAATTTATCCATTAATAAATTGCTAATACTAATTTTCCTTCTATTGCTTTTTATACATTTTATTTAATTTCGTCTACAATATCTTTTATTCAGTCACATTTAATTTTTTAGCTTGAATAGAAATTCCAATCATCCAGATAAGAATGACAATCGATAAACTTATCATGATGAGCATCAAATTTTGCAACCATGCCCCTGCTACGGCGACAACGAAAATGACAGAACGAAATAATTCTAATTTTGTCGTCATCAAAGTTGGCATAATTTTTCCATAAGCGGTATCTTTTAACGCAGTAATATCGATATACTTTAAAATTAAATATGAGGCTAAAATCGATGGACCTAGCATTATAAGTAGGGTAAGGCCAATTTTATGATCCCATAAAAAATAGAGCGAAGCATAACGAGTTGTCCAATCGACAAAAATTTTTAACGGATGGGTTTGAAGTAATAACTTTCTCTCTTTTATATCCATTTAATGAACTCTCCTTACATTGCACTCCAAAAATTAACCTTTACTTCATTAGCATAACTTAAAAGTTGATAATTTTACTGCAATCTACTCGGTTTTATTTATTTTAAAAAAGATTGTATAAAAAGGTTGGTATACGTTACTTTTTTGAATTTGCTATTTTCACGTTTTTCATGAACGCAAATGACGATTGCGTTTTTGAATTTAATTTTTCCTCAATTTTCGAAAGTTCAAAGGGAACCTTTATATTACAGGAAAGACCCTATCCATATTATTTTAATGTTTATTATAACATAATAGTTGAACTATTTTTTAAAAAGAATAAAAATACTGATAACGTTTGTGTTGTGCCAACATCATCAGTATTTTATAACAAATTATATCTTCCTTTTAAGTATTCTTTTTCGGAATTTTATTACGGTGCATAATAAACCCTATAATTAACCATACAATATAAATTGGTATGATAATTAAAAAATCAAGAACGGCTAATAAAATAAATGCGGCATTTAAAAAGACCCCCAAAATAATGGCAACTTTTAATAACCCTGGTTTCATCTTAAATGAAGCATTATCGTAAGCCTCTTTTTCTCTTTTCGGTAATTTCCATAAAGCAATACCTAAAATAACCGCATTAAATAGCAATCCCACGATCGTAATCGTTGCAAAAAAGTCTGCACTAAACCCAGAAAATATTCCAATAGCACCGATGACAACTAAAAATGTAATTGGAAATAGTGGTGTATTGTTTACTTCTTTTGTCATTAACTTTCTACTAAAAATCCCCTCTTTTGCTAACGCTTGGAAATCCCCCGGTATTGTCATTAATACCGCATTAATTGTCGTTACTGTTGCAAATAATGCACCAATACTAATAAACAATACAAATGGTGGGCTTAAAAACTTTTGGGCTGCTTCTGCGACGGATGCACCCGATTCACTTAATTGCTCCCAAGGAATGACACCAACTGCAACAAGACTAACTAACATGTAAATTAAAGTAATTAATCCTAAACTAAAAAATATTGCCCGTGGTATATTTTTCTTAGGATTTTCAATTGTTCCACCAATTTCAGATATAATCCCAAAACCAACATATGAATAGACCGCTAATGCACTTCCCATTAAAAAGCTACCCATTCCATTCGGTATCATCGGTGTAAAATTTTGTACCTCGATATGAAATAACCCTGGAACAGCAAATATTAATAGTGCTAAAATAATCCATAATGTCATTAAAATTTGTACGATTTCCGCTGTTTTTATTCCTAATAAATTAATGCCGTATAAAAATAGTATAATTAATAATGCTGTTAATTGAATTGGTAGATTTGGAAAGAAAAATTGTAAATATTCGGCAAAACCAATTGCCAACATGACAGTTGCCCCGATACCTCCTAATATTAAGGAAATCGTTGCTAAATAGCCAAGTGTCGGGTTTAATAGGCGTTTATTATAGTGATATGTTCCACCAGTTGCTGGCATTGCAGCTCCTAGTTGTGCATAAAAAATTGAACCAAAAAACGCGGGAATAAACGCAATAAAGTAAGCTAAAAATAAGGACGGACCAGTTTGCCCAGCAATCGGTGCTAATAAAATAAATATTGAGGCTCCTATTACCGTTCCAACAATAATAGCTATCGCACCTATTAGACCAATTTTCTTAGGTGAATTATCCATTTATAAATTCCTCCTTTAATCATTTTTTTTAATACTAAATTTACATGTTAGATTATCACCTCCCAACGATAACTATTTTTTTACTTCTTAACCCACTCTTCAGATACCCTATCATAGTAGTCGTACGGATTATCTGCTAATTGATGTTTAGCAATTCTCTCCGAGGGTGTGATAGGCATATCACTTCTTATTTCCCAATATCTCGGTACTTTAAATGAAGCTAAATGATTTGTACAATGAGCTATTAATTGTTCAATCAACTTGTCTTTATCAACAGATTCATCCGTTGGGACTACATGGGCTTTCACCTCTTCCCCACGAATTTCATCTTCGACTGCGGTACATGCCGCAATTCGCACTTGGTCATTTAACATGATTACTTCTTCAACTTCGGCAGCAGCAATATTTTCTCCACTCCGGCGAATCATATCTTTTACCCTTCCGCCATAAAAAATAATGCCATCTTCATTCATATAGGCAATATCGCCTGTATGGAACCAACCATTTCTGAAGACTTCATTGGTTGCCTCTTCATTTTTAAAGTAACCATCCATCATTCCTTTACCGCGGAAAACCATTTCACCTAACTCGCCACGTTCGGCAAGTTGCCCATCGCTTTTAACGATTCGCACTTCACGATCTGTTGCTGGACGACCTAATGCACCAGTTCCTACATAAGCATCGTGCTCATGGACTCTCATCGAAATATCATATCCCGTTTCCGTCATACCAAAAACTTCATGCCATGGAACATTCCATCTTTTCTCAATTTGTTCATGTAAATGGGATGGAATCGCTGAACAACCAATAAACCTAACTTTATGATTTTTTTCTTCAAATGATTCTGGCATTTTCAATAAAAGAATCGGCATGTTTCCTAATACGTAAAAAAATGTTACCCCATAATCGTAAACTTTTTTCCAAAATACGGATGGGCTAAATCGATCTAGGATCACTAATGTAGAACCGTTAACTAGCGCTGCCATCGTATTCCACTGCGGATCCATATAATAAAATGGCTGTGATGTTAATAAAATATCTTCATTATGAATACCAATTAACGATTTATCGGCTATTTTCTCACCAATATTAATCCAATATTTTTGTGTGAGCATACATCCCTTTGGTTTTCCCGTTGTTCCAGATGTATATTGTATATTCATTAATGTTTCCGAAAAAATATTTCTATCATATTTGTAAGTGTTAGAAAACTTTTGCATTAAATTAGGTAAATAACCATCAGCTTCATTATTTTCTTCATCTACTGTTATTAAGGTAAAAGATGCCTCACGTTTTGTTCGCAATGAATTTAACATCTCTACTTTTTCATTTGTCGTAATGACTAGTTTCGCTTCTGAATGATTGATTTGATACTTAGCATCAAAAGCTTGATAACGATAGTTTAATGGAACTGTCACTCCGCCAATCAATCCTAATCCGAGCCAACTGAATGGAAAAGACGATATATTAGGCATCATTAAGGCGACTTTGTCACCTTTTTTAATACCAAGACCAGTTAAAATTGAAGCGTAGTGCTCTGCTCTTTCCTTCACTTCATTAAAACTATATTTTTCATTCGTATCATCGAATATAAGTGCTGTTTTATCTCCCCAATTTTGTGCCGCTTGTTGAATAACTTCATAAAAATTATCTAAACCATTTTTTTGATTCACTACAGACATTATTCTTCCTCCTCATTCACTGTACAATTTAATTAACGCTCTTATCTCACTATCCAAACTTTCTTCCAACGTTCCTGAATAACTTTCATGTAACAATTGATTAACCGTATTAATCGACTTTAAAGACCTTTCACTTAAAACATTTATTTTGTCAATAACTTTTTCCAACAATTCATTTTCCGCGAAAACCTCATTGAATAATCCCAGTTCATGTGCCTCTTTAGCTTCGATATTTTCACCAAAATATAGTAATTCTTTTACCTTTTGAAGTCCTAATTTTTTAGGTAAAAAATATGATGACCCTTGTGTAATGGATAAACCAATTTTTAATTCTGGAAATCCAATTTTAGTGCTTGAAGCTGCGTAAATTAAATCACTATTTAAAGCAATCTCAAATCCAGCCCCTAATGCATAACCATGAAGGGCAGAAATAACTGGGGCCTCATATTGAACTATTAGTTTTGTAATTTCTTGCATTTTATTTAAGTAAGTCAACATTTTTTGTTCATCCGTTAAATCAACTGGTTCACTAAGGTCATGACCAGAACAAAAGCTATCTCCACGACCTCTTATTAATAATATTTTTGGTGAAGATTTTGTTAAGTTTGATAGAGCATCATGAAGGTCATAAACCATTCCCTCTGAAAGCGCATTTAATTTCTGTGGACGATTTAGCACAATTTCATTATAATTTTCTTTACTATTCAACTCGATAGTTTCATACATTGATCAAACCCTCCTTACTTTTTAATAATCTTTTGGCATTACGATAAAAAAGTTTCTCAAGAACTTCTTCTTTCAATCCTAGTTGCAAAAATCCTTTTTTAGCTCTTTCAAAATCTAATACAGGCCAATCTGTACCGAATAAAATTTGATTTTGCAATAAGTTGTTCATTAATACGAATAAAGTTTCCCAACCAGAACCAGGTAAAGCGATATACTTAGGATCTAACCCACCAAATTCTATAAATACATTTCGATGTCTTCTTGCAATAGCGGTCATCTGTGGAATCCACGGCCATCCACCATGACAAGCAATAATTTTTAATGGTGGAAAATCAATCGCAATTTGGTCAATAAACAGTGGATTATTTTCAGTAATCGCACTTTTCATCGAATAATGAACTCCTGTATGAAAAGTTACAATTAGCCCTAACCTTGCCGCAGTTGCATATAATGGATAAAGTCTTCTATCCAATGGATCAACATCGAAAAATATCGGTTGTAAATTGATCCCCTTTAAACCTAATTGATGAATCGACTCTGCTTGCTCGACCAATGATAGCGGTTTCAAATTATCTAAATTAACAGTACCAAAGCCTGCAAATTTATCAGGATACTCCTTTACTAATGAAGCTGTTTTTTCATTTAATTTATTAGCATCTTCACCGAACTCATATTCGGCATGAATAACCGCCAATTCAATTTCCGCTTCTTCCATCTCTTTTAGGAGCACTTCCGTTGACTTCATTCCAGCATCATAAACACTAAATATCTCATTATATTTCCCATAAAACTCCATCATTTCTTCTCTTGTTACTTGCCTGAATTCCTCCGGTAGTCTTACTCTAATATCGATAACCAAATAATACCCTCCTATGTTTATTGAACTATTTTTTGACCGTATATTGCATATTGTTCAGCAATTTCATCAAGGCCTAACCTTCCATCACTTCGATACCAATGAGCAACTCCTGTACAAAGACTTATAATGGCAAATGAAGTAATATGTAAATCCTGAAAATGAAATTGGCCTTGTCTTTTTCCCTCATCTAGAATATCTTTCCAAATTTGTTCATATTTATTACGTTGGGCTTTAATTTTTTGTTTACTTTCACCTTCTAATGAACGATATTCTGTATCAACTACGAGAGCCGGTAAACGTTCATTACCATGGGTTTTAACATGGTATTTAATTAATTCACCAAGTTTTTCCTCTGCAGAAGCATTTCCTATATGTTGTAATACTTTTTCGGCACCAGAAATTAAGTGATTTAAATATCGCTCCATGACTAAATCAAGCAGTTCCTTTTTATTTTTCATGTAATGATATAAAGTTGCCGATGTTAAATCTACCTCATTGGCAATATCCCTAATACTTGTTGCGGAATAACCTTTTTCAGAAAATAAATTGATGGCTGCATTTAATATTTTAGCTTCAACTGATTCCATATAGACACCTGCCATTTTTAAATGTAAAGTTTTTAGAAAATTGCTATTTTTTATTATTCTATCAATCGATTGATAGAATTGCAAGAGGAAAATTTTAATTTCAATTATTTTGACGTTGATTTTTTGTAAATATGATGAATTTCATTTATAATAATTCAATAATATAATTGGAGAATTATGATGTTACCAACATTTACAACTGACAGGTTAATTTTACGAGAAAGAACGATGATTGATTTGGAGTCTTGTTTGTTGATGGATCGAGACCCTGAAGTAGTCCAGTACATCGATGGGCCGTGGAATGATACGGAAAAACATAGAAATTTTGTAATAGGGCGAATTTTACATCGTTATCCTGATGGGTTAGGATATTGGACAATTGTGGATAAAAAGAATCGGCAATTTTTAGGTTGGATATTATTAATCCCAGTCGATTTTACAGGCCCGAAAATCGAAATTGGTTGGCGTTTAGTCCGTAATTCATGGGGAAAAGGCTATGCGACCGAAGCTGCGGAAACTATTTTACTCCATGCTATTAATACTGTGGGCATTCGGAAGATTTTTGCTGATATTCACCCTGAAAATATCGGCTCTATGAAGGTTGCTAAAAAACTTGGGTTTCTTAATAAAGGATTAATAAAAAATGAAGACGAAACGTTTTATCGTTACATATACGAACGATAAAAAGTATCCATCTTCATTTTGCTAGTGAATACATATATGGTTGGATTAGTTTTCTAACCTCATCTGTCGAATTTGTACTCATCAATTGATGCCTCAGTCCACTTGCTCCCTTAAATCCACGAATATATATTTTGAAAAATCGTAATAATGGTTTGAAAGGTCTATCTCCAAGTTCTTGTGAATATTTATCATGTAAATCAAGTTGTAATAATAATAAATGAAGATATTCATTCACGTCATGTTCTCGAGGATATTTTTCAAAAGCAAAAGGATTCGTAAACACACCACGACCTATCATAATCCCATCGACACCGTACTGATCCACCAGTTGTTCTCCCGTTTTTCGATCCGGGATATCTCCGTTAATCGTTAATAACGTTTGTGGTGCTATTTCATCTCTTAACTGTTTAATTTCTGGAATTAACTCCCAATGAGCATCCACTTTACTCATTTCTTTTCGCGTTCTTAGGTGGATGGACAGATTCGCAATGTCTTGTTGCAGAATATGGGGTAGCCACTCTTTCCATTCAGCGACATCAATATAACCGAGTCGAGTTTTAACACTGACAGGAAGTCCACCAGCCTTTGATGCCTCGATAATCCTAACAGCCGTTTCTGGATGATTTATTAATCCTGCTCCCCTACCTTTTGCAGCGACATTTTGCACCGGACAGCCCATATTAATATCGATACCTTTAAAGTCAAGCTCTTTCATACCAATACTCATTTTTTTAAAGTATTCTGGATTGTCTCCCCAAATATGGGCAACAATCGGTTGTTCATCTTCGGTGAAAGCTAATCGACTACGAACACTTTCCTCACCATCTGGATGGCAGTAACTCGTCGTATTCGCAAACTCTGTAAAAAATACATCTGGACGCCCTGCCTTACTAATGACATGACGAAATACAACATCTGTTACATCCTCCATTGGTGCTAATATAAAAAAAGGCTTCGGTAAATCAAGCCAAAAATTATGATTACTCATTGTATTCCCCTACCTCTGTTGCCTTAAAATTTCAAATATTAGAATAAGTCCTTTACACTTATACCACTTAATGTTGTCAGTTTTCAAGAGATAAGATTTTCGTATCGAAATTTATTTTCCGTCCGCTATTCGAATCCTATGTCGTTCAATCATTTCAACCATTTCAGCAAATGAATACTTTCCATTAACAACATCTACGACAAAATCCTGTTCTTCCTCTATGCCCATCGTCCATTCATATTGATTTCTTTGTAAAAATATAATAAGCGAAGCAAGAGCTGTCCGTTTGTTGGCATTAAAAAAAGCATGGTTTTTTGCAATTGATTCAAAAAGTGACCCAGCTTTTTCATCAATTGTCATATATGCATCCTCTCCAAATGCCGATTGTTTTGGGCGATTTATTGCTGAGTCGAGGAGTCGATGGTCTTTCACTCCCACTTGTTCCATCGGGGAATATAAACGAATTTGCAATGTATTAGTAAAAATGACTTGTTCAGCTGTTAAATAAATGATATTTTTCATTATCTATCTACTAATCCTTTAAAAGCCTCATCATGTTCTTTTATTACTTCGTTTAAAGTATCCATAAATTCCTCATCAACACCTTTTGGCAGTTCAATATTTTCTTTTTTCTGCAAAGTAATTTTTCCGTTATTTGTTTTTATTTGGACGTGGTCTCCATACGATAATCCAATTTCCTTTAACATATTTGCAGGAATCGTAATCCCTAGACTATTTCCGATTTTAGTAATTTTCCGGTCTACTTCTGACATTACAAAAACCACCTTTCATTATAACCGTTATAACGATTATAACATAAGTAATGGAATAATAAAATCGAAATTTCAACTAATCATTACAATCTATTAGACTAATTAAGTCATCTACAACTTCTTCCACTGTACGATTGTTTATAAAATACTTATGTTTAATTTTTTTAAAGGTATTATGTTTGGCATAAAGTAATATCTTTCTGTATTTCACATAAATAATGTTTTTTATGTTGTTCTTTATAACCATCATCTTCGAGTATTTCATCATTCTCATCTGTAAATATCAATTTATCAAAAATGTGATCTTTAGTATCTTGCAGTTCTATTGCCATCACACCTTTTTGTTCTATTAATCTGTTGAAATTTCTAGCATAATGAACCGGGGGCGATACTGCAATGACAGTTTTTTCATTATTTTCATTTACCAATTCTTTTAACAAATTTCCTTTTACCCTGGATCCTCTTTCAGTAAAAGGATGATTATTAACAAACTTTTCTATTGAAGTAGAAAATCTTTTATAATTTCTGTATCTAAATCGACAAAACGATAATCCAATTTTCCAGCTAATAACTCTCCAGTTACTGATTTTCCTACATTTGAAACGCCAAAAAGTAAAATAACCATACAAATGCTCTCTCGTACTTAAAAGCTTTAACTTTCAATAATAACATCTAAACCATCATTAAATAAATCATCAATTGTTTTTCCTGAAGAAAAGTATTTTTCTACCGCTTCAGTCGTTAGTGGATGGTTCTTTTTAAAATTTTCCTCATTAAAATTTTTCATTATTTCAGGGGATGGTACCATTTGTTCTTCAATGACAAAACCGAAAGTATAACGAGTAGCAGTTACGACTATTAATCTCGATTGTTGGAGATCTACCCCACTATCAACAAGTGTTTTAATCGATTTTTCTGATAACTTTGCCAATGTTGAAGACATATGAGCAGAGGCGACAATCCGTCCACCATCCTCATATAGAAGTAAAGATTTTCTTAACTTTTTAAAAATATCTTTTAACCAATTTTGCCATAATTCATTTTTACTAATTGATTTTAACCTGAAAAATTCTTTTTCTAAAATAACTTCTGCCATACTATTCACTAATGCTTCCTTATTTTTAAAATGCCAATATAATGCAGATGCATATACATCCAACCTTTTGGCAAGTTTTCTTAAAGTTACTCCCTCAAGTCCATCTTCATTTAGTAATTGTAATGCCTCATCTATAATAATTTCCTTTTTTAATGTCATTCAATGCCCCACTCCTCAAACTTAAAAAATTCTTGATATTACTACTTGACATTATAACATAAAAAAATTATACTGAACGCAGTTCAATTGAACATCGTTCAATAACTTTGGATTATAGAGGGAGGTATAAATAATGGAATTTCAAGAAATAGAAAATTTCAAAAATACTAAAAGGAAAAAGTGGTATAGTTTATCATCCCCTGTTGGCTTTGTCATCTTTATTAATGGGATTGTTTTATTCCCAATACTAGTTCGTTATCTATTTATCATGAATTAGAAAGGAGAAGATTTTAATGAAAGCTGCAATATTGCACAATTTTGGGGAAATTCCCATTTATGGAAATTTTGCTGAACCAGTGGCAGGGAATGATGAAGTACTTATTAATGTAAAAGCG
>Ga0079225_10000562_pt1 | contig 20024 bp, 15 predicted proteins | sample Poulit2012_FD_76344 | JGI IMG/M metagenome (GOLD analysis project Ga0079225, IMG submission 76344) | Agricultural soil microbial communities from Georgia to study Nitrogen management - Poultry litter 2012 | ecosystem: Environmental > Terrestrial > Soil > Agricultural land | place: USA: Georgia... | reverse complement strand
AGCGGGTTGACGGGTTGGCGAGTTACGGGTTGATAAATGTTTTTTTAACTGTATAGGTGTAAATTAGCTGTGTGAAATAATCTTTCACGTGTGTGCTACCTAATTCATTTCAATCATATCAAAACTTTTTTCTCCTGAATATCTGAAAATTATCGACTGGTAAAATGGAAAATAAAGTTAGAATGGTTTTTGGCTTGATAGGATAAGTGGAAATAAAGTAAAATATTGTTGATTTCAAACTGTGCCAGTTTTACGGTTTGATTTGTGCCAATAAATAAAACGGACCAAGCTGCCCCCCTCTCCCAAAGTAAAATTTCAGTACTGTCATTCCAGACTAAGCTGACCCCCTAAACATTATTTTTTATCAGATGAAACCCCAGGGCATTTTTTTTGCGTGAAGGATTGCAGCGGCATCCTTTTTTTTGAGAGTCAAGTGGTTTTGAAATGGTGATTTTGTTTTAGGAGTTTACCATTTTACGGAGTGAGGGTGTTATCAAAAAAAAGATATAGCGGAAAGCCTGACCCCGGATTTTGGAACGGGAAGTTTTTGGTCAACTGCAGATTTTAATTGGGAGCGTGCCGTTTGATTTTAAGGAAAAACCGGGGGCACGCCCAAATTATAAGAATTAAAAATATTTTATTCACTGTTCACCGGTTACTTAAAGAAGCACCGATAAATATCATTCCCAAAGCAACCCGAAACCCGAAACCCAAACTCAAAACCCCAGAAAATATTTCAAAAAAATAACCAAGCCGTCAAACCGCAGGCTAAATTTATTTTTATCAACTTTGCAGATTGGTTTTAGCACCTGTTATGAGTATTATTCTACCATTTTTATCGGTTGTATTGGGATTTATCATTGCTCTTTTTATGAAGAGGCATACACGAATCACTCAACATTTACTTTCTTTTAGTGGCGCGCTGTTGTTATCGGTTTTGGTGTTTGAGTTTTTGCCTCATGTGTATCAGGATTACCAACCAATAATTGGTGTTTTGGTGATGTCGGGTGTGCTTCTGCAAGTGCTCTTAGAGTTTATGTCAAAAGGAGCAGAACATGGACACACCCACGCAGATGAGAATTTAAAAAGATTTCCAATGCTAATGTTTATCGGTTTATGTATCCATTCTTTTATGGAAGGATTTCCTATTGCCAACAATCCTCATCTGATGATTGGCGTGGTTTTGCATAAACTTCCTGTGGCGATAGTAATCTCGACATTTTTGCTCAATTCGAATTTAAGCAAAACGAAGATTTATATTTTTATCTTGCTTTTTTCGCTAATGACTCCTTTGGGAAGTGTCTTGGATCAAAGATTTATTACTTCCTCGGAAATGGAACATTATATCGAAGCGGTGGTCGTCGGAATATTGCTGCACGTTTCTACGACTATTTTGTTCGAATCTTCAAAAAACCATCAATTCAACTGGGCGAAAATTATTTCTATACTTTTAGGAATTGGCCTGGCATATTTGATGTAAATCCATCAAAGCAGCTTAGAATAACTACGGTTTAAAAAGAATTTGTTTTGTTACCTTAGGTTTTTGCATCTTTGTACTATGAAATGGACTCCAATATTTTTCTTTTTTTTATCTCTTGTTGGATTTTCGCAAGAAATCGAAACAGCGTTGATTTCTCAAACTCCTTTTTCTCACGAAAGGTTTTTGGGGATAGATAAATATGAAAGTCAGTACAGCATCGATAAAAATACCTTGTATAAAAAGACTCCTGAGAAAACTTATCAATTTAGCGCCTTGCAATTGGGAGAATTAACTTCTGTAGATATTTTAAATCCGCTAAAAATCGTGTTGTTTTACAGAGATCTCAATACTGCAATACTGTTGGATGACAAACTAAGTGAGATTGAAAGAGTGCGATTTAATGAATTATCAGAATTTAAGACTCCTGCTTTTGTGACCAAAGCGACCAGAAGTAACCTTTGGGTTTTTAATATAAACACCCAGACATTGGAAATTTTTGATTATAAACAGAAAAAAGTAATAGCGCAATCACAATCGATTCCTCAACCGGTTATCGATCAGCAAAGTAATTTTAATTATTGTTGGTTATTGACGGCTGATAAGTTAAAACGCTATAATATTTATGGGAGTTTTGTGGAGGAGTTTCTGGTGGAAGATATTACCGATATAAGTTTTTACAACAATTATATTTTACTCTTAAATGTTGAAGGGGAGCTGCAAATATTGGATTATAAAGCAAAAGAATTCCAAACCTTGTCTCTACCCGAAATTAAAATCAGGGATATTTACACAGCTGATAAAAATATTTATATTTACGATGGAGAGACGCTCTATCACTATACATTTAACTTTTCAAAATAAAAAACATGCATGTAGCCATTGCCGGAAACATCGGAGCTGGAAAAACTACGCTTACCGGACTTCTTGCCAAACATTATAAATGGGAAGCACATTATGAAGATGTAATTGACAATCCTTATTTAGAAGATTTTTATAACAAAATGGATCGCTGGTCTTTTAATCTGCAAGTTTATTTTTTAAGCAGTCGATTTAAGCAGATCATCAAAATTCGGGATAGTGGAAAAGATGTGGTTCAAGACCGTACGATTTATGAAGATGCCAATATTTTTGCGCCCAATTTGAAGGATATGGGGTTGATGAGTACTCGAGATTATAATAGTTACAAATCTCTTTTTGAGCTGATGGAAACCGTTACCGCTTCCCCTGATTTATTGATTTATTTGCGCAGCAGCGTCCCAAATTTAGTCGCTCAAATCCAAGCAAGAGGAAGGGAATATGAGAATTCTATTTCTATCGATTACCTCAATAATCTTAATAAAAGATATGAAAATTGGATTGAAGGGTATGACAAAGGAAAACTTTTGATAATCGATGTGGACAAAGTGAATTTTGTGGATAACGCCGAAGATTTAGGGGAAATTATCAATAGAATAGATGGGGAAATACACGGGTTGTTTGGCTGATTTTTCCGACTTGATATTATTCGGAATTTACACGTTAATTTTCAAATAAAACGACAAGCAAATACTTTATAGCTTTTGGAATTCTTAAATAATATAGATAGGTTTGTAAGAAACACTGGTGTTTAATTGGTTTTAAATAGAAGTTTAGCATATTTTTATTGTAGAACTTAAAACAAATCGGACTATGGAGAAAAAAAAAGATTATTCGTACACAAAATTGGATAACCCCAAGAATAAAGGTTCTGCACAGCTTTTTGAAAATCCGATTTTAGAGAAACTGACGCACACCCATATTTCTGCTCCACTGATTATCTTTAGTTTAGTAGCGGCAGGATTGATTTATTACGGAATTACCCAAAAAGGATTTTCAGGATTACAAATAACGGGGCTTTTTGCTATTGGCGTTTTTATATTTACTTTAGTGGAATACTTACTGCATCGTTTTTTATACCACATCCCTCCTACTACGAAGTTTAGAACAGACCTCTCTTACACGATGCACGGAAATCACCACGATTACCCCAAAGACAAAATGCGACTGGCCATGCCACCGATTTTGGGATTAGTGCTGGCTACGGTTTTATACTTATTTTTCTGGATTTTCCTAAGAGATTACACCTATGGATTCCTCGCAGGATTTATAATGGGATATGCCGGTTATATCGGAATACATTATATTTTGCATACTTATAACCCTCCAAGAAATCGCTTTAAATACCTGTGGGATCATCACGCTATTCATCATTATCGAGAAGATGATCGCGCTTTTGGCGTTTCTTCCCCGTTGTGGGATTATGTCTTTAACACCATGCCCCGAAAAGGAGAAGAGCTGAAAGCTTATAGAGAAGCACAGCGGAAGGCTAGGAAGAAGAATGATGATAAATGATTGTGGGATGAGTTTATCTGAATAGCCAAAGGTGAGATTTGGGCTTTATAGATAATGCCTGTAATTTACTTTAACGATGATATTTTCAATTTTAATACACTTAAATAAAAAATCATTAATTTGATTGTCTGGCAGTAGCGTTCAAATTGGGCTAAAGCCCGAAGTAGATCGCTAAAATTTAGCCGTTGGATAAATCCAACGGTAATAGATTTAGTGTTGTGAATGTTTAAAAAACAAGGCAGCTTTTTTTGTTGTGAAGGTTGACCTCCTCAGGTTGTTTTAACTTGACAAGAAGCTAAAATCTATTACAGTCTGCTTTAGCTGACTGTAACAAAGCAGTCTCGAAAACTGGGCTTTAGCCCAACCTTCAATGTTGTTCTTATTTATAGTGAAAATTTTTGTTTGCCAAGGCAGTTTTAAACTTGAGCTTAGATAAGCTACAGATTTTTCTCAATATCGTCCATAACCTTATTAAATTACAACCCACTGCTGGTGCGCGAACATGTCCGCCTTGGGAGGATCCTTTCGCGTTCCTTAGTGGACCCTAAATTCCAAACACGCGTCAACCACTGCTGGTGCGCGAACATGTCCGCCTTGGGAGGATCTTTTCGCGTTCCTTAGCGGTTCAGTAATGTGAAAAGTTATACAGATGGGAAGAGTTATTAGATTCTGAAGAAGAAGGAACGCGATGCAATCGCGCACCAGCGGAGGGGAACAATTGAGTTTTCTACATTCACGATTAGAAAACTCTAAAATATGGATTTGAAATTAAATATCAACACCCAATTAAACTACAGCTATTAGGAACAAAAATTATGGTCTTCTCGCTGATAGAGTGATTTTTTTCGTTTGATCAAAACTTCAAAATAACTCCACACAAAGTTAATCTCCCATCTATTCTCCTAACTAATGCCTATTTTTGCCCCCAAATAAAAACAACAATAAAAATGTCAAAAATTCGCCTTACCAAACGCTACACTTTTGAAACCGGCCATGCGCTTTATGGCTATGACGGAAAATGCAAAAATGTGCACGGACACGGTTATAAAATGTTTGTCACTATTATCGGAGAACCCATTCAGGACAGCGATCACGTCAAGCACGGCATGGTGATGGATTTTGGAGATTTGAAGAAAATCGTCAAAGAGGAAATAGTCGATAAATACGATCACGCTATCGTTTTCAGCAAAAACTCTCCGCATAAAGAACTCGGAGAAACTTTAAAAGAAAAAGGTCATCACGTAATTTTGGCAGATTTCCAACCGACCAGTGAGATGTTAGTCCTTCATTTTGCAGACATTATCAGGAAACGCCTTCCGGAAAACATCGAGTTATATTCTATTAAGTTGCAAGAAACCGAAACGAGTTATGCAGAATGGTATGCTTCGGATAATGATTAAATAAAAACATTTTCGGAACTTCACCCCAAGTCATAAAATATTTATAACATACATCAGTTGTATCACTGATGCGTAGATTGGTTTTCTTTATAAGTTTTTTCTCCTCCCTTGGGTTATTTGCACAAGAGACAGATAGCTTATTGGTAAAAAAAACATATCCAACGCAAGACAGTATTCAGCTTGATACCTTGAGCATTAATCCGAATGGATTTCAAGTTTTGGATTTAAAAAGCCGCATTATCGCTTCGAAATATTACAAAGTAGATTTTGCAAAATCCTATTTGTATCCAGCAGATAGTCTGATGAGGTCCACTGATTCCTTGCGTGTCAATTATCGTTTATATCCCGAGTTTCTGACAAAAACTTACAGTCAATTTGATTCTAAAAGAATTATCAGCAAACTTCGCGATCGAACCGGGTTGTATCAACTGGGAGAAAGCCGGAAAGAAAAAGACTTTAAACCTTTTGATGGGTTGAATACTACGGGAAGTATTTCTAGAGGAATCACTGCCGGAACCAATCAAAATTCAGTTTTAGATTCAAAATTAGATTTACAGATAAACGGGAAAATCTCTGAAAATGTAGGGATTAGAGCCTCGATTCAAGATTCTGATATTCCGATTCAGCAAGCGGGGTATTCGCAGAGCCTCAATGAATTTGATCAGATTTTTATTGAAATTTATGGAGAAAATTGGAAAATCAGAGGAGGAGATGTCGATTTGGAACAAAAGGATTCCTATTTCGGAAAATTTCATAAAAAAGTACAAGGATTAGCCATAAACACCACCTTAAATCCAACCGGAAATCGAACAGAAATCTTTGCTTCTGGCGCTTTGGTGAAAGGGGTTTTCACCCGAAATAAATTTGACGGACAAGAGGGAAACCAAGGACCCTACAAGCTCAGAGGACCCAACGGCGAGCTGTTTGCGCTGGTAGTTTCGGGAAGTGAAGTCGTTTATGTAAACGGAATTCGCCTCAAACGCGGAGAAGATGAAGATTACATCATCGATTATAATGCCGGAGAGATTTTGTTCAATTCCACTTACCCCATCACTTCAGAAATGCGGATTACGGTAGAATTTCAATATTCCGACAGAAATTACTCCCGTGTAATAGCCACTGCCGGCGCAAAACATTATACTGAAGATTTTGAAATCGGGGGATTTGTTTACAATGAAAACGATTTGCGAAATCAACCTTTACAACAAGACTTAACCGATGAACAAAAGCAAGTTTTAGCCGACGCCGGAGATGATGAAGAGCTGATGTATTCTCCGAGCGCCATACCGGCAGAATTCTCTGAAAACCAGGTGCTTTATAGAAAAGAAATGATCGATGGTCAAGAAATATTCGTGTATTCCACCAATCCGGAAGACGATTTGTTTAAAGTAAAATTTAGCCGGGTAGGCAAAAATCAAGGAGATTACGTATTGACCGATCACACCACAATTTCTCGGGTTTATGAATATGTTTCTCCTGTTGACGGAATTCCTCAAGGAGAATACGCGCCGATTACTCGCTTGTTTCCACCCAATCAATTGCAAATGGCGGTGATCAACGGGAGATATCATCCTTCAGATAAAACAGATGTTAAATTTGAACTGGCGGGAAGTTCTTATGATAAAAACTTGTTTTCAGACTTAGATTCGGGCGACAACGAAGGATATGCCGGACATTTAGAAGCCAAGCAAAATATATTCACCGCAGCTGACAATACAAAGATCAATGCTTTTGCCAAAGTTGATTTTATTCAAAAGGACTTTGAAAGTGTCGAACCGTTATACAATGTGGAATTTGATCGAGATTGGAACCTCGAAGACCCTTATGGGAATCATTCTTTAATAGATGCGGGAGTAGAGTATATTCAAAATGAACACGGGATGGCGCGCTATACTTTTCAGAAACTGGATTACAGCAATTTCAGTGGAAATCGACAATCGTTAAACTCCCATTTGAAATTTGGAAATTTAACCACCAATATAAACGCCAGTTATCTCAACAATAAAAGCGATAAATTCACCTCGGAATTTCTACGACTCAATGCAGAAGCGGTTTATCAATACAAACCTTTTTGGACCGGAGTTCGGTTTGATGGGGAAGACAATCAACAGATAGATAAAACCACTAATGAACTGACCGGTTTAAGTCAACGTTATCAAAGTTATGAAGTCTTTACCGGAGTAGGAGACAGCACAGCGGTTTATGCAGAAGTTGGCTATCGCTATCGGGTGACCGACAGTTTGCGCAACAATTCTTTACAGAAAGACGCTTCGGCGCATAATTACTATATCAAATCACAGCTGCTTCAATCTGCCAATTCAAAACTTTCAGTATTTCTTAATTATAGAGAAGTTGACCGCAGAGATGAAGAAAATAAAAAGGAGCGTTCTTTGAACTCCAGAATTCGGTACAATCAATATTTATTCGATCGGGTTGTCAATTGGAGTACGGTTTACGAAACCAACAGCGGAACCCTTCCTCAGCAAGAATATACATTTGTGGAAGTAGAACCCGGACAAGGAGAATATATGTGGATCGATTACAACGAAGACGGCATTCAAGATTTAGACGAATTTGAAATTGCCACTTATCCGGATGAAGCAAAATATATCCGCGTGCTTTTACCCAATCAAATTTTTGTCAAAACTCGTCAGACCAAGCTCAGTCAGATTCTCAGTTTGAACTTTCAACAATTAGCGCAAACTAAAGGTTCTGATCATTGGCTGACCCATTTTCATAATCAAACCTCGTATTTGGTAGATCGCAAAGTGGCACGAGAGGGAAATAATTTTAATTTAAATCCATTTAAATCCGAGGGAGAAGAACTGGCTGTCAACCTTAATTTCAGAAACACCCTATTTTTTAATAGAGGGAAGCAGCATTACACCACTTCTTATACTTTTATTTCTTCACGCAACAAAAATCTTTTTTCCACCGGTTTGCAAGAAAGTAAATTGGAAAGTCATCAGTTGGCTTTCAACCATAAAATTGGGGAAAGTTGGGTTTTCAAATATAAAAATGATTTGAGCTCCTCCGCCAATACTTCTGAAAGTTTTCAAAACAGAGATTATCGCATCCGCGGATTGAAATTTAATCCAAAAGTATCTTATTTAGCCAGTCAGAATATAAGCTTTGATGTGTATTATCAATATCATCAGCGACAAAATAAGATCGGGAATGAAGAACAGCTGAATCAGCAAAAATTAGGTACTTCTTTTAGTTTTTCCGGAAGCGATCAATATGCTATCAATGGTCAGTTTAATTATATTTACAACAATTTCTCCGGCGATGCTTTTTCCCCGGTAGCTTATGAGATGTTGCAAGGTTTACAACCCGCTAAAAACTTTACTTGGGAGTTGCTTTTCCAAAAGAAAATCACGAATTACTTAGATTTAAATTTTGCTTATTATGGACGAAAGAGTGAAAATGCACAAGCCATTCATACAGGAAGCGTACAACTCAAAGCTTATTTTTAAAAACAAAATTCTTTTCTCCTAAAAATTTTCTATCTTTCCATAAAACACGACTGATAGATAACAATACAACATACGCAAATATATTTTTGTGTGCAATGCGATTTATCATATTGTGCTAAATCAATTTTTTAGAGCTTAGCGGCATATAATTAATAATCTTTTACTTTAATTCCATATTCTATGAAAAAACAAATTCCCATAACAGAAATTATGTCAACCAACCCGGTGACAATCGATCCATCTCAATCTTTATACGACGTAGAAGAGGCTCTCAACCGACATGGGATTCGACACATTCCTGTCGTGGAAGAAGATCACTTGATAGGCGTTATCAGTCGCTCCGATTTGTTAAAAATCAGCGTAACCGATTTAAACGAAGATGAAGACGATGTGGAATCTGTGGTTTATAATATGTACACCATTTCACAAGTGATGACAAAAGTACCCGTGTTTATCGATAAAAATTATACTATAAAAGAAGCAGCAGAATTACTTATCAAACAAAGTTTTCACTCCTTGCCGGTAGTAGAAGAAGGAAAACTGGTCGGAATTGTAACCTCGAAAGATTTAATAAGATACTTGATCAAATTATCTGAATGAGACGGGATATTTAGTTGGCGGATTGTTGAGTTACAAGTTAGTGGACTAACTGCGAACCGCAATGAGCTTTAGAGTTGGGGAGTTACTGATTAACGAGATTAATTTGCGAATCCAAAACAGTCAACTTATATGGGGAAACTCAATTTATAATGGCTATAGTTTATTTCTGCGTTGATATTCTGATTTTATGGGTAAAAATATAATGTATATTTTCAATTTTGTTGGTAGAAAATCCAATCACACCTCATTAAGGTTCTTAGATTTACAAAATGTTAAATAATCGAATTTTCGGCCGTTTTTGTTCCCTTTACTGTGTCCGCCTTGGGAGGACCGCGTGCGTCTCGGGAGCAAGGCCCGGGATAAACAAAAAAGGCTGAAAATCATGATTATTTTGCAAATAATAGCTGATTTAAACTACAGTCTTCACGACCTACAACCTACATCCTACCACCTAAAACCCGATACCCGTAATGAGTTACGAGTTGTCGAGTTGACGAGTTACGAGTTATCGAGATTGATTTTCGAATCCAAAACAGTCAACGCTATTTAGGGAAGCTCATACGACCTACCTCCTACAACCTACCACCTAAGACCTACCGCCTACCACCTACCTCCTACCACCCCGCAACCCACGCCCCCTTTCCCCACAACTGTAGAACTTTTCCACACTTCACAGTTTTGCGCAAAAAATCAAAATCCTGATTGCCAGCACTTTATAGCGTTGGCACTTCAATTGAGTTAGTCTAAGCAGATTAACGAAGATAAATATGCAATCAACTGAAGAAAAATTTATAAATAAATTGAAACAACAGCAAGTTGCTGATGAAGGGCAAAACGCTAATCGCAAAAAATCAAAAAATCCAATTACCACCAAGTCACTGGTGTTGATAGGAAGTTTTTTACTCTTGTGTGGAGCTCTTTTCGCTTTACTATACTTCAATCCTTACTTCGAGCAAATACACCTCGAACGTTTGAATAATTTCGGTGGAAGGCCATTACTTCTTTTCGGATTAAGCCTATTGGCCATCAACGTACTGATGTTGCTTTTTATGTTGTCGCTCTATTTGCGCTACCGTTCCATCCCTCCGGTAACAGATGAACAGTTGTTAAAAACCACTGTCATCGTACCGGCTTACAACGAAGGAGAATTGGTATACAAAACCTTAAAAAGTCTGGTGAAAAGCGATTTCCCCAAAGACAAACTGCAATTGATTGCTATTGACGATGGAAGTCAAGACGATACGTGGATCTGGATGCTGAAAGCTAAAGCCGAATTAGGCGATAAAGTAGCGATCTATCAACAACCAGAAAACCGAGGAAAAAGACACGCACTTCACCGTGGATTCAAATTGGCAACAGGAGAAATTTTCATCACTGTTGACTCTGATTCCATTGTAGATAAAGACACGTTGCGCAATATGGTCAGTCCATTTATAAAAGATCAATCTTGTGGTGCCGTAGCCGGAAATGTGCGCGTACTCAACAGAAAGAAAGGATTGATTCCACAAATGTTAGAAGTGAGTTTTGCCTTTAGTTTTGAATTTATCCGTTCTGCACAAAGTACGTTAGGATCGGTATTTTGTACCCCGGGAGCACTTTCAGCTTACAGAAAGGAAGCGGTAATGAACTGTTTACCGGAATGGATAAATCAAACTTTTATGGGTCAAGCGTCTACGATTGGCGAAGATCGCGCCATGACCAATATGATTCTCAAACAAGGATACAAAGTGTTTTTCCAACGAAATGCCTATGTATTCACAAACACCCCGTTAGAATATAGAAATTTACACAAAATGTTTACTCGTTGGGAGCGCAGTAACGTCCGCGAAACTATAGCGATGAGTAAGTTTGCATTTACCAATTTCAGAGAAGGAGCAAAAACGCCAACTCGATTGTTATTGCTCTACTATTGGTCGCGCTTATTATTGGCCATCCCATTATTGTTGTTGTTGACCATTAGCGTGGTGATGTATCCATTGCTAATCTTAAACGGAACATTGGTCGGAATCTTAGTGTTTTCAAGTATTCAAGCCTTGTTTTATGCGAGATACCGAAACATCAAAGAAAGTTTCTGGGCCTATCCTTATAGTATTTTTTACGCGTTCACCCTGTTTTGGATTACGCCTTACGCAATCCTAACAGCCGGACGCGGCGGATGGCTAACCAGAGAATTGCCAAAAGTTGATTAACCAATTTATCTTAGCAGCCCTATATATGAAGTTACCAATCTATCAGATTTAACCAATCTATGAGCTTCATAACCAATCTATCAATTGTTGGGCGGAAGGAACCTTTCAGAAATGAAGGGTTCCTTTTTTTATAGTAATAATTTGGGCGTGCCCCCGGCGATTACATTAACAACAGGGTATTCTTAATCAGGAAACCTTTCGTTATTATTAAACTTTCCATTCCAAAATCCGGGGTCAGGCTTTCCGCTATATCTTTTTTTGACAACCCAATCGCTCCATAAAAACAATACACAAAAAACTAATAACCTGCTCCAAACCACATTCCCGCAAAAAAAAAGGATGCCGCTTCAATCCTTCACGCGGGGAAACTGTGAGCAAGTGAAGTTGTGAACAAGTGAACCTGTGAAGAAGTGAACAAGCACAGCCAACTCTTCAAGCGGCTCCACGCCCTTGAAGAGTTTCCTCGCTACTAAATAACACCAAAAGACAGAAGCGTGATTTTCCTTCCAATAAACGTTATTACTTTCGTAAGAGAATGGTGAACAAGTGAACGAGTAAACCTGTGAACAAGCACAGCAACTCTTCAAGCGGCTCCACGTCCTTGGAGAGTTTCCTTTTATTTTACTCACTTAAAAGCTTAAACTGTGCAATACCAAAATAAAAAAACAAACCAATCCTCCCCGAATTTGCGAATATCAAATAATTCAAAAGGTGAAGAAGCACAGCCAACTCTTCAAGTGACTCCACGCCCTTGGAGAGTTTCAAACTTATCTTTTGAAAATTGCACGAGTTTATTCATTTTCCAACTACCCAACTACCACCTAAAATCTTCAACCCAAAACCCAAAACCCGAAACTTTTTCCTATTTTAGCCATCCTTATAATTTCTTACTATGGATTGGGAACAATTGCTTTCCTTAAAAAAATTCGGCGATCGGAATATTCGTCTTCGAAAAGATCAAAATGAAACCCGTTTGGGATTTGAAGTGGATTACGATCGGATTATTTTCTCTCCGGCCTTCCGAAGCCTTCAAGATAAAACGCAAGTTATCCCGCTTTCAAAAACAGATTTCGTCCATACACGACTTACCCACAGCTTGGAGGTTTCTGTTGTTGCCCGTTCCTTAGGTCGTGCTGTTGGACAAGAAATTCTCAAAAAACATCCTGAACTGGAGCAACTCGGTTATAAATTCAATGACTTTGGAGCAATTACCGCTGCGGCTGCTTTAGCACACGACATTGGAAACCCACCATTCGGACATTCGGGAGAAAAAGCAATTGGAGGCTATTTTAAATCCGGTGAAGGAAAAAGGTTCCGCTCGGATTTAACCGAAAAACAATATCACGATCTGACTCATTTTGAAGGAAATGCCAACGGATTTAAACTGTTGACCGAAACAAAAAACGGCGTCAAGGATGGTTTGCGATTATCTTATGCCACCCTTGGAGCTTTCACCAAATATCCAAAAGAATCTTTACCACACAAACCCACCTTGGCAGTATCCGATAAAAAATTCGGCTTTTTCCAAAGTGAAAAAGAAATTTTTGCAGATGTAGCCAACAGTCTCGGTTTAATTGAAGTAGAGCAATCTTCCGAACATTACAGATACAAAAGACACCCGTTATCGTTTTTAGTAGAAGCAGCCGATGATATCTGTTATACTTTAATCGATTTTGAAGATGGAATCAACTTGGGCTGGATCGAAGAAGAGTACGCTTTAGAATATTTGGTGAAATTGGTAAAAGACAATATTATTTCCGAAAACTATCACGCACTCACTTCAACCAAAGCAAGAGTGGGTTATTTACGCGCGTTAGCCATCAACACCTTGATTGGAGATGCTATAAACACTTTCTTAAAAAATGAAGAAACCATTCTTGCGGGAAAATTCGACTCCGCTTTATTGGACAAGTCGAAGTATAAAGCTCAAATCAATGATATTATTGCCATTAGCATTAAAAAAGTTTATCGAAGTCAACAGGTACAAGAAAAAGAAATCGCCGGCTATAAAATCATCCATACTTTATTGGCAGCTTTCACAAAAGCGTACGAACGAAAAGCCAAAGGAAATGCCGGGCAATACGAAGAATTAATTGTCGAGAGCTTTTTACCGGATTTAGAGTTTGATGAAAAATCGGTTTATCAAAATTTAATCGATATCTGTAGTGCCTTAGCTTTACTAACCGACGGTGAGGCTTTGCGAATTTATCATAAAATCCAAGGAATGGATTTTTAAAATATTAGTTTGAAACAAAATAACACAACAAGAACAATGATGAGGAGATTTTTTTTACTGACAAGTTTATTGACTTTTATGTTTAGCTATTCCTTTGCGCAAGAGCAAACCGCAAAATGGCTACAAGATCCTGTGATCTCACCGGATGGACAACATTTGCTTTTTGGATACATGGGGAATATCTACAAAGTAAACTCCGATGGCGGTGTTGCTATCCCATTGACCACCGGCGATGTGCATTACAAACATCCGGTTTGGAGTCACGACGGGAAAACCATCGCTTTTTCGAATGATCGATATGGGAATTTCGATGTTTATACAATGGCGGTTAATGGTGGAGAACAGACCAGAATTACCTATCATAGTGCAGATGATATGGCCTATGATTTTACTCCGGACAACAAAAATGTATTAGTTGGAAATCGCCGTGATGCGCCGGCAGAGAGTGTTCGTTTTCCGGGGTTGCGATATTTCCAAAATCTTTATTTGATCCCAACCGAAGGCGGAAGACCGGAATTACTCACCGCTGCCGGTGTCGACAATGCACGATTTAGCCCAGATGGAACTCAACTGGTTTTTCAAAACATAAAAGGGTATGAAGATTATCATCGCAAACACGAAAAAGCTGCTATCACCAGAGATATTTGGATTTACGATATCGAGAATGATACTTATAAACAAATCACTTCTGACAAAAATGAAAATAGAAAACCGCTTTTCAGCAATGACGGAAATGCTGTTTTTTATACCAGCGAAAAAAATGGCGTCCTTAATATTTATAAACATTCCTTAGAGAACCAAAGTGAAGTTCAATTAACCGATTTTGAAAACTTTCCTGTGCGTAGTTTGAGTTTGGCTAAAAACGGAAAATTAGCTTTCAGCTGGAAAGGAGAAATTTACACCAAAACCGAAAATGGAGAACCACAGAAACTCGAGATAAAAATTGAAAATAACCCCGGCTATAACACCATTCAACATAAGAAAATCAATAGTGTGACCGGGTTTGCCGTTAGTCCGGACGAGAAACAAATCGCTTTTGTCAATCGTGGCGAAGTTTTCGTGACCGGTGTTGACAATAAACAGACCAAACGCATCACAAAAACTTCCGAACAAGAACGCATGCTTGCCTGGGCTCCGGATTCGAAAACCTTGTTTTATTCCGCAGAAATAGATAATAGTTGGAATATTTATAAGACTACTTTAAAATATCCGGAGGAAGAGTTTTTCTATGCAGCTACTACTTTAAATACGGAAGAAGTAATTGCAACAGATGCAGAAGAGTTTCAACCTAAAATTTCTCCCGATGGAAAGAAAATCGCTTATGTGGAAAACCGTAACATCCTAAAAGTGATGGATTTAAACAGCGGTAACAAAATCACTGTTCTTCCTGAGGGACACAATTTCTCTTATAGCGATGGAGATTGGGATTTTGAATGGAGTCCCGACAGCAAATGGCTGTTGGTCGATGATGAAAAAGGACATTTTTCAACTTCAAGTACCGCGCTGATTTCCGCTGATGGAAAGGGAGAAATTATCCATCCCGTAAACAGTGGATTTGGTGATTATAGTGCGAAATGGATGCTTGACGGCAAGATGATGACTTATAAAACCAGTAAGTTAGGTCGAAAATCTTTGGCGTACCAAGGCAGTAAAGAAGTAGATATTTACGGCGTGTTCTTCGATCAAAAAGCTTATGATGAATTTACCTTGAGTGAAGATGAATATAAGCTTAAGAAAGCGCGTGAGGAAAAAGAAGAAAAGGATAAAGATGAAAGCGAGAAGAAAAAAGACAAGAAGAAAAAAGATAAAAAGAAAGACGAACCTTTAAAATTGGATTTGGAAAATCTGGATAATCGCAAAGTAAGATTGACCATCAACAGTGCGAGTATCAGCGATTACGCCTTAAACGAAGATGGCAGTAAATTGTATTACTTGGCTGCTTTCGAAAAGGGTTACGATTTATGGGTGACAGAGCCACGCACAAGAGAAACCAAAATCTTGGCTAAACTAAGCACTTCCGGCAGTAAGCTTTACCTCACTAAAGATGAGGAATCCCTGATTTTAAGCAGAAAAGGAAAGCTGGTAAAAGTGGACGCTTCTTCAGGAAAAGTCACGCCAATTACCATGGATGCGCAAATGGAGGTCAATCCGTATGAGGAACGAGAATATATTTATCACCACGCTTGGCGCCAGGTAAGAGAGAAGTTTTACGACCCGGAGATTCACGGAATCGACTGGGAAATGTACAGAGATGAATACGCTAAATTCTTGCCACACATCAATAATAATTATGATTTCCAAATCTTGTTGAGTGAGTTGTTGGGCGAGTTGAATGCTTCTCACACCGGCGGACGATACTCTCCAAAATTCGACAACGAAGAAAAAACCGCCTCCTTAGGGTTGTTGTACGATGAAACTTATAAAGGAGAAGGAATTAAAATTTCGGAAGTTTTATCCGGAGGGCCTATAGATAATGCGGAGTCTAAAGTTAAAAAAGGAGATGTTATCACTAAGATAAATGGACAAAGTATCGAAGAGAATGAAAATTGGTTTCAGCATTTAACCAACTTAGACAACAAGAATCTCCGATTGACTTTCCAGCGCGGTAAAAAAACCTTTGATGAAACCATCAAACCGATTTCTTTAGGAAAACAACAACAATTGATGTACAAGCGATGGGTAACTACGATGGAGAAAATGACAGATTCTTTAAGTGACGGACAATTGGGGTATGTTCACGTTCAAGGTATGAATGACAGAAGTTACCGAGAAATGTACGATAAAGCGATGGGAAAAAACATCGACAAAAAAGCACTTGTTGTCGATACCCGCTTTAATGGTGGAGGGTGGTTGCACAACGACCTCAATACTTTTTTAAGTGGAAATTTATACTTGAGATTTGCTCCACAAGGAAATATTACCAAAGGTGGAGAACCCGTTGATCGTTGGTCAAAACCGAGTATTGTTTTGATGAGTGAAGGAAACTATAGCGATGCACATATTTTCCCTTATGTTTATAAACAAAACGGGATTGGAAAACTGGTGGGAATGCCTGTAGCCGGAACCGGAACAGCTGTTTGGTGGGAGCGCCAAATAGACCCGACCATCGTTTTCGGAATTCCTATGGTTGCCACAATCGGGGAAGAAGGCCGACCGACAGAAAACTTGGAGTTAGAGCCGGATATTGAAGTACCTTTGCCTTATGACGAGTTCTTAAACGGAAAAGACAGACAGCTTGAAGCCGCTGTAAAAGAGCTGTTGAAAGAGGTTAATGAAGATTGATGGATTTGAATTCCTAATTCCAACCTCTTTGCTTCTGGCTTATTGAAGTTATCTTATTGATTGACAGCTTATTACAGAGAAAATCAAAAGCTCTCTTCCTTATAAAAAGAGGAGAGCTTTGTTTAATTTAAAGAAAAGAGCTTGGATTCGAAGGATAATTCCTAAAGAAAGCTGTAAAATTTAAATATTTATTGCAAAAACACAGGATAAAATTAATTGAGCCACTACTACCACCGCTCTATATAATTATTCCGCCTAGCCACTTCTTGTTTTGCCCTTCTGATAAACTCCGATCCGGAAATCATATCTCCGGTAGTGGGATCCGGAAATTTCATATCCATTTGCCTAATTCTGTCGGCGAACTGTCCCAAAGGATTTTCTCTGAAATTTTCATAAGCTTTGATGAATTCTTTTTTGCTTAAGTTTTTGAGCTTATCTGTTTTCAATTCAATTTCATATTTCTCTTCTAAAGGTTTAATAGACGTAACATTGAATTGATAATCCTCATCGGTATCCGATAATTCCAAAATTAAACCGGGCAATCCACTAAAAACATACGGTCCATCTTGAATCGGAACTTGAAAGGTAAACCAAGCTGTCCAATCTCTTCCGCCAAAATGAGTTGTTGCTTTCTGAGCACTGTATTCTCCGATTTCTTTGGTCTCTTCGGTCATTTTCCATACTACCGGAATGTCGGTTTCCTCATACAAATACCGATCTCTCAATACCGCAGCGGTAACCCAGGTTTCATTGTCTTTTAAATCTTTATAAACCCGCGCAAGAAATTCCGGTCGAGGCATATCCTGGAAATTTCCACTCATCCGACGCATTCCGGCTTGTGGATTTTCTCGAAATTGAGTCATCATCGAATCCAAAGCGATAAACACATCACTGACGTAATAACTCACCGAATTGCCGGTGTATAAATTGTGCATTTCGATTGTGCGCTCTCCTCGATCGGTGCTGTCAATCGCAAAATTGACTTCATATTTGACCTGATAACTCGCTTCGCCTTTGACTTGGGCTGGAAGGGAATAACTTAGGAGAATTGAAAATAAAGCGATTAAAAAAGTGGTTTTTTTCATGTTTTTTGGTTTTGTTGAAATCTTAAAGCGGGTAAAGATAATTGATTTTAGTTTCTTTGTGCCTGATGTAGCATACAAAGCATATTCTGTGCCACTCAATATTTTGCCAAATAACTAAACACATCTTTTTACTTCAAAAGAAAGAAGTTGATAGGTTATTCATTCCAACTCAATCGGATTATTCCGACTTTCAAGATCTTGTTTGTAAAGTCTTTTCAACCTTTCATTAGAGATTTTGTTTCCGGATCTATCTTCTGCCTCAACCGTGGGTTCGCCCATATTGGTTGAATTCATATCTGAAACACCTGAAGTGTTCATTACCATCTTTTTCTAAAGCTATTTGTCTTTTTCCTATGGATTTTGTGCAATATGTGCAATTGATATGCAATTAAATCAATGGCTAAACTCATTTCTAAACAAATTTTCACTCCAACTCAATCGGATTATTCCGACTTTCAAGATCTTGTTTGTAAAGTCTTTTCAACTCTTCATTAGAGATTTTGTTTCCGGATCTATCTTCTGCCTTAACGGTAGTTTTGCCAAATGACGTGGAAGTCGATCCTGAAATTCCTGAAGTGTTCAAAACCATATAAGAATAATCCGAGCTCATCAAAGCGTTCTGTTTGATTTTATCTTGCAGCTTGCTAATTTTCTCTTTGCTGAGCTTTTTTGATTTTGGGAGTTCCCAAACTTTAGATTCTTCCAATTTCTCAATGGATGCTAAAGTGAAGTGGTAATCGTCTTCAGTGTCATAAAGCTCGACAATTAATCCCGGTAAACCATGAAAAACATACGGACCATCGGGAATGGGAATCTCCATCGTAAACCAAGCTTCATAATCTCTTCCTGCAAAACTGGTGGTTGCTTTTTGAGCATTATATCCCGAAACTTCTTTGATTTCTTCAGTGATTTCCCAATAATCTGCCGATTGGTTTTCAAGATAAAGATAATCTTGATCAGCGAAATATTGCAAAACCTTCACTTCGCCGGTTTGAAGATTCTTGAAAAATGCTTTGTTTAAATCCGCAGGATTACTGCCATTATTAACCCCAAAACTTACATCACCCGCAGAACCTTTATTTTGTAATTCTGCTAATCTTTTCTCTGCTACAACTCTAAATTCATTCATAAATAAACCATATTCAGAACCCGTAAACAGGTACATTTTCTCTGTTTTTGTATGCTCTAAATTTGTAGTATCCATACTGAACTTGAGTTCATATTTTATCTTATAATCTGTGGTATAATTTTCTTGAGCTATGGCGCCAAAGCTCAGAAATAACATCAATATCCAGCTTAAATAAGTTGCTTTCATGTTTTTAAGTTTGAAGTTTGAATTTTTCATGTATCATTTTCAGATATAGAAGATATTTAAGGTTATTCGCGTATTTTATTTATGATCGCTAAAAATTAAATCGTCATCTTTAAATAAAAGACTATATATCGATTCTAAAACTTCACTCTCCCTTTAATCAAATTGTGTCTTGCGCATAACAATCATTCGTTTAGTCTTGCTTGAATATCCATTCTCTCATGTAAAACTCTAATTATTTCCACGATTTTATTTTTCTGATTGATTTTGTAGAAAATATAGTGGGAGCCTATTTTGAAACGGAAATACCCTTTTCTTATTTTACTATAATCCTTACCAACAGTAGGGTTTTTGGAAATAACTTTAATTTGACTAAAAACCAGGTTTAAATATTCGTCTGCTTGTTTAACTGACCAATTTTGAAAAGTATAAAGCCAAATACTCTCCAAATCGCTTTCTGCTGCATTACTTAAAATGTATTTCATTTAGCATCAGCATACTTTTGGTGCATCTTATCCAAAAAAGATTTAGGGCTAAAATCATTAACGAGGCCCGATTTTTCTCCTTTTTTCAGCTCCTTAATAAGCTGATCTT
>Ga0079225_10000560_pt1 | contig 20133 bp, 16 predicted proteins | sample Poulit2012_FD_76344 | JGI IMG/M metagenome (GOLD analysis project Ga0079225, IMG submission 76344) | Agricultural soil microbial communities from Georgia to study Nitrogen management - Poultry litter 2012 | ecosystem: Environmental > Terrestrial > Soil > Agricultural land | place: USA: Georgia... | reverse complement strand
TGCGCTGCTGGAGCTGTTCATCGACCACTACTGGCAGGGCGATGCGCTGATGGACGCGGTCGTGGAACGCTTCCGCACCCTGGGCATGCGCACCGGGCGGCGTCTGCTCGATCAGGCGCTCGACGAGGGCATCGAGAGCCTGACCGCGCCCCCGGCCGAACTGGTGGCGCTGTTCGCCAGCCTGGACCGGCCACCGCACTGGCACGATCCGGTGATCTGGGAGCGGGGCCGCCGGCTGTGGATCGACTGTTCGCTGGCGGGCAAGATCGGCATGGGCATCCAAGACGCGATCGGCACGTTCGTCGGCGAAGAGGTGTCGTCGGCGACCGGGGCGACCAAACGCTTCGTCAACGCTCCGCTGGTCCGCAACCTCGAGACCGCGCAGTGGTTCCACGCCGCCACCAAACCGGGATTCCTTCACCGCCACAGCCGGGAGTTCAAAGACACCGTGCGGGTGCGGCTGATGCACTCGCAGGTGCGGTTGGGCCTGCGGCGTTCCTGGGGCGACGAACATTTCAGTCGGCACGGCAACCCGATCTCGACGAGCACCACGCTCGGCGCCGCGGTGACGTTCGCCCTGTTGCCGATGCTCACCGACCACAACCACGGCCGGCGGGCCCGCACCGAGGACATGGACGCGGTGATGCGGTACTGGGCCTACATCGCCTACGTCTTCGGCGTCGCCCCCGAGATCATCCCCACCACCGCCGCAGACGGCATCCTGCTGGCCGACTACATGGTGGCCACCGCCGGGGGCCCCACCGCCGGCACCACGATGATGACCCGGGCGGCCGCCGACAACCTCGCGGCCGCGCCCGGAACGGTCGGCCTCCTCGCCCGCGCGGCGGTCGCGCCGGCCCTCGGCGCAGTCGCCTACTACAGCGGCGCGCCGCTGGCGCGTGCCCTGGTGTCGGCCACGCCGTATCGGGATGTTCCGCTGCAGCCGTGGACGACGTTGACCGGGCTGGCGGTGCACGCCTGCGTCAAATACCGGATGGTGCTCGACAAGCTGCCCGGCGCCGCGCTGCGGCGGTCGCTGCGCGCCCGCCACAGCGATCCGTGGTGGGCGCTGAATGTGCAGATCGCCCAGTTGCTGGCGCGCCGTTCCGGGGTCGGCCACACCGGCTACCGCCACCACGACGCCACCGCCGGCTGCCCGGTGCACTGAGGGGCGCGGGCTCAGGGGCTCCTGCGTAGCGCCGAACCCTTGTGCATGGCGACATGATCGGTTTTGTCGCTTTTGATCTCGTACTGCGGGTCCTCGGGGCTGCAGCGACGCATGTGCCCCTTGTACTCGACGTCGCGGGTGTGCACCCTGGTGATGGTCCCGCTGACGCGGCCGGCCTCGGAGTTCCACCACACGTGGTCACCGACGTTGAATTCCGTCACAATCGCACCTCGATTCCGTTGCCGGCCACCAACTCTCCGATCACCGGGTAGCCGGGGACCTCCCCGGCGACCAGCAGGCCGCCGGAGGTCTGCGCATCGGCCAGCAGCAGCAGCTCCTCCTCGCCGACACCGGCGCCGACCCGCAGCTGTGGGCGCACCCACTCGAGGTTACGACGGGTGCCCCCGGAGATGTAGCCGTCACGCAGAGCGTCGCGCGCCCCGCTGAGCACCGGCACCGCCGCCGCGTCGAGCACCGCGGCGACCCCGGAGGCGCGGCACAGCTTGTGCAGGTGGCCGAGCAACCCGAACCCGGTCACGTCGGTGGCCGCGGTCGCTCCGGCGGCGACGGCGGCCTCGGCGGCCCCGGCGTTGAGCTCGACCATGGCGGCGACCGCCTCGTCGAACACCTGCCCGGTCTGCTTGTGCCGGTTGTTGAGCAACCCCACCCCGATCGGTTTGGTCAGCGTCAGCGCCACCCCGGGGCGGGCGGCGTCGTTGCGCAGCAGCCGGGCCGGGTCGGCCACCCCGGTCACCGCCATCCCGTATTTGGGTTCGGGATCGTCGACGGTGAGCCCGCCGATGACCGGGCAGCCGGCCTGCGCGGCGACCGCCTGCCCGCCGCGCAGCACCTCGGTCAGCATCTCCAGCGGCAGCACCTCGCGGGGCCAGCCGACCAGGTTGACCGCCACCACGGGGCGCCCACCCATCGCGTAGACGTCCGACAGCGCGTTGGCCGCCGCGATCCGGCCCCAGTCGTAGGGGTCGTCGACCACCGGGGTGAAGAAGTCCGCGGTGGCCAGCACCGCCAGGTCGTCACCGACGCGCACCGCGGCGGCGTCGTCACCGTCGTCGAGCCCGACCAGGATGTCCCCGCCGGCCTGCCCGGTCAGCCCGCGCACCGCATCTTCCAGTTCGCCGGGCGGGATCTTGCAGGCACAGCCGCCCCCGTGGGCGTATCCGGTCAGCCGACCCGGGCCGGTCAGGGCGCTCACCTGCGCCGGTCGTGGTTCGCCACGACGATCGTCGGGGACACCGGCACCCGGCTCTGCTCGGCGGTGGTCATCGGCGCTCCTCACTTCGGGTTGGCTGTGCACCTGCTCCGCACTGTAGTGGGGTCGGCCGGCGCCGGAGTTGCCGATGCCGTGCGCCGGCGGGTCAGTTAAGTTGGCGGCGGAGGCGTTTGGGTACCTGGTGGTCCCCCCGGTCTTCAAAACCGGTGAGGCCGAGCAGCTCGGCCTGGCGGGTTCGATTCCCGTCCGCCTCCGCCAACCGCGCCGAGGAGGGTTGTGAACCACACCGATCCCCGCCGCGCGATCCCGCGCACCGATGCGCTGCTGGCGCTGCCGGCGGCGACCGCGGCCCGCGCCCGACTCGGCGAACACGTGGTGCGCACGATCGTGCACGAGGTCCAACAACGCGCCCGCGCCGGCCGACTGGCCCCCGCGGCGGTGCCCGACGCGGTGGCCGAGGCCCTGGCCGAACGCTCCGCCACCGCTCTGCGTCCGGTGCTCAACGCCACCGGGGTGGTGGTGCACACCAACCTGGGCCGCGCGCCGTTGGCGCCGGCCGCGGTCGAGGCGCTGCGCACCGCCAGCGGCTACGTGGATGTGGAGATGGACCTGGCCGGCGGGGTCCGCTCGGCGCGCGGGCTCGCCACCCGCGCGGCGCTGCGTGACGCCTGCCCGCCGGCCGGCGACGCCCTGGTGGTCAACAACGGCGCCGCCGCGCTGGTGCTGGCCACCACCGCACTGGCCGCCGGCCGCGAGGTGGTGGTCAGCCGCGGCGAACTGATCGAGATCGGCGCCGGTTTCCGGCTACCGGAGCTGATCGCGGCGACCGGCGCCCGCCTGCGCGAGGTGGGCGCCACCAACCGCACCCACCTCGAGGACTACGCCGCGGCGATCGGCCCGGCGACCGGCTGTGTGCTCAAGGTGCACACCAGCAATTTCCGCATCGAGGGCTTCACCAGCGCGGTCGGGCTCGCCGAGTTGGCCCGGCTCACCGGCGCCGGCGGTGTCGCGCTGGTGGCCGACCTGGGCAGCGGGCTGCTGGGCCCCGACCCGGTGCTGCCCGACGAACCCGACGCCGCCACCGCGCTGCGTGCCGGGGCGGATGTGGTGACCGCCAGCGGCGACAAGCTGCTCGGCGGACCGCAGGCCGGGCTGCTGCTGGGGCGCAGCGACCTGATCGCCACCCTGGCGCGCCACCCGCTGGCGCGGGCGGTGCGCGCCGACAAGCTCACCCTCGCCGCCCTGGAGGCGACCGTGACCGGCGGCCTCACCCCCGTCACCGCCGCGCTGCACGCCGATCCGGCCCGGCTGCGCCGGCGCGCCCAACGCCTGGCCGCCGCCGTCGGCGCCACGGTCGACGCCCACGACGGGCGCGTCGGCGGCGGCGGGGCGCCCGGGGTGCCGCTTGCCGGCTGGGCGGTGGTGCTGCCCGAGGCCCTCGCCCCGCTGCTGCGCACCGGCACCCCGGCGGTGCTGCCGCGGGTGCACCGCGGCCGCTGCCTGCTCGACCTGCGCTGTGTCCCCGAATCCGAGGACGCCCGGCTGACCGCGGCGGTGGCGGCCGCGCTGACCGCCCTGGCCGCCGATCTTGACGGTGACCCCGGGTGAGCCGGACGCCCGCCCGCCGTGTGGTGGCCACCGCCGGCCACGTCGACCACGGCAAAACCACCCTGATCAACGCGCTCACCGGCATGCAGCCCGACCGGTGGGCCGAGGAGCACCGCCGCGGACTCACCATCGACCTGGGATTCGCCTGGACCACCCTGGCCGACGACACACACCTGTCGTTCGTCGACGTGCCGGGTCATCAACGGTTCCTGGCCAACACGCTGGCCGGGCTGGGTCCCGCCCCGGTGGTGTGCTTCGTCGTCGCCGCCGACGAGGGCTGGCAGGCGCAGTCCGCCGACCACCGCGACGCGATCGCCGCGCTGGGCATCACCGGCGGGGTTCTGGTGATCACCCGCAGCGACCGCGCCCCCGACCGGGTCGACGCCGTGGTCGCGCAGGCACGCGCCGAACTGGCCGGCACCGGGCTGGCGCAGGCCCCGGCGGTGGCGGTCTGCGCGCCCACCGGGGCGGGGCTGGCCGCGCTGCGCCGCACCCTGACCGAGGTGCTGGCGCAGGCGCCGCCGCCGCCCGCGGTCGACCGGCTGCGGCTGTGGGTCGACCGGGCGTTCACCCTCGCCGGGGCGGGCACCGTGGTGACCGGCACCCTCGCCGCCGGCGAGCTGGGCCACGGCGACGAGGTGGTGCTGCACGGCGCCCGCGGCGTCCACCCGGTGGCGGTCCGCTCCCTGCACAGCTGCGGGCAACCCCACCGGCGGCTGGGGCCGGTCTCGCGGGTGGGGGTGAACCTGCGCGGTGTCGACGTGGCGGAGGTGCACCGCGGCGACGCGCTGCTCACCGCCGCGGCCTGGCCGCTCACCGAGGTGCTCGACGTGCGCCGCACCAGCGGCGTGCCCCACCCCAGCGCACCCCAGCACCTGATGGTCCACGTCGGTACCGCCGCGGTGCCGGCGCGACTGCGCCCCCTCGACGACGATCATGCCCGGATCACCCTCGCGCGTCCTCTGCCGCTGATCGTCGGTGACCCGCTGGTGCTGCGCCACCCCGGAAGCCCGCGGCTGTTCGGCGGCGCCCGGGTGCTCGACGTCGAACCGCCGCCGCTGCGCCGCCGCGGCGCGGCCCGCCGGCGGGCCGCCACGCTGGCGGCGTTGCCGCCCGACGGTGACGTCGCCGCGGAGGTGATCCGCCGCGGCGCGGTCACCCCCGCCCACCTGCGCCGCCTCGGCCTGCCGGTCGGCGCCGCACCGCCGGCCGGGGTGCACGCGGTGCAGCGCTGGTGGGTCGGCGCCGCCGACTACCGCCGGTGGTGTCGGATGCTCGTCGACGCCGTCGAGCACCGGCATCAACGAGACCCGGTGGGCGCCGGGCTGTCCCGCGGCGCCGCCGTCGATGTGGTGGGACTGCCCGAACCGGGTCTGCTCGACGCGCTGATCGCCGACACCGGGCTTGTGCAGCGCGACGGCCGGCTGTGGGCCCCCGGACACGAGCGCGACCTCGGTGCGGCGGCCGCGGGTATCACCGCGGTGCAGGCCCGCCTGGCCGACGCCCCGTTCGCCGCCCCGGAGGCCCATGAGCTGGCCGCCCTGCACGTGGGGCCGCGTGAGCTGGCCGCCGCCGAACGCGCCGGGCGGCTGCTGCGCCTCGAGGACGCCGTGGTGGTGTTGCCCACCGCCCCGGCACTGGCGATGCGCACGTTGAGCCGGCTGGAGCAACCGTTCACCGTCAGCGCCGCCCGCCGCGCGTTGAACACCACCCGCCGGGTGGCGCTGCCGCTGCTGGCCCACCTCGATGCGCGCGGCTGGACCCGCCGGGTCGACGCCTCCCACCGCGAGGTGGTGCGCCCCGGCTCGTCGACGCGCCACGACGAAACCCGCGCTTAAACTGGTCTCATGACCGAGCAACGTCTCGACATCCACGCCACCCGCCCCGACGCCACCCGCGCGGTGTTGGCGCTGGAAACCTTTGTGCGCCGAAGCGGATTGGACCCACGCCTGGGCGAGCTGGTGAAGATCCGCGCCTCGCAGCTCAACGGGTGCGCGTTCTGCCTGGACATGCACCACCGCGATGCCCGCGCCCAGGGCGAAGACCAGCGTCGCCTCGACGTGGTGTCGGCCTGGCGGGAGGCATCGCAGCTGTTCACCGACGCCGAGTGCGCCGCACTCGCGCTCACCGAGGCGGTGACCCGTATCGGTGAGGCCGGGGTGCCCGACGAGGTGTGGGATCAGGTCACCGACGAGTTCTCCGAGGACGACGTGGTGAACCTGCTGATGGCGATCGCCACGATCAACGTCTGGAACCGACTGGCGATCGCCACCCACCAGCGGCTCCCCGATCGCGAGCAGCTCGCTTAACGCTGCTCGCGGTCGTCGCGGTAGGCCTCGTAGGCGGTGCTGTACTCCATCACCCGGGCCACCTCGGCGACGAACCCCTCGTCGTGGCCGGCCCGGCGCAGCAGCTGGAAGCCCATCTCCATGCCCGAGCTGATCCCGCCGGCGGTGAGGATCCGGCCGGTGTCGACCACGCGGGCCCGGCTGACCCGGCACGCCGGCGCCAACTCGGCCAGCCGGTCGATCGGCACCCGCCCGGGCGGACTGGTCTCCGCCCGGTCACCCTCTTTGCGGCTGGTCGCAGCGATCCCGTCGAGCAGCCGCATCCGGGCGTAGATCCACGACCCGGTGCACACACTGGTCAACAGGGTGCTGCGCGGCAGGTCCTCGATGTAGTGGTGCAGACGCCGGTTGTAGGTCTGGGTGCGGGTGCCGGCCCCGCCGGGGATCAAGAAGGCGTCCATCGACGGGCGGTCGGCGAACCCGTAGTTGGGCAACACGGTGAACCCGGCCTGGGCCTGCACCGGCCGCAGCGCCTCGGCGACGAAGAACACCTCCAGGGTGGGGTCGAACCGGCGCGCCACCGAGAACACCCCGTAGGGCGCGGCGAAGTCGAGCACCTCGGCGTCGGTGAACACATAGATGCCCAGCCGGAATCCGTCGGTCACGAGCACTCCTCGGTGTCGGCGCCGGGGCGTCGCCACACCACCGGCGGTTTTCCCACAGCGGGTTGTATAAACCATTCTCACCCAAATCGTCGCCCGTGGTGGTAATACGAGACGCAGACGACACATCGCCCAAGGGGGCCTGCCCAAGCACCCTCGGGGCTGTCATCGGGCTTTGTGCACAGCCCCGCGGCCCGCCGGGCACTGCCCCGTGCCCCGACGTCGACCGATACCGAACCGAGGTGAGGAGATGAGCGACACCCCTCGCGCGCTGGCCCCGCTGCTGCCCGGCGGCGAGCCGGTGGAGTCCCTGCTGCGCAAGGCCCAGTTCTTCACCCCGGGCACCCCGAGCCCGGACTACCGCGAGGTGCACCGCCGCGACGGCCGGCACGCCGAGGAGTTCTACCGGGAACGCTGGCGCCACGGCAAGGTGGTGCGCTCCACCCACGGGGTGAACTGCACCGGGTCGTGCTCGTGGAAGGTCTACGTCAAAGAGGGCATCATCACCTGGGAGACCCAGCAGACCGACTACCCGTCGGTCGGGCCGGACATGCCCGAATATGAGCCGCGCGGCTGCCCGCGCGGCGCCTCGTTCTCCTGGTACACCTACTCCCCGTCGCGGCTGCGCTACCCGTATGTGCGCCAACCGCTGCTGGAGGTCTGGCGTGAGGCGCGGACCCGCCTCGGTGATCCGGTGGCGGCCTGGGCCGACATCGTCGCCGACCCGGTGCGCACCGCGGCCTACAAGAACACCCGCGGCAAGGGGGGGTTCCTGCGCTCCGGCTGGGCCGAGGTCAGCGAGATGATCGCCGCCGCGCATGTGCACACCGTCAAGGCGTTCGGCCCCGACCGCGTGGTCGGATTCTCCCCGATCCCGGCGATGTCGCAGGTCTCCTACGCCGCCGGCACCCGGTTCCTGTCGATGATCGGCGGCACCATCTTGTCGTTCTACGACTGGTACGCCGATCTGCCGCCGTCCTCACCGCAGGTGTACGGCGACCAGACCGACGTCCCGGAATCCGGCGACTGGTGGAACGCCGCCTATCTGATCATCTGGGGCACCAACCTGCCGATCACCCGCACCCCCGACGCGCACTTCATGACCGAGGCGCGTTACCGCGGCCAGAAGGTGGTCGTCGTCAGCCCCGACTACTCCGACCACACCAAGTTCGCCGACGACTGGCTGGCGTGCAACCCCGGCACCGACGGGGCGCTGGCGATGGCGATGGGCCATGTCGTGCTGGCCGAGTTCTTCCGCGACCGGCAGGTGCCCTACTTCCAGACCTACGTCAAGACCTACACCGACCTGCCGTTCCTGGTGACGCTGCGGCCCCGCGACGAGCGGGCGGGCGCTGCGGGCTCCGCGGGCTCCTATGTGCCCGACCGGTTCCTGACCGCCGCCGACCTCGGTGCGACCGGTGAGGGCGCACAGCACCGCACGGTGCTCATCGACACCGCGACCGGGGAGCCGTTCTTCCCCAACGGCACCCTGGCCGACCATTTCTCCGAATCCGTCGCCGGCAAGTGGAATCTGGACCTCGGCGGGCGCGATCCGCTGCTCAGCGTCTACGGTCCCCCCGACTCCGAAGCCGAATCGGTCACCGTCGATCTTCCGCGCTTCGACGTCGGGGCCACCGAGGGCGGGGCGACGGTGACCCGCGGTGTTCCGGTGCGCCGCATCGGTGAGCGCCTGGTGTGCACCGTGTTCGACTTGTTGATGGCGCACTACGCGGTGGGCCGCGAGGGGCTGCCCGGGGTCTGGCCCACGGGCTACGACGACGCCGCCACCCCGCACACGCCGGCCTGGCAGGAACAGATCACCGCCGTGCCTGCCGCCGCCACGGCTCGGGTGGCGCGCGAATTCGCCCGCACCGCCGAACTCTCCGAGGGCCGGGCGATGATCACGATGGGCGCGGGAACCAACCACTGGTACCACTCCGACCAGATCTACCGCACCTTTTTCACCCTGACCATGCTCTGCGGCTGCCAGGGTGTCAACGGCGGCGGCTGGGCGCACTACGTCGGGCAGGAGAAGGTCCGTCCGCTCACCGGCTGGCAGCAGATGGCGTTCGCGTTCGACTGGCAGCGGCCCACCCGGCACATGACCGGCACCTCGTTCTTCTATCTGCACAGCGACCAGTGGCGCTACGAGAGGTTCGGCGCCGACGAGCTCGCCAGCCCGCTGGCACGCGGCCTGTTCGCCGGCAAGGCGATGGCCGACACGATCGCTCAGGCCAGCCGGCTGGGCTGGACGCCGTCGCACCCGGCGTTCGACCGCAACCCCCTGGACATCGCCGATGCCGCCGCGGCGGCCGGGCGGCCGGTGGCCGACTACGTCGTCGACGAGATCAAGGCGGGCCGGCTGGGTTTCGCCGGCGAAGACCCGGACAACCCGGTGAACTTCCCGCGGGTGCTGACGGTGTGGCGGGCGAATCTGCTCGGCTCCTCGGGCAAGGGCATGGAGTATTTCATGCGCCATCTGCTCGGCGCCGATAACGCGGTGCGCGCCACCGAATCCCCGCCGCAGGTACGCCCCACCGAGGTGACCTGGCACGACGACGCCCCGCGCGGCAAGCTCGACCTGGTCACCACCGTCGACTTCCGGATGACCTCCACCTGCAGCTACTCCGACATCGTGCTGCCGGCGGCCACCTGGTATGAGAAGCACGACCTGTCGACCACCGACATGCACCCGTTCGTGCACTCGTTCAACCCGGCGATCGCCCCGCCGTGGGAGTCGCGCACCGACTTCGACGCGTTCGCGACCATCGCTGAGCAGTTCTCCCGGCTCGCCGCGCGACACCTGGGCACCCGCACCGACGTGCTGGCGGTGCCGCTGATGCACGACTCCGCAGACGAATTGGCCCAGCCCGGCGGTGTGGTCCGCGACTGGCGCTACGGGCAGTGCGAGCCGGTGCCGGGGGTGTCGATGCCCAAGCTGGTCACCGTGGAGCGCGACTTCGGCGCGGTCGCCGCGAAGATGGCCGCCCTCGGCCCGCTGGTGGAGACCGCCGGCACCGGAGTCAAGGGCATCGTGTGGAAACCGACGGCCGCGGTGGACTATCTGCGCCGCACCAACGGGGTGGTGCGCGGCGGCGTCGCCGCGGGCCGGCCGTCACTGGCCCGCGACGTCCACATGGCCGAGGCGATCCTGGCGCTGTCGGGCACCACCAACGGCGAGGTGGCCGTGCAGGGCTGGGAGGCGATGGAGCAGCGCACCGGGATGCGGCTGGCGGATCTGGCCGAGGAGCGCGCCGGGGACCAGATCACGTTCGCCGACACCCAGGTTCAGCCGCGCGCGGTGATCACCTCCGCGGAGTGGTCCGGCAGTGAGACCGGTGGGCGGCGCTACTCCCCCTTCGTGGTCAACGTCGAGCGGCTCAAACCGTGGCACACGCTGACCGGGCGGATGCACTTCTTCCTCGACCACGACTGGATCGCCGAGTACGGCGAGTGGTTGCCGTGCTACCGGCCGCCGTTGAACTACATCAGCCACTTCGGCGAGCAGGGCCTGCCCGAGGAGCGCCGCCCGGAGATCACCGTGCGCTACCTGACCCCGCATTCGAAGTGGTCGATCCACTCCGAGTACCAGGACAACCTGCACATGCTGCGGCTGTTCCGCGGCGGTCCGGTGATCTGGATGAGCCCCGCCGACGCGGCGACCATCGGGGTGGCCGACAACGACTGGATCGAGGCCTACAACCGCAACGGCGTGGTGGGCTGTCGGGCGGTGGTCACCCACCGGATGCCCAAGGGCACGGTGTTCATGTACCACACCATGGACCGACATCTGATGACCCCGATCACCGAGGTCTCCAAGCTGCACGGCGGCGGCGACAACGCCTTGACGCGGCTGGTGATCAAACCCACCCACCTGATCGGGGGCTACGCACAGCTGTCGTTCGGGTTCAACTACTACGGGCCCACCGGAAGTCAGCGCGACGAGATCACCGTGATCCGGCGGCGATCCCAGGAGGTGAGATACCGATGAGGGTGATGGCCAACGTGGCCATGGTCATGAACCTCGACAAGTGCATCGGCTGCCACACCTGCACGGTGACGTGCAAACAGGTGTGGACCAACCGGCCCGGCACCGAATACGTGTACTTCAACAACGTCGAGACCAAACCCGGGGTCGGTTACCCGAAACGCTACGAGGACCAGGACCAGTGGCACGGCGGGTGGACCCTGGACAAAAAGGGCCGGCTGAAACTGAAAGCCGGTGGGCGGCTGCGCAAACTGCTGTCGATCTTCTACAACCCCGACCTGCCGTCCATCGACGACTACGGTGACCCCTGGACCTACGACTATCAGAGCGTCATCGACGCCCCGTTGGGCACACCGAACCCCACCGCCCATTCGATCTCGGCGCTGACCGGCAAGGACATGAACGTCTCCTGGGGCTCCAACTTCGACGACGACCTCGCCGGCGCCCCCGAACACGCCATCCACGATCCCAACCTCGCCGGGCTCGAGGAGAAGGTGAAGATGGAGTTCGAAGAGGTCTTCATGTTCTACCTGACGCGGATCTGCGAGCACTGCCTCAACCCGTCGTGCGTGGCGTCGTGTCCGTCGGGTGCGATGTACAAGCGCGCCGAGGACGGCATCGTGCTGGTCGACCAGGACCGCTGCCGCGGCTGGCGGTTCTGCGTGTCCGGATGCCCGTACAAGAAGGTGTATTTCAACCACCGCACCGGCAAGGCCGAGAAGTGCACCTTCTGTTTCCCGCGCATCGAACAGGGCCTGCCGACGATCTGCAGCGAGACCTGCGTAGGACGGCTGCGGTATCTGGGGTTGTTCCTCTACGACGCCGACAAGGTGCTCGACGCCGCCGCCACCCCCGACGTGCAGGACCTCTACCAGGCCCAGCTCGACGTGTTCTTGGATCCGCACGACCCGCAGGTGCAGGCCGAGGCCGAGAAATCCGGGATTCCGCACGACTGGGTGGAGGCCGCCCAGCGCTCCCCGTGCTACGAACTGGCGGTGCGCCACAAGGTGGCGCTGCCGCTGCACCCCGAATACCGCACCTTGCCGATGGTCTGGTACATCCCGCCGCTCTCGCCGGTGGCCGACGTGGTCAACGCCGCCGGCTACGACGCCGCCACCCCCGACAACGTGTTCGCCACCATCGACGCGTTGCGGATCCCGATCGACTACCTGGCGAACCTGTTCACCGCCGGCGACTCGGAGTTGATTCGCACGGTGCTGCGCAAACTCACCGTGGTACGCACCATTCAGCGCGCCGCGCAGCTGGGCCTGGACATCGATGAGACCCTGCCGGCCTCGGTGGGGGCGACCATCGAGGAACTCGACGACCTCTACCGGCTGCTGGCGATCGCGAAATACGAGGAACGCTACGTGATTCCGCCGGCCCACCAGGAGGAGGCGGGACGGTTGATGGGTCAGCACGAACAGCTGTTCTGCAGCCTGGACACCGACGGCGGCCCCGGCATGGGCGGGATGGGCCCGCCGGGACCGCACGGGGTGAGCTCCTATGAGCCCGGGCAGGTCAAGCCCGACGGCGGCAACCCCGCGGTCCCGGCCTCGGGGTTCAACCTGCTCAACTGGGACGGCCGCAGCAGCGCCTCGGGCATGTTCCCGGAACCGGGGCCGGCGTGAACACCGCCACCGCGAAACTCGCCTCGGTGCTGTTGCAGTACCCGACCGCCGCGCTCTTCGACGGCTTCGCCGAGCTCACCGCGTTCGCCGCCGAGACCGGCCCGAAACCGGCGCGGCGGCATCTCTGCCGGTTCCTGGACTGGCTCGGCGCCACCGCGCCGGATGCGGTGGCGCAGCACTATGTGCAGACCTTCGATCTGCGTCGGCGCTGCGCGCTGTATCTGACCTACTACCGCTACGGCGACACCCGCAAACGGGGCATGGCGATGGTGGTCGTCAAGACCGCCTACCGCGACGCCGGGTATGTCCCCGACGATCAGGAGCTGCCCGACTATCTGCCGATGATGCTCGATTTCGCCGCGCTCTGCCCGCGGGGGGCCCGGCTGCTCACCGGCCACCGCACCGATCTGGAGCTTTTGCGCCGCGGACTGGCCGCCGCCGACTCGCCCTACGCCGACGTGGTGGCCGCGGTGATCGCCGCGCTGCCCAAACTGGGCCGCTACGAACTCAACCAGGTGCGCAGCGCCTGGGAGTCCGGGCCACCGCAAGAAGACGTCGGGCTCGAGCCGTTCGCCCCGCCGGACTATCTGGCCGGCTACGGAGCCGCGCCGACCGCCTCATTGGGAGCAGACCAGTGCCGCACATAACCACCTGGCATCTGTGGTGGTGGGTGATCCTGCCCTACATCTCGATCGCGGTGTTCATCGTCGGCCACATCTGGCGGTGGCGCTACGACCAGTTCGGCTGGACCAGCCGCTCCACCCAGCTGCAGGAGCAGCGGATCCTCAAATGGGGGGCACCGCTGTTCCACTACTCGGCGCTGGCCGCGATCGCCGGGCACGCGATGGGGATTTTGGTCCCGAAGTCGTTCACCGACTGGATCGGCATCCCCGAGACCTTCTACCAGGATGTCTCGGCGGTCGCCGGATCGGCCGCGGCGGTCGGGGTGCTCGCCGGCAGCGCGCTGTTGACGTTTCGCCGGGTCGCCGTGCCGCGGGTGCGGGCGACCACCAGCCCGGTGGACTACCTGGCGCTGATCCTGTTGGGCGTCATCGTGCTGTTGGGGATCTGGCTGACCCTGGGCATCCAGGACACCTCGCACTACGAGTACCGCGACACCGTCGGGGTGTGGTTTCGCAGCCTGTTCGCCCTGCACCCCAATGTCGCGGTGATCATGGATGCGCCGTTGATGTACCGGGTGCACGCGATCGCGGCGTGGGCGATCTTTCTGGTCTGGCCGTTCAGCCGGCTGGTCCACGCGTGGAGCTATCCGCTGTGGTACCTGTGGCGGCCCTACATCGTGATGCGCCACAGCGCACCGCGGTTGCCGCAGGAGCCCGGCACCGGCGGGCGGCGGTGGCGCAAGATCGGGGTGCGTTACTGAGGGTGCCCGTCGCCCTCGACGGGCCCGGTGAACTGCCAGTTGTCCGGGTTGCGCTGCGAGTACACCACCGGGCGCAGCTCACCCATCTTCGGCCAGTCCACCACGTCGACGGGAGTGCGCCGATACACCGAGTATTCGCTGACCGTCGGCCCGTTGATCACCCCGGCGATGGTGACGTACTGCTCACCGGTGACGTCATCGGGGCGCGGGCTCACCCCGGTGATCAGCAGCGTGCCCTCCTGGGCGTCGGAGGGCCGGCGCCACTTCTTGAGCAGTGGGGCGGCCAGCACCGCGATCGTCGCGATGATCAGCAGCAGCACCCAGAAATCCCACACGCTGCCCATCCTAAGAGGTCAGCCCCGCGGCGGCCGGGGCGTTCGTGGTAAGACTGCAGCCACGACCTGCGGCGACCACCCGAATCCACCCGTCCGGTGCGGGTCGCGGCACCACAGTGAGGAGCGGCACCGGTGAGCCCCACCCCGGACGCGGACCTGGCGCTGGCGTTAGAGCTGGCCGACCACGCCGACGCGCTGACCGCCGACCGGTTCGGCGCCCAGGACCTGCGGGTCGACACCAAACCCGATTTGACCCCGGTCACCGACGCCGACCGCGCCGTGGAGGTGACGTTGCGCGAGGCGCTGGCACGCGGCCGCGCCGACGACGCCGTGCTCGGCGAGGAGTTCGGTGGACAGACCCGCTTGACCGGGCGTCAATGGGTGATCGACCCGATCGACGGGACCAAGAACTTCGTGCGCGGCGTACCGGTGTGGGCCACCCTGATCGCCCTGCTCGATGACGGGGTGCCGATCGTCGGGGTGGTCAGCGCCCCCGCGCTGGGGCGGCGCTGGTGGGCCGGGCGCGGGCTGGGCGCGTTCGCCGCCATCGGCGCCGCGGCGCCGCGGCGCCTGGCGGTCTCGGCGGTCGCCGAGTTGTCGGCGGCCAGCCTGGCGTTCTCCAGCCTGGCCGGGTGGGCCGACCGCGGCATCCGCGACCGCTTCGTGGCGCTGACCGACGCGGTGTGGCGGGTACGCGGCTACGGCGACTTCTGGTCCTACTGCCTGCTCGCCGAGGGCGCGGTCGACATCGCCGCCGAACCGGAGGTGTCGCTGTGGGATCTGGCCGCCCTCGACATCCTGGTGCGCGAGGCCGGCGGGACGTTCACCGACCTGGCCGGTGAGCCGGGTCCGCACGGCGGCAGTGCGGTGGCCAGCAACACCTTGGTCCACGAGCAGGTGTTGCGTCGGCTCACCACGCCTGCGCCCTGAGCTCGCCCACGACGGCGCCCACGCCGACCCGAGCCGAGGGGCATCGAGGCGCACGTTTGCGTGCGTCTGAGGCGAATTTTCGCACGTAAACGTGAGTTTCGAGGGCACACCGCATCCGCCGCCCGCGTGTGAGGTGCGTTACAAAGCTCGTACCTTACTCCGGAGTAAGATAGCGTCTAGCGCACTGTCCCCTTCGAGCTCGTCACGTGAGGCTGTCGATGACCAACACCGCACCGGAATCCACCGGCTCCCCCCAACGCCGCCGCAAGTCCGGCCACGAAAGCGCCGTGGGAAAGCGGACGCGCAAGCGCACCGCCACCGACATCGGCCTGGCGGTGATCACCCCGATCGTCGGCCAGGAATTCCTCGACAAATACAAGCTGCGGGACCCGCTCAACCGGGCGTTGCGCTACGGGATCAAGCAGACGTTCTCGGTCGCCGGGGCCACCAGCCGCCAGTTCAAACGCGTCAAGGGACTGACCGGCGGGCCCACCCGGCTGAAGGCGGGCGGCGGGCGCGACTACTTCGACCTCACCCCCGACGAGGACCAGCAGCTCATCGTCGACACGGTCAACGAGTTCGCCGAGGAGGTGCTGCGTCCGGCGGCGCTCGACGCCGACGAGGCGGCCGGCTACCCGCCGGAGCTGATCGGCAGGGCCGCCGAACTGGGCATCACCGCGGTGAACATCCCCGAGAACTTCGACGGCATCGCCGAACGCCGCTCCAGCGTCACCACCGTGCTGGTGGCCGAGGCGCTGGCCTACGGCGACATGGGGCTGGCCCTGCCGATCCTGGCCCCCGGCGGGGTCGCCGCGGCCCTGACCCACTGGGGCAGCGCCGACCAGCAGGGCACCTACCTGGGCGAGTTCGCCGGGGCGAACGTACCCCAGGCCTGCGTGGCGATCGCCGAACCGCAGCCGCTGTTCGACCCGACCAACCTGCAGACCACCGCCACCCGCACCCCGAGCGGCTACCGGCTCGACGGGGTGAAGTCCCTGGTCCCGGCCGCCGCCGACGCGGAGCTGTTCATCGTCGGCGCGCAGCTCAACGGCAAGCCGGCGCTGTTCCTCGTCGAGTCGTCGACCGAGGGGCTTGCCGTCAGGGCCGACCCCTCGATGGGGCTGCGCGCCGCCGCGCTCGGGCAGGTCGAGCTCAACGGCGTCCGGGTGCCGCTGACGGCCCGGCTCGGCGAGGACGCGGCCACCGACGAGGACTACTCCGAGGCGCTGGCGCTGTCGCGGCTGGGCTGGGCGGCGCTGGCGGTGGGCACCAGCCACGCCGTGCTCGACTACGTGGTGCCCTACGTCAAGGAACGGGAGGCCTTCGGCGAACCGATCGCCAACCGGCAGGCGGTGGCGTTCATGTGCGCCAACATCGCCATCGAACTCGACGGTCTGCGGATGATCACCTGGCGGGGCGCCGCACGCGCCGACCAGGGCTTCTCGTTCGCCCGCGAGGCCGCACTGGCCAAACGCCTCGGCGCCGACAAGGGCATGCAGATCGGCCTGGACGGGGTGCAACTGCTCGGCGGGCACGGCTACGTCAAGGAGCACCCGGTGGAGCGCTGGTACCGCGATCTGCGCGCCCTCGGCGTCGCCGAAGGCGTGGTGTTGATCTAGGCGCTGATCGCTCAGGCCCGATGTAAGTCCCGATCCCCCAGTCCCCCGCCCCGCGTCACCGATCCGAAAGAACCGTCATGGCAATCAACCTGGAAATACCCCGCAAACTGCAGAGCGTCATCGAGAAGGCGCACCAGGGTGCGGCGGAGATGTTGCGCCCGATCTCACGCAAATACGACCTCGCCGAACACGCCTACCCGGTCGAACTCGACACCCTGGCCGACCTGTTCGAGGGCGTCTCGGAGGCCGGTGCGTTCGCAATGGCCGGCGCCGAAGCCTTCCGCGACACCGAGGACACCGGCAAAAACCGCAACGGCGCCAACATGTCCGCACTGGTCAACGCCCTGGAGATCAGCTGGGGCGACGTGGGCCTGCTGCTCTCGGTGCCCTACCAGGGTCTGGGCAACGCGGCGATCTCCGGGGTCGCCACCGACGAGCAGCTCCAGCGCCTCGGCAAGGTGTGGGCGGCGATGGCCATCACCGAACCCGGATTCGGCTCGGATTCGGCGGCGGTGACCACCACCGCCACCCTCGACGGCGACGAGTACGTGATCAACGGCGAGAAGATCTTCGTCACCGCCGGGTCGCGGGCCAGCCACATCGTGGTGTGGGCCTCGCTGGACCGCTCCAAGGGCCGCGCGGCGATCAAGTCGTTCATCGTGCCGCGCGAGCACCCGGGCGTCACGGTGGAACGGCTGGAGAAGAAACTCGGCATCAAGGCCTCCGACACCGCGGTGATCCGGTTCGACGACGCCCGCATCCCCAAGGACAACCTGCTGGGCAGTCCCGAGATCAACACCGAGAAGAGTTTCTCCGGGGTGATGGAGACCTTCGACAACACCCGCCCGATCGTCGCGGCGATGGCCGTCGGGGTGGGCCGCGCGGCACTGGAGGAGCTGCGCACGCTGCTCACCGAGGCCGGCGTGGAGATCAGCTACGACAAACCGTCGCACGCCCAGAGCGCACCGGCGGCGGAGTTTCTGCGGATGGAGGCCGACTGGGAGGCCGGCTACCTGCTCACGCTGCGGTCGGCGTGGCAGGCCGACAACAACATCCCCAACTCCAAAGAGGCCTCGATGGGCAAGGCCAAGGCGGCCCGGGTCGCCAGCGACATCACCCTCAAGGCCGTCGAGATGGCCGGGACCACCGGGTATTCCGAACAGATGCTGTTGGAGAAATGGGCCCGGGACTCCAAGATCCTCGACATCTTCGAAGGCACCCAGCAGATCCAGCAGCTGGTGGTGGCGCGTCGGCTCCTGGAACTATCCTCGGCTGAACTGAAGTAGCAACGACAGCGAGGCCCCCATGCTCGATCCAGCCGTCCAGCACCGCATCGATCAGGCACTGGACGAGTTGGTGGCCGGGGAGCGCGCCTGGGCCGAGCAGTCGCTCACCGACCGGCGCGACCTGCTCGATCAGGTGCGACACCGCACCGCTGAGTACGGACCGGCGTGGATCGAGGCGGCCACCGCCATCAAGGGCCTGGACGCGGACTCGCCGCTGGTCGGCGAGGAATGGATCTCCGGGCCGTATGCGCTGGCCGTCGCCGCCGGCGCGCTCGCCGAGAGCCTGGCCAAACTCGCCGACGGCAAGAGCCCGCTGGACGGTGCGACCTTCACCACCACCCCGAGCGGGCAGACGGCCGTGTCGGTGCTGCCGGTCAGCGTCTTCGATCACCTGCTGCTCTCCGGCTTCTCCGCGCAGGTCTGGCTGCAGCCGGGCATCGACGGTGACCGCGCGCTGCGCGACGCCGGTCTGGCCCAGCACAACCCGGCCGCCACCGGTGGCGTGGGCGCGGTGCTCGGCGCGGGCAACATCTTCTCCATCGCCCCGCTGGACACCCTCTATGAGCTCATCGCCCACAACCGGGTGGTGGCGCTGAAACTCAATCCCCTCACCGATCCGTTGCGCCCGGTGCTCACCGACGTGCTCGCCCCGCTGATCGACCTCGGCGCGGTGCGCATCCTCACCGGCGGTGCCGACGTCGGCGACTACCTGGTGCACCACCGGTCGGTCAGCCACGTCCACATGACCGGCAGCGCCGCCACCCACGACGCGATCGTGTTCGGCACCGGCGCCGAGGGCGCCGAACGCAAGGCCGCGAACCGGCCCCGGCTGACCACGCCGATGACCAGTGAGCTCGGCGGGGTGTCGCCGACGATCGTGCTGCCCGGGCAGTGGAGCGACGCCGACATCGACTTCCAAGCCCAACACGTGGTGACCCAGCGGCTGCACAACAACGGATACAACTGCATCGCCGCGCAGACGATCGTGGTCTCCGCGCGTTGGCCGCAGCGCGAGCAGTTCCTCGCCGAGGTGCGTCGACAGCTCGACGCCGCCCCCGGCCGGCCCGCCTACTATCCCGGGTCCGACGACCGGGTCGCGAACGCGCAGCACAGCTACCCCGACGGGGTGCGTCTGGGCCCCGACAGCGGCCGCCTGCTGATCACCAACCCCGCCGATCGGGGCACACTGTTGCAGACCGAGTACTTCGCGCCGGTGCTCGGGGTGATCGAACTCGACAGCGACGGTGAGCAATTCGCCCTCGACGCCGCCCGGGTGGCCAACACCGAGTTCACCGGAACCCTCGGCGTGAACATCATCGCCCACCCACACACCATCAACGACCTCGGTGCGTCGTTCGACACCCTGGTGGAGAACCTGCGCTACGGCACGGTGGCGATCAACGCCTGGACCGGCGTGGGATACCTGACGCCGCACGCGACCTGGGGTGCGTTCCCCGGGCACAGCCCCGACGACGTACAGAGCGGAATCGGGGTGGTGCACAACGCCTTCCTCATCGCCGACCCGCAGCGCAGCGTGGTGTACGGGCCGTTTCGCCCAACGCCGCGCTCACTGCTGGCCGGGGAGATGTCGTTGTCGCCCAAGCCGCCGTGGTTCGTCACCAACCGCACCGCGGCGACCACGGGGCGGTTGCTCACCGAGTTCGCCGCCGACCCGGGCTGGATGCGGCTGCCCGGGATCTTCGCCTCGGCGCTCCGGGGCTGACGGGGCTGACCCGGGCTGCCCGGGGGCCGGCGCAGCGCCGAGGTGTCCGTTCCCTCCGGCAGGTGTCACCCCCCTGGCCCCTCCTGGATGCCCCGGGTCGCGGGGGGCTTGCCCCCGGCCAAAACAAAAAGTAATGTTACTTTCAGTTCCGCTAGCCCCTCAACCCGGGAGACCCCATGGAATCCTTCGTCCACCTGCGTAAAGGCACCACACCGCGGCGCCTGCACGCCGACCTCGAGGGACTCAAAGACGACGAACTGGGCCGCGGCGGCTTCGTCGG
>Ga0079225_10000559_pt1 | contig 20138 bp, 14 predicted proteins | sample Poulit2012_FD_76344 | JGI IMG/M metagenome (GOLD analysis project Ga0079225, IMG submission 76344) | Agricultural soil microbial communities from Georgia to study Nitrogen management - Poultry litter 2012 | ecosystem: Environmental > Terrestrial > Soil > Agricultural land | place: USA: Georgia... | reverse complement strand
CTCTCCATCTATAACATCATAAAATCTCATAAGTAAGTTTATTATTGTAGTTTTACCACTACCGGTCGGTCCGACGATTGCGATTGTTTGACCGGGCTTAGCTTCAAAAGTTATGTTGTTTAATATTGGTTTATTTTTCTCGTAAGAAAAGTTAACGTTTTTAAACTCAACATGACCTTTTAAATCTTTTATTGTTTCAGGTGAAGCAACATCTTTTAATTCTTCTTTTTCATCTAAAAACTCAAAAACTCTTTTTCCAGCTGCAAGTGACGACTGGACTAATACACTCATTTGAGTTATTTGAGTGATTGGATTTCCTAATCTCCAAATATATCTAATTCCGGCGTGTAATATTCCAAGTTTAATTAGACCGGAAAATGCAAGTTTTCCACCAATTAATGCTACTAAAGCAATAGTTAAGTATGTAACTGTCATTACTAGTGGGTTTAATAAACCAGAGACAAAGTCTGACTTAAATATTTTGTCAGATAAATCAACCATTATTCCATCGAACATATCTCGGGAATCTTTTTGTTTGTTATATAAAGATATTTCTTTATAACCAGTATATTGTTCTTGTAGATGGCCTGATAAAACACCGAAAGTTTTAAATCTTTGTTGATATAAAGGACCTGAATATTTTAAAATTAATCTACTAACAAAAAATATTATTGTAAACATTAATACTGCTAGTAAAGCAAATTGCCATGTTAGTTTTGTAAAGATGAAAAATAAAATAAATATTACAGTTAATATACTAGATGTAATAGCTGCAAAAGCTTGTTGGAGTCCATTTCCAAATGATTCAACATCATTGCTCATCCTACTCATAATATCTCCGATTGGATGTTTGTCAAAATAACTAATTGGCATTTTGTGAATCTTTTGTTGAACCTCTTCTCTAATTGTTTTCATTGTGTTTTGAATAGAAGTAGTAATTAAAATATTATAAATTAATCTACTTGATGCAACAAAAACATACATTCCTATTAATATAAATATTATTTTTAAAATATCAAATTTGAAATCATTAAATGATAAACCTTTATCTAATGCATCTTGAATAATGTTAATAATTTCACTTTCAACGATTGGTTGATAGCTAGAAACTAAACTTACAAGAATTATTAGTATTAAACTAATAAATATGTGAATTTTATATTTACCTAAAAAATTAAAAAATTTCTTCATTATAATTCCTCCTCGCTCATTTGTGAGTAGGCAATCTCTTGATAAATTTTATTATTTTTAATTAAATCTTCATGCTTACCTTCACCAACAATTTTACCTTCATGTAATACAATAATTTGATCAACATCGACTATTGATGCAACTCTTTGAGCGACTATTAAAGTAATAGCATCTTTTGATAGAGGTTTTATTGCATTTCTAAGTGCAGCATCGGTTTTAAAGTCTAATGCTGAAAAACTATCGTCGAAAATATAAATGTCTGGATTTTTAATAATTGCTCTTGCGATTGAAATTCTTTGTTTTTGTCCTCCAGATAAGTTAGCACCCATTTCACTAATAGGATCATCGTAACCTAATTCTTTTTCCATAATAAAATCATGAGCTTGAGCTATTTTTGCAGCTTGAATTACTTCTTCTTTAGTAGCATCTTTTTTACCATATTTAATGTTGTTAATAATCGTGTCATTAAATAGAATTGCTTTTTGAGCAATAAATCCTATTTTACTTCTTAAATAATTTAAATCATAATCTTTAATATTGATATTATCTAGTAGTATTTCACCATCTGTTACATCAAATAGTCTAGGAATTAAATTAATCAATGTTGATTTTCCGCTTCCAGTGGAACCAATAAAAGCAATAGTTTCTCCCTTTTTAAAACTTAAATTTATATTTTCTAAGACAGGTAAGTCACTATCATGAAATTTAAAGCTTACGTTATTAAACTTTAATGTTCCTTTTCTTTCTACATATGTTAATGCATTTTCTTTGTTTTTGATTTTTACATCAAGATCTAATATTTCTTTTATTCTATTAGCTGAGACAATTGTTCGTGGATATAAAATAAATAACATTGAAAACATTAAGATTGAGAAGCTTACTAAGAATTGATAGTCAAAAAATTCTGTTAATCTACCAAGCGTTAAAGTTGAACTTGGATTTACAACGTTTTTACCACCGAAATAAAGTGTGAAAACAATAACGATATTTAATATAAAGAAAAATATAGGTTCTGTTGATGTCATTATTTTAAACAATTTTTCAGCAGTTGAAGTATACTCATTATTGGCTTTGGTGAATCTTTTAGCTTCATAATCACTTTTTCTAAAGGCTCTTACAACTCTTACACCAGTTAAGTTTTCTCTAGTAATTAAGTTTAAATGGTCTAAATTTCTTTGTTGTTTTTGTGAGAGAGGTTTAGTTAAAATAATAACTAATATAATACCTAATATAATAATTGGAATTGAAATTAAAGTTGAAAACAATAAACTAGGAGTTCTAGTTGCAATTAAAAATATTGATATTATAATTAAAGCTGGAGACATAAATGCTACCCTATAAAAGGTGCTAACAAAGTTTAATATTTGATACACATCTGAAGTAGTTCTAGTAATTAATGATGAAACACCATATTTACTCATCTCTTCGGATGAAAAAGTTTGTACTTTTGCAAAAATATCATTTCTTATATCAACAAGTATAAGTGTTGCAGTTTTGGTTGATGCGTAGTTAGTTAAAACATTTCCAATGGCACCGACAAAAGCGATGACTAATAACATTGTAATAGATCTGTTAACTACACTAATATCACCGGGGAAATTAGTTCCTGGTAAACCTTTATCAATCAATGCTGAAATTACTAAAGGTATTCCTAATTCAGCAAGTGCAACTAAAATAACCGCAATTATATTTAAAATAAAAAACTTTTTATGTTTCATTAAGTATTGAAATATAAGTTTCACATTATCACCTTTTTTATTAATTATACAACATATAATATTTTACACTATTATATAAAAAAATGTGATGAAAATGGGTATTTTAATATAATTTATAAATTATTGGTTTTTTATAAGTATATTTATAGGTGTAAGTGAAGGTTTGAAAGAAGTAAAAGACATATAAATATATTATAATAAGAAAAATTAACTTTTAATTTGACAAACAATTATATTAATGATAAAATTATTTAGCGTGTAAAAAGCACACCAAAAGTGGGAGATATATATCGGACCACATACTTATTTGAAAAGGAGGATGTGTCAATGTCAGCAAAACGCAAAAAAATTATTAATGAAGTTAAATTGCAAATACCTGCAGGACAAGCAAACCCAGCGCCACCAGTTGGACCAGCATTAGGGCAAGCACAAGTAAATATTCCGCAGTTTTGTTCACAATTTAACGAAAGAACTAAAGATCAAATGGGATACATTATTCCAGTAACAATCTATGTTTATGATGATAGATCATTTAGTTTCGAAACTAAAACACCACCAGCAAGTGACTTACTTAAAAAAGCAGCTAATATCAAAAAAGGATCAGGTGTTCCACACAAAGATAAAGTAGCTACAATTACAAAAGATCAAGTAAGAGAAATTGCAGAAATGAAAATGCCAGATTTAAATGCTTTCACAATTGAAGCAGCAATGAAAATTGTTGAAGGTACAGCAAAAAATATGGGCATTGTTGTAAAAGACTAATTAAACTTAATCAGTCTAATTTGTGGGAGGAAATTCCCGCTATACCACATTTTAGGAGGAATGTAATATGAAAAGAGGAAAAAGGTATCAAGAAGCCTTAAAATTAGTTGACAGAGAAAAAGAATATTCTTTATTAGAAGCAACTGATTTAGTTAAAAAAACCTCTACCGTTAAGTTTGATGCTAGTGTTGAAGTAGCATTTAGATTAAACTTAGATCCAAGACAAGCAGAGCAAAACTTAAGAGGTGCTATTGTCTTACCACACGGTACAGGAAGAACACAAACGGTAGTAGTAATTGCACAAGGCGATAAAGCTAAAGAAGCAAAAGACGCTGGTGCAGATTACGTAGGAGATCAAGACATAATTGAGAAAATATCAAAAGGTTGGTTTGAATTTGATGTGTTAGTAGCAACCCCAGATATGATGGCTCAATTAGGAAGATTAGGTAGAGTTCTTGGACCAAAAGGATTAATGCCTAACCCAAGAACAGGAACTGTTACACAAGAAGTTGGTAAAGCAGTTGAAGAAATCAAAGCAGGTAAAATCGAATACCGTGTTGATAAAGTAGGAAATATTCATGCAGTTGTTGGTAAAGTATCATTTACAAAAGAACAATTAGCAGATAATATATTTACTTTATATGAAAGAATGATTCAACTAAGACCAAGTACTGTAAGAGGTACCTATTTAAGAAACTTAACTATATCATCTACAATGGGACCTGGTATTAAAGTTAACCGTTCAGAAATTGCAGATTATAAGCTAAGTGCATAAAAGTAAATAAAATATAACGATTACACCAAAGACAGTAGAGGCTAAATGCTTAATAATTCTACCGAGGTAGTATTTAATTTTAAAATTAGTACTCTTTTTGTCTTTGATAAAAAGAGTTTTATTTTTTAAGAAGGAGGACTTTCGTGGAAAGAAAAAGTGTTCAAAAGAAAGCTTTACAAGTTGAAGCGTTAAAAGAACAAATGTTAGAAGCTAAAACAATTATACTTTTTGATTATAAAGGTTTAACTGTCGATAAATTTACAGAACTTAGATCTAAATTACGTGAAGAAGGTAACGCAGTTAACGTTTATAAAAACAATATTAGTAGAAGAGCAGTAACTCTCGCAGGGTATGAAGGTTTAAGCGAATCATTTGTAGGACCTAAAGCATTAGTTTTAGGATATGAAGACGTAGTTTCACCAGCAAAAATATTAGCTGATTTCAGTAAAGAAAATAAATTGGTTGAAATTGACGGGGGAGTTATAGAAGGTAAAGTTGTTGATAAATCAGCAATTATGGATTTAGCAAACTTACCATCAAGAGAAACATTATTAACTCAGTTAGCGGCAGGATTATTAATGCCTGTAAGAGAAGTTGCAATCGGATTAAATATGTTAGCCGAAGAGCAAGAACAAGCACAAGAATAATTTATAAATTAGGAGGAAATATAAAATGGCAAAATTAACAAAAGAAGCATTCGTAGAAGCTTTAAAAGAAATGACATTATTAGAAATTAAAGAATTAGTTGATGGATTAAAAGAAGAATTTGGTATTGATCCAACAGCAGTAGCAGCAGCAGGACCTGCAGCAGCAGAAGAGGCAGAAGAGCAAACAGAGTTCAACGTAGTATTAAAGAACTTTGGTGACAAGAAAATTGCAGTTATTAAAGCAGTTAGAGAAGCAACTGGATTAGGATTAGCAGATGCTAAAACATTAACAGAAACACCAGATGCAGTAATTAAAGAAGCTTTAGATAAAGATGCAGCAGAAGAATTAAAAGCTAAATTAGAAGAAGCAGGAGCAACTGTTGAGCTTGCATAATTTTAAAAACAAATAAATAGAAAACAACCTGAGAACATCCTCAGGTTTTTTCGCTTTATTTTTTGGAGGGAATATGTCACATTACTTCAAATACGATGATAGTATTAAATCAAAAGTTAATACATTTGAAATTAATTTTAAAAACAATGAATTTATGTTTAAAACAGACAGTGGTGTTTTTAGTAAAAACTATTTAGATTATGGGTCAAATGTTTTGTTGAAAAACACCAATATAAAACAAGATGAAAATACAATATTAGACTTAGGTTGTGGATATGGACCGATAGGTACAATACTAGGCAAAATATATCCAAACAAATTCATTTATATGTCTGAAATAAATGATAGAGCTATTGAGTTAGCTTTAGAAAATTTAAAAATTAATGAAGTTAGTAATGCAAAAGTTATTAAAAGCGATATTTTTAGTAATATTAGTAAAACTTTTGATTTAATATTAACCAACCCTCCGATAAGAGCAGGTAAAGATGTTGTATTTAAATTTTATGAAGAGTCTTACAAACATTTAAACGATGGCGGAAGATTACTTGTTGTTATCCAAAGAAAACAAGGTGCACCATCAAGTTTGAAAAAACTTGAAGAATTGTTCAATAATGTGAATATTGTCGCTAAAGACAAAGGATATTGGATTATTGAAGGAATAAAGCATAAAACGATTGACTAATGCATAATAATATGATAATATTATAAATTGCATAAATAGGATTATAACGGCATTTTTTTTGTGTTGTAAAAATTGTATGATTAGGAATAGGAGTAATAATATATGGGAATAAATAAAGGCTATAAAGAAATAAAATACGGTAAAAAAGCGGTAAGACGTAATTATTCTAAAATGCGTTTTGACATTGAATTACCGGATTTAATTGAAATTCAGACAAAATCATTTGCTGAATTTATGGATACAGGAATTAGTCAATTATTAAAAGATATTTCACCAATTGTTGGTCATAATGGTGAGTTAAAACTTTATTTTGAAGACCACTTTTTAGAAGAACCAAAATTTGGTATTCAAGAATCGAAAGATCGTGGACTTAGTTATGCTAAAACTATAAAAGCAAGAGTTAAACTGGAAAGTGTTAGAGAAGGTCAAGTAAGAGAAAGTGAAATATTACTTACTGAAATGCCAGTTATGACACCAAGTGGTACTTTTATTATTAACGGAGCTGAACGTGTTGTTGTATCACAAATTATTAGATCAGCAGGTGCATATTATAGTGAAGAGTATGATAAGAGAACTAACACATTAAAATACACAGCACAAATTATTCCAACTCGTGGTGCTTGGATTGAATATGAATCAAACAACCGAGACGTATTATTTGTTAAAGTTGATCGTTCAAGAAGAGTTCCACTTACAACATTTTTAAGAGCAATCGGACTTGGAAGAAACAAAGATATTAATGATTTATTCGGAAATAGTAAATACATTAGAGAAACACTAGCAGCAGATGCATCTAGAAATAGTGATGATGCTGTTATTGAATTGTATTCCAAGTTAAGACCAGACGATAAAGTTCCAGCTAATGCAGCTAGAGAATTTTTAAGAATGCGTCTTTTTGAAGTTAGAAGATATGATTTACAAGATGTTGGTCGTTATAAATTAAATAAAAAATTAGATGTCTTAGATAGAATTAAAAACAGATATTTAGCTGAAGATATTTTTGATGTTGAGACAGGAGAGCTTCTATTCGAAGAAAAAACTTTAATTACAGATGAAGTTATTGATGTATTAAAGACTAAGAGAAGTTCATTGTTAGATGAGGTTATTGACGTCGAAAACTCATTAGAAAATGAAGCGCCTGAAGAAATCTTTGCAGAAAAATTAGATGATTCAGATGATATATATGCTAAAGAAGATATTACCAATATTAGAACTGGTGAAGTTATTATTGCTAAAGGAGATTTAATTACTAATGAAACTATTGTTGAGTTACAAAAAAATAGATTAAGTTTAGATGAACAAGTAATTAAATATTTCTTAGAAGGAAAGAGCGTTTTTGAAAAAGAAGCAGACCGTACTGGTGTAAAAGTAGAAAGAATTAAAGTTTATGCTTTAGAAGAAAACGAAGAAATTAGTGAAAGAACTAAAAAAGTTGATATTGTAGGTAACTATCAAGAAGAAGATAGAAATCACATTACATTATCAGATATAATTGCAGCAACTAGTTACTATTTAAATCTATATGATGGTATAGGAAATGTCGATGACATTGACCATTTAGGTAATAGAAGACTTAGATTAATTGGTGAATTATTAAGTAATCAATTTAGAATCGGATTAGCTAGAACAGAGAAAAACGTTAAAGACAAAATGTCAACAGTTTCATTTAACGATGTGACTCCAGTTAATATTGTTAATATGGCACCACTTTCAGGTGCAATTAAAACTTTCTTTGGTTCATCTCAATTATCACAGTTTATGGATCAAGTAAACCCATTATCCGAATTGACACAAAAACGTCGTGTTTCAGCACTTGGAACTGGTGGACTTGCAAGAGATAGAGCCGGAGTTGAAGTAAGAGACGTTCATACTACACACTACGGACGTATTTGTCCTATTGAAACTCCAGAAGGACCATCAATTGGACTTATCTCATCATTAACAACTTATGGTAAAGTTGATAAGTATGGATTTATTAAAACACCATATTTTAAATTAGATAGATCAAAAATTGGAGAAAACGGAAGAGTTGTTCCTAGGTTAGTAAATGAATTAGAATATTTAACAGCTGATGAAGAAGAAAAAAGAGTTATTGCATCTGCAGCTACACCACTTAATGAACATGGTGAGTTGTTAGAAAACAGAGTAATTGGTAGACATAATGGAGAGACTAACGTATTCTTTAGAGATGAAATTACTCATATGGACGTTAGTCCAAAACAAATTGTATCGGTATCAACCGCAACAATTCCATTCTTAGAACATGACGATGCTACTCGTGCACTAATGGGTGCAAACATGCAGAGACAAGCAGTTCCTTTATTAAAATCTGAATCTCCAATTGTAGGTACAGGTATTGAATATCGAGCAGCTAAAGACTCAGGTAGTGTTGTTGTTGCTAGAGAAGAAGGAATTGTAAGTTATGTTGATGCAAGAGAAATTGTTGTAACAAAAAAACCGAATGACATTGTTAAAATGGGAAATACTGTTTTATACAATCCAGTTGATAAGTTTGATAAAGATGCAGCTAAAAGAATTAGAGATTTTGGTTTAGATGAAAGTGTAGTATATCCATTACATACTTTTGACAGATCTAACCAAGATACATTAATTTTACAAAGACCAATAGTAGAACTTGGTGAAACAATTGAAAAAGGCGATGTTATTGCAGATGGTGCATCAACTGATAAAGGTGAGTTGGCATTAGGTAAAAACATTACTGTAGCATTTATGACCTGGGATGGATATAACTATGAAGATGCTATTATTATGTCTGAAGATTTAGTAAAAGATGATGTTTATACATCTGTACAAATTGATGAATATTCAATTGAAACAAGAGAAATTAAAACTACTGGTGCAAATTATCAAGAAGAAATTACAAGAGAAGTACCAAACGCTAGCCCAACATTATTAAGAAACTTAGATAGTGAAGGTATTGTTGTTGTTGGAAGCGAAGTTAAAGAAGGAGATATTTTAGTTGGTAAAATATCACCAAAAGGAGTTAACGATCCAACACCACAAGAAAGATTAATTCAAAGTATTTTAGGTGACAAATCTCGTGAATACCGAGACACTTCATTAAAAGTGCCACATGGTGGTGGAGGAATAGTTGTAAAGGTACAATATTATTCTAAAGAAAACGGAGATGTTTTACCTCCAGGTGTAACAAAAGAAATTAGAGTGTTTGTTGCCCAAAAACGTAAAATCTCTGAAGGAGATAAAATGGCTGGAAGACACGGAAACAAAGGTGTTATTTCAAAAATTCTCCCAAGAGAAGATATGCCATACATGGAAGATGGTACACCAATTGATGTTATGCTTAACCCGCTTGGAGTTCCATCAAGAATGAATATAGGTCAAGTATTAGAAATTCATTTAGGAATGGCAGCTAAAAATTTAAATATTAAAATCGCAACACCAGTGTTTGATGGTGTTAATAATGATGAATTAAAAGCTATTATGAAAGAAGCTAATATAGATGAAGATGGTAAAACTACACTTTATGATGGAAGAACAGGTGAACCTTTCGATAATAGAATATCCGTTGGTGTAATGTATATGATTAAATTGTCACACATGGTTGACGATAAATTACATGCTAGAGCAGTAGGACCATATACTTTAGTTACACAACAACCAATGGGTGGTAAAGCTCAAAATGGTGGACAAAGATTTGGAGAAATGGAAGTATGGGCACTTTATGCTTATGGTGCTGCACATACATTACAAGAAATATTGACAGTTAAATCTGATGATATGATTGGAAGAAATAATGTTTATAGTGCTATTACGCATGGAAGACAAATTCCAAAACCAAGTATCCCAGAATCATTTAGAGTGTTTACAAGAGAGTTACAATCACTTGGTCTTTATGTAGAACTTATTGATAATAAAACTGGTGAAAACGAGGCAATTAAATCAATATTTTCAAATGATAGAAGAGGGGGCAAACAATAATTATGAGTAACAATATTTTAGAAACAAAATTAAATAGTTTAAAATTATCAACTCCCGCTTTAGAAAGATTAACTCTTTCTGGAATAGAAGTTTTAAATGACTTTAATACTTTTAACTTAAATGAAATTAAAATGTTATTAGACGATTCATTTGATGAAATAGTTAAAGTATTAATAAAGTATAATTTACCTACAAAAGTGGAAAACTTAAGTTTAGATGAAGAAATTGTTGAAAAGTTAGATGATTTAAGAATTGAAACTTTAGAACAATTATTTACTTATGACAAAAGAGTTTTATATAACACTTTTAGTGAAGATGAACTTTTATTAAATGAACTAAATGGTTTATTTAGTTTATATGAAAAAAATATTTTAGAACCTTTTGTTGAAGGTCAAGCAGCATATTATGAATCAGATGATGATACTAGCGCTTTAGACATCGATTTAACAAAAAGAATTAGAAAAGAAGTAAAACCAATATCTAAAGGATACGGTTCTAGAGAATATAGTCACTTTAAAGTTAGATTAGCATCGCCAAATGAAATATTACAGTGGTCATATGGTGAAGTGTTAAACCACGAGACTATAAACTATAGAACTTCAAAACCTGAAGTAGGCGGACTTTTCTGTGAAAAAATATTTGGACCGATGAAAGATTTTCAGTGTGCTTGTGGTAAAAAGCAAACTGGAAATAAAGGTCAAATATGTCCAAAGTGTGGAATTGAAATAACTCATTCTAAAGTTAGAAGAGAAAGAATGGGACATATAAAACTTGAAGCACCAGTAGTACATACTTGGTACTTAAAATCAAGTCCACCAAAACTTGCTACATTATTAGGAATAAAAGCTAAACAATTAGAAGAAGTTGTATATCATGCTTCATATATTGTTACTGATCCTGGTAATACTCCGCTTGAAAAAACTACAATATTAAGTGAGCATGATTTTATTCAACTTAATGAAAGATACCCACGCCAATTTGTTGCGCAAACTGGTGGAGAAGCAGTTAAAACATTATTACAAGATTTAGATTTAGATAAAGAAATATTATCTCTTAGACGTAAAATGAAATCAAGAAGTGCACAAAGAAGAGAAAGAGCTATTAGAAGACTTGCAGTTGTAGAAGCCTTTAAAAACTCTGATAACAAACCAGAATGGATGGTAATGGATGTAATTCCAGTAATACCACCAGACTTAAGACCAATGGTTGCACTAGATGGTGGAAGATTTGCGACTACAGACCTTAATGATTTATATAGAAGAATCTTAAACAGAAACAATAGACTTAAAAAGCAAAAAGAACAACTTGCTCCTCGTTTAATTTTAAAGAACGAAAAACGTATGTTACAAGAGGCGGTTGACGCATTATTTGATAACTCAAAACGTGGTAGAAAAGCAGTTGTTGAAAGAGGACGTAACTTAAAATCATTATCTGATATGTTACGTGGTAAACAAGGTAGACTACGTCAAAACTTATTAGGTAAACGTGTTGACTTTTCAGGTAGATCTGTAATTATTGTAGGTCCAGACTTAGAAATGTATCAATGTGGTATACCTAGAGAAATGGCAGTTACATTATTTAAACCATTCATATTAAAAGAATTACAACAAGAACAAGGTTTAAATAGAGGAAATGCTAACGCTAAATATGATTCAATGGATGATGATGTATGGCAAGCATTAGAAAAGGTTGTAAAAGAGCACCCGGTATTACTTAACCGTGCGCCTACTTTACACAGACTTGGTATTCAAGCATTTGAACCAAAATTAATTGATGGTAAAGCGATAAGACTTCACCCATTAGTAACGCCAGCATTTAACGCTGACTTTGACGGGGACCAAATGCCAGTTCACGTACCACTTTCAAATGAAGCTCAAGCAGAAGCAAGATTATTAATGCTTGCAAGTAATAATATTTTAAACCCTAAAGATGGAAAACCAGTTGTTACTCCATCACAAGATATGGTTTTAGGAAACTATTACTTAACATTAGAACTTGCATTAAAAGATAAAGATAAAATGGAAAATCCTGAAGCATTTTTAAATGAGCATAGAAATGAAGGTAAATTATATTATTCAATCGATGAAGCAAGATTTGCATATGAAAGAAAAGAAATAGGATTACATACAAGAATATTAATTTCACCTAAGGCACTTAGATATAAGTTTAAAGAAGATCAATTAGATAAGTATTTAATAACTACTTTAGGTAAATTAATCTTTAACGAAGTACTTCCTGACAACTTTTATTACTTAAACGAACCTACTGATAAAAATATTGAGGAAGGTTTATCAGACAAACACTTCATTAACAGAGGTGTTAATCCAAAAGAAGTATTAAACAAATTAGATGTAAATGAACCATTTAATAAAGGATTTTTATCTAAAGTAATTTCAAAAGTATTTAAAATGTTAGATATTAATGAAACATCAAAAATATTAGACAAAGTAAAAGATTTAGGATTTAAATACTCTACAGTAGCAGGATTTACTATTTCATATAGTGATATTAATGTCTTTAGTAAAAAAGATAAGTTAATATCAGATGTAGAAGAAAAGCTTCATGAAATAGATGATTCATATGACATGGGTCTAATGAATGATGAAGAAAGAAGAAACTTAGTAATTAGCCACTGGGAAGAAGCAAGTAGAGTAGTTAGAGATGAACTTATAAAAGAAATTGACCCTATGAACCATATAACTATGATGATTAATTCTGGAGCACGTGGAAGTATAAACTCACTTGTTCAGTTATCTGGAATGAGGGGACTAATGTTAAACCCAAGAGGAGATATTATTGAAGTTCCAGTTCAAGCTTCATTTAGGGAAGGTTTAACTGTATCTGAATTCTTTATTTCTACACACGGTGCGAGAAAAGGTTCGACGGATACTGCGCTTAAAACAGCGGAAAGTGGTTACTTAACAAGAAGATTAGTAGACGTTAGTCAGGAAGTTATTGTTGTAGAAGATGACTGTGGTTCTGATAAAGGACTAGTTGTAAGAGACATATTGGATGAAAATAAAGTAATTGTTCCACTTAGAAATAGAATCTTAGGTAGATATGTTAATAAAGATGTTATAAATCCTAAGACTAAGAAACCAATTATTTTAAGAAATGAATTAGTAACTGAAGAAATTGCTGATAAAATAATTGAACTTGGAATTACAGAAGTAGAAATTAGAAGTGTTCTAACAAGTGATTCTGAAAATGGAGTGTCAGCAAAATCTTATGGTAGAAACTTAGCTACAAACACTCCGGTTGAAGTTGGAGATGCAGTAGGTGTTGTTGCTGCTCAATCTATTGGTGAGCCAGGAACACAGTTAACCATGCGTACATTCCATACCGGTGGAGTTGCGAGTGCTGCCGATATTACTCAAGGTTTACCAAGAATTCAAGAATTGTTTGAAGCTAGAAAACCAAAAGGTGAAGCTAAAATTAGTGAGGTAAATGGAAGAGTAAAAGAAGTTAATAGACAAAGAAATGGTACAGTAGAAATTATTGTGACTGAAACACCAAGAGAAGGTGGAGTATATGAATATAATGTTGACTTAGATGATAAAGTCTTAGTAAAAGAAAATGATACTGTATCAAATGGTCAAAAGATTACTAAAGAAGGTATTTTATCAGATGTTGCTGGAGTAGTTATTAGTGTTGAAAAAGATGATAACTATCAAATAATTAATATTAAACAAGTTAGAGAAGCAAAAGAATATACTTATGTAATAGATCCAAACGTTGATTTATTAGTGAGAAAAGGTTCTACAGTTGAAGTAGGACAAAAGCTTTCAGTTGGAAATATTAATCCTAAAGAATTGTTAAGAGTTCTTTCAACAGAAGCAACACAAACATATATATTAGAAGAAGTTCAAAAAGTGTACTCATCTCAAGAAGTTGAGATTAGCGATAAACATATTGAAATTATTATTAGACAAATGTTTAGAAGAGTATATGTTGTCTTTGAAGGAGACACTAGTCTTCTTCCAGGAAGTGAAGTTAGCTTACCAGTGTTTAAACGTGCAGTTAAAGAAGCACTTAAAAACGGTGGAAGACTTCCAGTAGGTAGACAAATACTACTCGGTATTACAAGAGCATCACTTAGAAGTGATTCATTCTTATCAGCAGCTTCATTCCAAGAAACTACAAGAATATTAACAGAAGCAGCAATTGAAGGTAAAGTTGATGAATTACATGGACTTAAAGAAAACGTAATTATTGGTGGATTAATTCCTGCAGGTACTGGAATATTACAAGATGAATATTTTGATTATGATAGACCTAAAGAAGAATTTGACACTGATGAAGACTACGAATATTAAACAAAAAGAGACTTAAGGCGTTTGCTTTAAGTCTTTTTTTACTAATAATATCTTTAAATGATACAAATGTGATAAAATACTATAAACACTTAAAGGAGAGAAAAAATGGATATATTTAATAAAGCGTTTAATTATAAAGATGCTAAAATAGCGAAAGAAAAAGGATATTATCCTTATTTTCACGAACTAAACTCTAAACAAGATATTATAGTAAAAATGGAAGGGAAAGAAGTTATAATGATTGGATCAAACAATTATTTAGGTTTAACATCTCACCCTGAAGTAATTAAAGCAAGTGTTTATGCTACTAATATGTTTGGTACTGGAGTTAGTGGTTCAAGATTTTTAAACGGAACACTTAGTTTACATGTAGAACTTGAAAAAAAGTTAGCTAAGTTTTTAAATAAAGAAGATGCGATGATATTTTCTACTGGATATCAATCTAATTTAGGCTTTATATCGGCGATTGCTGGAAGAAATGATATCATATTTAGTGATAAAGAAAACCATGCTAGTATTTATGATGGAATAAAATTAAGTTATGCTGATGTTGTAAGATACAATCATAATGATATGAGTGATTTAGAAAATAAGTTAAAAGATGCTAATCCTAAAAAAGGTAAATTAATAGTTACTGATGGAGTATTTAGCATGGGTGGAGATTTATGTAATTTGCCAGAACTTGTTAAATTGAGTAAAAAATATAACGCAAGATTAATGGTTGATGATGCCCATGGAATTGGAGTTATGGGAAAAACAGGTAGAGGAACCGGTGAACATTTTAATTTATTAGATGAAATTGACATTATAATGGGAACATTTTCTAAAAGTCTAGCAAGCAGTGGTGGATTTATTGTAGGAAAAAAAGAAGTGATAGAATATGTAAGGCACCATTCAAGACCATATATTTTTAATGCTGCTATTCCACCATCAAACACAATGAGTGCGATGAAAGCATTAGAAATATTAGAAAGGGAACCTGAACGAGTTACTAATTTACAAAAGGTTGGTAACTATGTAAGAAAAGAATTAATAAAAAAAGGATTAGAAATTAAAGAATCAATTACACCAATTATACCGATTTATACATACACTCCAATTAGAACGATGGTTGCTTGTAACATACTTTTTGAAAAAGGAGTATATGTAAATCCAGTTTTACCACCAGCAACTAAACATGGAGAATGTTTAATAAGAACTAGTTTTATGACAACTCACAATAAAGAAGTCTTAGATGAAGCTATTAATATTATTGTGGAGGTTTTAAACAATCTTCCAACAGAAGAGGAGTTATTAAATGAATGAAGTAGTAATTATTACTGGTTCTAGTGCTGGAATTGGTTATGATTTAAGTAAATATTTAATTGAAAAAGGATATATTGTCTATGGTCTTTCAAGAAGTGATACTAATATAAAAGGTATAAACCATATTAAATGTGATGTTACTAATGAAACTTTAGTTAATGAAGTGATAAACAATATATATAAAAAAGAAGGCAAAATTGATATATTAATTAACAACGCTGGAATGGGAATTAGTGGAAGTGTTGAAGCAACTATGTTAGAAGATGTTAAATATATATATAATGTTAACGTTTTTGCACCTTTTATTACAACAAAAGCAATTTTACCTATTATGAGAAAGCAAAAATATGGTAAAATAGTTAATGTTGGATCGGTGGCTAGTGAGTTTCCAATTCCATTTCAATCTTTTTATAGTGCTACTAAAGCAAGTTTAAAAGCCTTTGGTGAAGCACTATACTCTGAAGTAAGCCCATATGGTATAAAAGTATCGACAATACTTCCGGGTGATATTAAAACTGATTTTACACAAAATAGGAATAAAAACATAAATGAAATAGACGTTTATAATAAAAGAGTGTTAAAGTCATTAGAGGTTATGGAAAAAGATGAGCAAAATGGATATGATGTAAGATATGCGTCTAAAAAAATATATAAAGTTATAAAGAGAAAAAATATGCCACTTACAAAAGTTATAGGTCCGAAATATAGTTTTTTATTATTTTTAAAAAGGCTACTTCCAATTAAGTTAGTTACAAACTTAGTTGGTAAAATATATGGGTTTAAAAGGACAAGATAATGTGGAAAGCAAAAAGATTTTTTTAAGAGGTTTTCTTTCAGGACTATATTTATCATTAGTCGTTAGTATGTATTTAATTGTTTTAAACACTATTGATAATAGTAAAGTTATAAGTTCATTTTTATTTAGCTTTGCGTTATTATTAATAGTTGGAAAAGGATATTATTTATATACAGGTAAGGTAGGATACTTATTGCCTTATAAAAAAGGAAACTTTAAAATGGTGCTAATTACCATTTTAAGTAATATATTAGGTATAATTATTACCGGTTTATTATTGGGTTTTGCTAATATTAGTGAATTAAGTAATTATGCTTCTAATTTAGTTTACTCAAAATTTGAACTTAAAATGTGGTATGAATCATTTATATTAGCGATGTTTTGTGGAGTATTAATGTATACTGCAGTTGATGGTTACGATAAGATTAATAATAATGTTATTAAAGTGTTAGTTGTAATACTTTCAGTAATGACATTTTTGTTAGCAGGTTTTGAACATAGTGTAGCTAATATTGTATATATTGTATTAGCTAAAGAGTTTAGTTTTAAAATATTAGGATATTTAATCTTAATGATTATCGGAAATGGAATTGGTGCGATTACAATTAATATAATTCATTCAAAAATAGATCAGTGATGGTCTATTTTTATTTTTAAATATATTTTAAAAATGATATAATGAAAATAGCGGGGTGATTTAATGAAGTATTTATTGATGTATAATCCTAATAGTGGGAAAAGAAAATTTAAAAGAAAACTAAATAAAGTAATTAAATACTTTAAAGAGAGACAACTACATTTAGATATATATGAATCACAAAAACCGTTTGATTTAGAAGAAGAGGCAAAAAGAGTAGGACAAGATTATGATGTCATTATCGTCTCAGGGGGAGATGGTAGTATTAATGAAGTGGTAAATGGTTTAATGTGTTTGGATAAAAGACCTGCGCTTGGAATTATTCCGGCAGGAACGGCTAATGATATTGCTGGTATTTTAAGAATAAGAAAAAACATTAAAAAAGCTTTAAATATTATTGTCAATAAAGAGCCTGTATATATTGATGTTAACAAAATAAATGATAGATATTTTTTATATACAACAGCTGCTGGTGTACTAACTAAAATAAGTTATGATGTGCCTAGAAAAAAGGTTAAATCTTTAGGATATATGGCATATATAGGCGAAGGCGCAAAAGATTTGTTTAAAAACTACAATATAGAAATGAAAGTAACTCATGAAAATGGAGTAGTTGAAGGTGAATATATGTTAGCTATAGGGCTTAGTGGAAGAAGAGTTGGCGGAATGACTTTAACTAAGTTTTCCAACCCTAAGTTAGATGATGGAAAATTTGAACTTAGATTGATTCCACATACAAAAGCATTTAGACTTTATCGATTATTGTCTTTTGTTTTAAATAGAGGGAGAAAAAGTAAGAAGGATGTAGCTTTGGTTTCGAGTTTTTATAAAATTGAAACAAGAGATGATGTTGTTTGGAATACTGATGGCGAAAAAGGGGTAAAAGGTAGTGTTTTAATTAATGTTGAGAAAAGAGCATTAAAAATTTTCACTTCTAAAAGAAGCAAAAAAGAGTATTTTGATCAATAAATACTATTAATGGTATATAATAAGATATATAAATAAGATAAAATAGATTAAAAGATATAAAAAGTTTGACATTGATATATAAAAATTGTATAATAATATCGTTGTAAAAGAAACATTGAATTTATTGAAATAAATCGGTTTTTTAAAACCTTTTTATTTTTGAAAAAAAGATGATACGCCGGGATGCGTGTTTCGATAGAAAGGAGACAATTATGCCAACAATTCAACAATTGGTTACTAAAGGAAGAACTAGAAAAACTGAAAAATCAAGAACACCAGCATTGGGTTATGGATTTAACACAATTAAAAGAAAAAGAAGTAGATATAACTCACCACATAAACGTGGAGTATGTACAAGAGTTACTACAATGACACCAAAGAAACCTAACTCAGCTTTAAGAAAGTATGCACGTGTTCGTTTATCAAACGGAACTGAAGTAACTGCATATATTCCAGGAATTGGACATACACTACAAGAACACAGTGTTGTATTAATTCGTGGAGGACGTGTTAAAGACTTACCAGGGATTAGATATCATATCGTTCGTGGTACATTAGATGCAGCAGGAGTTGCAAATAGAAGACAAGCACGTTCAAAATATGGTGTTAAAAAACCACAAGAAGACTAAAAATTAAAAATATAAAATGAAATATCTTAAAAGGAGGGTGAACTGATATGGCTCGTAAAGGAAGAGCAGCAAAACGTGATGTTTTGCCAGATCCAATATATAACTCAAAGTTAGTTACAAAAGCTATTAACCAAATAATGGTTGATGGGAAAAAAGGAACAGCACAAACTATTTTATATGAATCATTCAATAGAGTAGCGAGTGAAACAGGTAGAGATGCGATGGAAGTTTTTAATGAGGCAGTAAACAATGTTATGCCAGTAGTAGAAACAAGATCACGTCGTATTGGTGGTCAAAACTACCAAATACCAATGGAAGTTAGACCAGAACGTAGACAAGCATTAGGATTAAGATGGTTAATCCAATACGCAAGATTACGTAATGAAAAAACAATGATTGAAAAATTATCAAAAGAAATAATAGATGCATCACAAGGTGTTGGTGCAGCAGTTAAAAAACGTGAAGACGTTCACAAAATGGCAGAGGCTAATAAAGCATTTGCACATTATCGTTGGTAATTATAAAAGAAGGAGAGTAAATTATGCCACGTAGTATAGCATTAGATAAAATCCGTAATATCGGTATTATGGCCCATATTGATGCGGGTAAAACTACTACAACTGAAAGAATTTTGTACCATACAGGTAGAATTCATAAAGTAGGAGAAACACATGATGGTGCAGCTCAAATGGACTGGATGGAACAAGAACAAGAGCGAGGCATTACCATTACATCGGCAGCGACAACAGCTTACTGGAAAGATTACCGCTTTAACGTTATTGATACTCCAGGTCACGTAGACTTCACAGTAGAAGTTTCAAGATCTTTAAGAGTGTTAGATGGTGCGATTACAGTATTAGATGCTCAGGCAGGGGTTGAACCACAAACTGAGACAGTTTGGAGACAAGCTACTGAGTATAAAGTTCCTAGAATTGTGTTCATTAATAAAATGGATAAAATAGGAGCTGACTTTGCTAATGCAATTAAAACAATTGAAAATAGATTAGGTGTTAGTGCATCGGCTATTCAATGGCCAATTGGTGCGGAAGATGAATTTACCGGAATAATTGATTTAATTGAAAAGAAAGCTTATGAATTCGATGGTAAGCCGGAAGAAAACTATAAAGAAATAGAAATTCCTGCTCACTTAGTTGATATAGTAGATGAAAGAAGAGATAATTTAATTGAAACTTTAGCAGATTTTAATGAAGATATTATGATGCTTTATTTAGAAGGTGAAGAAGTTCCAGTTGAATTAATTAAAGAAACAATTAGAAAAGCAACACTTGCAGTTGAATTTTTCCCTGTTTTATGTGGAACAGCGTTTAAAAACAAAGGTGTTAAGTTAGTATTAGAT
>Ga0079225_10000557_pt1 | contig 20181 bp, 15 predicted proteins | sample Poulit2012_FD_76344 | JGI IMG/M metagenome (GOLD analysis project Ga0079225, IMG submission 76344) | Agricultural soil microbial communities from Georgia to study Nitrogen management - Poultry litter 2012 | ecosystem: Environmental > Terrestrial > Soil > Agricultural land | place: USA: Georgia... | reverse complement strand
AGCGTTCGTCGAAGTCGCCGGCGTCGCGGCGCAGGTTGGTGAGGACGGACACGAGCGTGTCGACGTCGTCGGGCTTCAGTCCGGGCTCGGCGAACACCCGCGCGTTGAGCTGCTCGGTCGCCGCGAGTGCCTTGTCACGACCGGCGTCGGTGATCTCGACGAGCACACCGCGACGATCCTCCGGGTGCGGGAACCGCCGCACGTACCCGGCGGCCTCCAGCCGATCGACAGCATTGGTGACGCTCGTCGGATGCACCTGCAACAGCGAACTGGCCTTCGACATCGGCAGCGCGCCCTTACGGGTGAACGACAGCAGGGCCAGCAGCTCGTAGCGCGCGAACGTGAGGTCGAACGGCTTCAATACCTCGTGTACGCGAGCGAGCATGATCTGCTGAGCGCGCATGACCGAGGTGACCGCCGCCATGCCGTCGGCGACGTCGCTCCAGCCATGCGCGGCCCATTGCCGCCGTGCTTCGGCGATGGGGTCGCGCGGATGGTCTGCCCGTTCGGCCACCTGGTAAGCCTAGGAGATTCCGCGGATAGGGAGTCGCTGGGGTCGCGTGCCCGGGAATCCTTCCCGGCTGGTTTCTTCTCCGTCGACGCACACTCCCTTTGCCGGTGCGACTCCCTCTTCGGCGAATGGGGCATCTCCCGGCCGCCTCACGGCTGGGGGACGGATCGGACGCCCAGACCCGCGCCCTATCCAGCGGTCTCTACCTGCGGAAACGCTAAGCGAAGGCCTGCTGCAAGAGCGTCTTGTTCTCCTGTACGTGACGCGAGTGCTGGCCGACCGCGGGCGCGGTCGACTCCGGACGAGACACCCGGTAGAACGGCAGCCCGTTCAGCGAACCGCTCAGATGCAGGGCCATGTGCGGCCATGGACCTTGGTTCGCGGGCTCATCCTGTACCCAGCGCACCTCGGCGAGGTTCGGGTACTTCGCGAGCTCTGCCTGGATCTCCTCGACCGGGCGCGGGTACAGCCGCTCCAGTCGTACGATCGCGGTGCGGGGGTCGTCGCCCTCGCGGTCCGCGCGCTCGGCGACCAGGTCGTAGTACACGCGGCCAGAGCACAGGATCACGCGGTCGACGGTCGACGGGTTGGCCTGCGCATCGCCGAGCACGGCCTCGAACCGGCCCTTCGTGAAGTCGTCGGTCGTCGAGACGGCCTCCTTGCGGCGCAGGAGCTGCTTCGGCGTGAAGACGATCAGCGGCCGGTGTTGGCTGCGGAGGTTCTGCTGTCGGAGCAGGTGGAAGTACGACGCCGGTGTCGAGGGCTGCGCGATCGTCAGCTGGTCGTTCGCCGCCAGATCGAGGAAGCGCTCGATGCGCGCCGACGAATGGTCGGCGCCCTGGCCCTCGTACCCGTGTGGAAGCAGCAGGACGACGCCGGACTTCTGGTTCCACTTGGTCTCGCTGGACGCGATGTACTCGTCGATGATCGACTGGGCACCGTTGACGAAGTCGCCGAACTGCGCCTCCCACATCGTCAGCGCCTCGGGGCGAGCCACGGAGTAGCCGTACTCGAAGCCGAGGGCCGCGTACTCCGAGAGCAGAGAGTCGTAGACGTAGAACGATGCCTGGTCGTCCGCGAGGTTCGACAGCGGAGTCCACTCGCTGGCGGTCTTGCGGTCGATGATCGTCGCGAAACGCTGGACGAACGTGCCGCGTCGCGAGTCCTGGCCGGCGAGGCGTACAGGCCGTCCGTCGAGCAACAGCGACCCGATCGCGAGGATCTCGCCGGTCGCCCAGTCGACCGGGCCCTGCTCCATCGCGGACGCGCGTCGGTTCAGCTGCGGCAGCACCTTCGGGTGGACCGTGAAGCCTTCGGGGGCGCTGGTGTAGGCGTTCGCGATCGTCTTGAGCGTGTCGGTGGTGATCGACGTGTCGAGCGTGCCGCCCGGCGTCTCCGGCTTGTCCGGGTAGTCCGGGCGGGTCTCGTACTCCGAAGGCGCGGACGACGCCTCACGTACCTCGGTGAAGACCTTCTCGAGCTGCTTCTGGTAGTCGTTCAGCGCCGACTCGGCGTCTTCCATCGTGATGTCGCCGCGACCGACCAACGCCTCGGTGTAACGCTTACGGACGGAGCGCTTGCTGTTGATGATGTCGTACATCAACGGCTGGGTGAAGCTCGGGTCGTCGCCCTCATTGTGACCGCGACGGCGGTAGCACAGGAGGTCGATCACGACGTCCTTGTTGAACGCCTGGCGGTACTCGAACGCGAGCCGCGCAACGCGGATGCATGCCTCGGGGTCGTCGCCGTTGACGTGGAAGATCGGCGCCTGCACCATCCGCGCGACGTCGGTGGAGTACAGCGACGACCGCGACGACGCGGGTGCGGTGGTGAACCCGACCTGGTTGTTCACGATCACGTGCACCGTGCCGCCCGTACGGTAGCCGCGCAGCTGCGACAGGTTGAGGGTCTCGGCAACGACACCCTGGCCCGCGAACGCGGCATCGCCGTGCACCAGGACCGGGAGCACCGGGTACTCCGGCCCGCGGTTCAGGATGTCTTGCTTCGCACGCGCGATGCCTTCGAGCACGGGGTCGACGGTCTCGAGATGCGATGGGTTGGCCGCGACGGAGACGTTGATCGTGTCGCCGTCCTGACCGACGAATTCACCCTCGGCGCCGAGGTGGTACTTCACATCGCCGGAGCCCTGCACGGTACGGGGGTCGATGTTGCCCTCGAACTCGCGGAAGATCTGGCCGACGGACTTGCCGACGATGTTGACCAGGACGTTCAGCCGGCCGCGGTGGGCCATACCGACCGTGACCTCGTCGAGGTTGGACTGTGCCGCGGCGTCGACGATCTCGTCGAGCACCGGGACCGTCGTCTCGCCGCCCTCGAGGCTGAACCGCTTCTGCCCGACGAACTTGGTCTGCAGGAAGGTCTCGAACGCCTCGGCCTGATTCAGTTTGTGCAGGATCCGCAGCTGCTCCTCACGCGGCGGCTTCTGGTGCGGCTGTTCGACGCGTTCCTGGATCCACTGACGCTGGTCGGGGTCTTGGATGTGCATGTACTCGATGCCGATCGTGCGGCAGTACGAGTCACGCAGGATCCCGAGGATGTCGCGCAGCTTCATGAACCGGCGGCCCCCGCCGAACGACCCGGTGGCGAACTCGCGCTCGAGGTCCCACAGCGTGAGGTCGTGCGTCGCGATGTCGAGGTCAGGGTGGCTGCGCTGCTCGTACTCGAGCGGGTCGGTGTCGGCCATCATGTGGCCGCGTACGCGGAACGCATGGATCAGTTCGAGTACGCGGGCTTGCTTGTGCACCTCGTCGTCGTGATTGACGGCGATGTCTTGTGCCCAGCGGATCGGCTCGTACGGGATACGCAGCGCCGCGAAGATCTCGTCGTAGAAGCCGTCCTCGCCGAGCAGGAGCTTGTGTACGCGGCGTAGGAACTCACCGGACTGCGCGCCTTGGATGACACGGTGGTCGTACGTCGAGGTGAGGGTCATCATCTTGGAGACCGCCATCTGGTTGATGGTGTGCTCCGAGGCGCCCTGGAACTCAGGTGGATACTCCATCGAGCCCACGCCGATGATGCAGCCCTGACCCTTCATCAGCCGCGGAACCGAGTGGTTCGTGCCGATCGTGCCGGGGTTGGTCAGGCTGATCGTGGTGCCCATGAAGTCATCGACGGTGAGTTTGTTGTCGCGCGCCTTGCGGATGATCTGCTCGTACGCGCTCCAGAACTCGGCGAAACCCATCTCATCGGCGCCCTTGATCGACGGCACGACGAGCTGACGGGTGCCGTCGGACTTGACGAGATCGATCGCGAGGCCGAGGTTGACGTGCTCGGGCTTGAGCAGGGTCGGCTTATCGTCGACGACGTCGAAGCCGTAGTTCATCTCCGGCATCGAGCGCAGCGCCTTGGCGAGGGCGTAGCCGATGAGGTGGGTGAACGACACCTTCCCGCCGCGGGCGCGGGCGAGGTGGTTGTTGATGACGATCCGGTTGTCGATCAGCAGCTTGACCGGAACCGACCGGACGCTGGTGGCCGTGGGGATCTCCAGGCTGGCGTCCATGTTGGTCGCGGTCCGGGCCGCCGCGCCGCGCAGACGCACCTTCTCGACCTCACCTGCGCTGGGCTTCTCGTCGCTGGGCTGCTTGACCGGCACGTCGTTCGACTTCGGCTTGCCGACCACGTCGGCGGTCTCCTGTGGCTTCTCCGTGGTCTTGCGCGCGGTCGAGTCGGCGCCGGGGTCGGGCTCGGTCGCGGTCGGCGTCGGCGTCGCGGCCTGGTTGGGCGCGGCGGTCTGGTTGGGCGCGGCGGCCCGTGCCGCCGGTGCCTCTTGCTGTGCGGGTGCCTGCTGTTGCGGGGTCGTCTGTTTCGTCGGCTGCGTCTGCTGCGTCGCAGTGGGGCGGTCGCCGTTGGAGTCGGTACGCCCCTCGAAGAACTCCCGCCACGCCGGATCGACGGCGGCCGGATCCTGGTCGTACTGCTCGCGCATCAGTTCCACGAGCCATTGATTGCTACCGAACTCTTCTTGCGATGAATCGTGCGAGGACTCGGCCACGGCCTCGATCGCCTCTTCCGCTGGTCTGTGGCTGGGAGAAGTGTATGGCTCCAGGCTATCCCGTGTCCCATGGGAACCGCATTCGGGATCGGGTGATGCTCGACACCAGCGTAACGGGACATCATCGCTGCTCAGGCGCGGTGTCGGAGCAACTCGCGAGTAGGGGTGGGCTCGTCGGCTACGGAGCGGATCGAGGGTCGATTCTTCGTGTCCGTGTGGGAGGGTCGGCGGGGGTGGTACCGACGGTCCTCGGGCTCACCGGTGCCTTCTCGGTGGCGGGTCGCCGGCGGACCATGGCGAGTGTCGCGTCGACTGCGCGACGCGTACTGAAACAAAGGAGAGCCCATGACGGACACAACGCTCCCGGGCGGGACGTACACCCTTGCCGACGACCTGACGGTCACCCGCATGGGATACGGGGCGATGCAACTCGCGGGGCCGCACGTGTTCGGCCCGCCGGCCGATCGCGAGGCGGCTGTGGCGGTGGTACGCGAGGCCGCACGCCTGGGCATCACCCACATCGACACCAGCGACTTCTACGGCCCGCACGTGACGAACGAGATCATCAAGGAGGCACTGCATCCCTATTCCGACTCCTTGCACATCGTGACGAAGGTCGGTGCTCTGCGAGACGCCGAGGGTGGCTGGCCGACCGCGCTCGCAGCTGAGCAACTCCGTCAGGCCGTGCGCGACAACATGGATCATCTGGGTCTTGACGTCCTCGACGTGGTCAACCTCCGCGTCGGCGGCTTCGACTCGCCGACACCGGGTTCGATCGCAGAGCCGTTCACGGTGTTGGCCGAGCTCCGCGAAGAGGGGCTGATCAAGCAGCTCGGTGTCTCGAACGTGACGCCGGAGCAGGTCAGCGAGGCGCAGGCGATCGCGCCCGTCGTGTGCGTGCAGAATCACTACAACCTCGCGAATCGCTGCGACGACGCGTTGGTCGACTCACTTGCCGAGCAGGGGGTCGCGTACGTCCCGTACTTTCCACTCGGCGGTTTCTCGCCGCTGCAGTCCGAACAGCTCAGTGGTGTCGCCGACCGAGTCGGGGCGTCGACGATGTCGGTGGCGCTGTCCTGGCTGTTGCAGCGGTCATCGAACATCCTGCTCATACCGGGCACGTCGTCCGTCGCGCATCTGCGCGAGAACGTCAACGGTGCAGGGTTGAGCATTCCGGTCGACGAGTTGGAAAAGCTGGACGGCATCGCGGGCTGACGCTTTCACCGCGCTCTCAGGTCGGGGGTGCTGATCGGTGCACCCCAGATCGCGACGATCGCGTCGATGAGGCCCGAGGCGGCGGCGTCCCAGCTCGACCGGCGCGTGGGTGCGCCGTCGGCGACCGCTCGTTCGCGTTCGGCGCAGGTGTGGGTGATCAGCTGCCGAGCCATGTCGTGGCGCTCGGCTCGGACGTCTTCTGGCAGGTCCGGCGTGCAGTGGCGGACTCGGGCAACGACCTCACGGACGGCCGCGGTCGACGCCTCTTCGGCGATCAGGGCGCGAAGGGACGGATGGGTGGCGAGCTGCGCGTTGAAGCGTGCGAACCACGTGGGGGCGGCCAGGCCGTCGAGGTGCTCCGTCAGCGGAAGCACGAGGCAGCCGATCCAGTCGCGGATGTCGGTCGAATTGCCGACGGCCTGGACGCGCGCGGTACGCAGCCGCTCGACCGGGATGAAGTGCCGCTGGACGATGGCGCGGATCAGGTCGAGCTTGTCGCCGAAGTGATAGCCGACGGCGGTGTTGTTGCCCTGCCCGGCGGCGACGCTGATCTGTCGGTTCGACACGGAGTAGACGCCGTGCTCGGCGAAGAGGCGCTCGGCCGTGTCGAGGATTCGCTCCCGCGTCGCGTCGGCCTTTGCGGCGCGTACTTCGCCATTGCTCATCTCGCCCGTGTCACATCTCTCATGAAGACGTTGTGTGTCGAAACCAGGTCTGTGCCGTATTCTATGCAAGTTACGTCAATCAACTGACTTAACTCACGTACGAGACGACACGCCCTTCACGACACAACCTCCAGGAGATGCCTCGATGTCGCATGCCCCCACCACGGTCGCCGAGACCGGCACATCACCAGCACCGCGGGCGAACGTCATCGTCGCGGTGCTGGCCTTCGCCGGCATCGTGGTGTCGTTGATGCAGAGCCTGATCATCCCGATCATTCCCGAGCTACCAGCGCTGCTGCACGCATCCGCCTCCGACGCGGCATGGGCCATCACGGCGACGCTGCTCGCCGCGGCCGTCGCGACGCCGACAATGGGCAGGCTCGGCGACATGTACGGGAAGCGGCGCATGCTCCTCGTCAGCGTGGTCGCCCTCGTGGCGGGCTCGGTGATCGGCGCTCTGACCGACAGTCTGGGCCCGATGATCGTCGCGCGTGCGTTACAAGGCTTTTCGGCCGGTGTGATTGCTCTGGGCATCAGCATCATGCGTGACGAGCTGCCCAGCGAGCGCCTCGGGTCCTCCATCGCCCTGATGAGCGCGTCGCTCGGCGTTGGCGGCGCTCTGGGCCTGCCCGCTGCCGCGTTCCTGGCCGAGAATGCCGACTGGCACGTGCTGTTCTGGGCGTCTGCCGCACTCGGCGCCGTCGCGCTGCTCCTGGTCGTGTTCCTGGTGCCCGAGTCGCAGGTGCGTACGGGCGGACGATTCGACTACATCGGGTCGGCGGGTCTTTCGGTCTCGCTCGTGTGCCTGCTCTTGGCGATCTCCAAGGGAGCCGACTGGGGCTGGACCAGCGGGCTGACGCTCGGCCTGTTCGCCGCGACGGTTGCGGTGCTGCTCGTGTGGGGTGCCTGGGAGCTGCGCACGACCGATCCGATCGTCGACCTGCGTACCGCCGCGCGGCGCCAAGTGGTGCTGACGAACGCCGCGTCCTTGGTGTTCGGGTTCGCGATGTTCGCCATGACGCTCGTACTCCCGCAATTGCTGCAGCTTCCGGAGGCGACGGGCTACGGCCTCGAACGCGGGCTGATGACGGTCGGTCTGGTGATGGCGCCATCCGGTCTGATCATGATGGCGATGGCACCCGTATCTGCGTCGATCTCGCGCACTCGGACCGAAGGTCACCTTGATGTGTGGTGCCGTCGTGGTTGCGGCCGGGTACGCCCTGAACATGGTGCTGATGTCGCAGATCTGGCATCTGGTGCTGGCGTCCAGCATCATCGGGGCCGGGATCGGCCTTGCATACGGTGCGATGCCTGCACTGGTCATGGCGGCCGTGCCGCTGACCGAAACGGCTGCCGCGAACAGCCTGAACACGCTGATGCGTTCGATCGGTACGTCGGTGTCGAGCGCTGTTGCGGGCGCTGTGCTCGCCGCGATGACGCTGAGCATCGGTGGCGCGTCGGTGCCCTCGCAGGACGGGTTCCGCGTGGTCATGGCCGTCGGTGTGCTCGCGGCGTTGGTGGCGCTCGTCGTCGCGTCGTTCCTTCCGGGGAGGCAGACGCCGGAGCGTTCCGGTAACGGCGAGCCACGATCCGGCGCAGGGCACTAGCCTGCTCGCACTGCGGCCGCCGCGTCGGCCGGGGAACCGTGCCACGGCGTTCCGTGGCCTGGAAGCACCCAGGACTCCGGCAAGTCGGCGAGCCGGTCGAGCGACTCGAGGGCACGTTCCGGGTCGTCGGTGAACGGAGCCGGTTGCATCCCCGCGGCGCCGGTGAGGACGTGTCGACTCGTCAGGGCGTCGCCGACGAACACCGCGCCCACGTCGGGGACGTAGACGGCGACGCTGCCGGGGGAGTGGCCGGGCATGCCGATGATCCGCGGCGAGCCGGGCAGGTCCAATACGTCACCGTCTGCGATCTCGGTGACTTCGTGGACATACTTCGTGCGCAGCCCGTTCTTGCGCAGGGCGTACGCGAAGAAGCCGATCGTTGCTCGGAGGCGCATCGGCCCGGTTGAGACCTTCGGTTTCTCGCCGGTACGTGTCCGGTGTGCGTCCGCGGCGTGGACGTAGATGGGTACGCCATGGTCGCGACGCAGCCGTTCGGCGAAGCCGATGTGGTCGCTGTCGCCATGGGTCAGGATCAGACCCCGGATGTCTGACGGAGACTTCTGCAGCGTTGCGAGGACCTTCTGCAGGTCGTGCCAGTGCCCTGGGAGGCCGGCATCGATGACCGTGATGCCCGCGGGAGTGTCGATCAGGTAGGCGGCCACGATGTCGTTGCCGATGCGGTAGAGATTCGGTGCGAGCTTCACGGCCATGCTCCTTCGGATGTTCCTGGTGCGATACGATGGCTATCGTACGTAGCCATCATGGCTAATGTCAATAGCCGGAGGTCGTCCATGCCCGCCCCGAGTCGCACGTCGATAGCCGAGATCGTCTCCGCTGGTCGGGACCTGCTCGAGTCGGGCGGCCCGGCCGCGCTCACCATGCAGAAGGTCGCGCAGAAGGTCGGTGTCCGCGCGCCGTCCCTCTACAAGCACGTACGTGATCGTGAGGCGCTGCTGAGCGCGGTGTCCGCGGCGACCATCGACGACCTGGCGGAGTGCTTCGCGGGTTCCGAGGAGTCGCTCGACTCGTTGTTTCGTGCCTACCGGGCGTTCGCCCACCGGTGGCCGGAGGGTTTTCGGCTGATGTTCTCCCCGGGAGCGCCGCTCGATTCCTTGGAGCGTGCGTCGGAACCGGTTCTCGCGGCCGCGCGGGACCTCGCGGGTGCGGAGGCGCTAGAGGCCGCGCGTCTGATGACCGCATGGGCGACCGGATTCATCCACATGGAGCTCGCCGGAGCCTTCCGCTTGGGCGGCGACGTGGATCACGCCTTTGAGTACGGCCTGGAGCACCTGCGAGCGGGGCTCGAGAGATAGGGGCAGATGCGCCCGGAGAGCCCACATCTCGCGGAGGGTGTCCGGCGCGTCGTGACGGGCGCGACATTCGTCGCTATGCTGGAAGTATCGCGGCAAAATCGCGGATCAGACCGGATGATATTCGTAAGGAGATGAGCATGACCGCAGAATCTGTAGTAACCCCGCAGGCGGTGTCCACCCGGGTAGAGCCGGCTGACGTGCGCGAGAGTCTGTCGCGGCACATGCTGACCGACGGATTCCGGCTGGTGCTCGATCCGGTCGCCTCGAAGGGGTCCTGGCTGGTCGACGCCGTGACCGGCGAACGCCACCTCGACTTGTACACGTTCTTCGCTTCGTCGCCTCTGGGATGCAACCCCGACGAGTTGGTCGGCGATGCCGAGTTCATGGATGAGCTCGCCAAGATCGCCGCGAACAAGCCCGCGAACTCCGACATCTACAGCTCCCAGCTCGCGGAGTTCGTCGCGACCTTCGAACGCGTGCTGGGCGATCCGGCACTCCCGCATCTGTTCTTCGTCGAGGGCCGCGGTCTGGCCGTCGAGAACGCCCTCAAGGTCGCGTTCGACTGGAAGAGCCGGCAGAACGAGGCAGCTGGCCGCTCGCGCGACCTGGGCATGAAGGTGCTGCATCTGACGAAGGCGTTCCACGGGCGTACCGGCTACACGATGTCGTTGACCAACACCGATCCGACCAAGACGGATCGCTTCGCGAAGTTCGACTGGCCGCGCATCGACGTACCCGCGATCACCTTCCCCCTCGAGGAGCACCTCGCCGAGGTCGAGGCGGCGGAGAAGCGTGCGCTCGACCAGGCCCGGGCCGCGTTCGAGGCGAACCCGCACGACATCGCGTGCTTCATCGCCGAGCCGATCCAGGGCGAGGGCGGAGACAACCACATGCGCGCAGAGTTCCTGCAGGCGATGCAGGCCCTGTGCCACGAGTACGACGCGCTGTTCGTCGTCGACGAGGTGCAGACCGGCGCCGGCTTCACCGGCTCGCCGTGGGCGTACCAGCAGTTCGGCCTGGAGCCGGACGTCGTCGCGTTCTCCAAGAAGATCCAGGTCGGCGGCATCATGGCCGGCCGTCGCGTCGACGACGTCGAGAACAACGTGTTCCAGGTGTCCGGCCGGATCAACTCGACCTGGGGCGGCGGCCTCGTGGACATGGTGCGGGCGCGTCGCCTGCTCGAGATCATCGAGCGGCACGACTACATCGGTCAGGCCGCGCAGACCGGTGAATGGCTTCTCGCGCGCATGCGTGAGCTCGCCGAGCGTCAGCCCGCCATGAACAATGTCCGTGGTCGCGGGCTGATGGCCGCATTCGACCTGCCCGACGCCGAGGCACGAGGTGCGGTGCTGAGCGGGCTCGCCGAGCAGCACGTCCTCGCGCTGCCGAGTGGCGAACGGGCCGTACGGTTCCGCCCGGCGCTGTCGATCTCACGTGACGAACTCGACGTCGCGCTCACGGCACTCGATAAGGTGTTGTCGGACCTCGCTGCCTGATCGCGCGGACGCCTTCTGCGGGCGGTCATTGCGGAACGCTTCAGCGGTCCGCGATGGCCGCCCCTTCTGTGTGGGCGGTCGACGCTCGCCGCGAGCCTTCGTGAGTTCATTCGTCGGCGATCTTCGGCACACACCGCTCCGTCTCGCTGATTGATCTGCTCCCCGCGGGGTACCCAAAACAGAGGCGAGTTTCGGAGAGGGAGGTTCGCGTGGCCGCAGACCCGTCACCCACATCCGAAAAGCTGGACCGCGCCGTGATCGTGACCGGCCTGGTCGTGATCGTCGGGATGATCATGGTCATCCTCGACACGACCATCGTGAACGTCGCCATTGACACCTTGAGCCGGGAACTCGACTCATCGTTGTCTACGACCCAGTGGGTCATCACAGGATATCTCCTCGCATTGGGCGTGGCCGTCTCTGTTGCTGGCTGGACGATCGATCGATTCGGCGTCAAACCGGTCTGGCTGTGTGCACTGGCCCTCTTCACGCTCGGGTCAGCGCTGTGCGCGTCCGCGTGGTCGATGTCCGCTTTGATCGGGTTCCGGGTGATTCAGGGTCTTGGCGGAGGGCTGATGATGCCAACGGCCCAGACGATCCTCGTACGCGCCGCTGGCCCGGCCAGACTCGGCCGGGCGATGAGCATCTTGGGTGTACCGATGCTGCTCGGACCGGTGTTCGGCCCGGTCATCGGCGGCTTGCTTGTGGAGACGGTCACCTGGCACTGGATCTTCATCGTGAATCTTCCGATCGGGCTGTTTGCCGTCTGGCTCGCGCACCGGAAGCTGACCAACGGCGGCGCTCTCGATGAGCCTCGCCGGTTCGACCTGATCGGGATCGTCCTGTTCGCCGGGGGATTCGTCAGCGTTCTGTACGGCCTGTCGGAAGCGTCGTCGCGCGGTTCGTTCGACGAGGCACCGGTGATCATCTGGCTGGTGGTGGGTGTAGTCGCCCTTGGGTCGTTCGCCGGCTACAGCGTTCGCCGGGGTGACCAGGCGGTGATCGATGTACGCCTCTATGCGAACAGGCTGTTCTCCAGTGGATCGGTCACGATCTTCTTGGTCGGTATCGCACTGTTCGGCGGCATGTTGCTGCTGCCGCTGTATTATCAGGCGGCCCGCGGCGAGGGTGCGCTCAACGCGGGACTCCTCCTCGCGCCTCAGGGCCTCGGCGCGGCGCTCGTCATGCCGATAGCAGGACGCCTCGTCGACAGGGTAGGTGCCGGCAACGTCGTCCCGGTGGGACTTGCTCTCGCGCTGCTCGGCACGCTTCCGTTCACCCAGATCGGCGCCGACACGTCGTACGGCTGGCTCGCCGGCGCGCTGTTCGTGCGTGGAATGGGTCTGGGAGCAACGATGATGCCGACGATGGCAGCGGCCTACGCACGGCTCGCCCCTGCTGACGTCTCCCGTGCCGCCCCGATGCTGATAGCGATTCAGCAGCTGGGCGGGTCGTTTGGAAGTGCGCTGCTCGTCACCGTGTTGACGCAGCAGATCGCCAGCGGCTTGGCCGAGCGTGGAATTCACGCTGCAGGAGGAAGTGCCATGGGAATCAGCTCCCTGCCACCTGAGGTACGAGACCGTGTTGCGCCGGTGTTGGCCGATGCCTTCGGTCACGCCTTCTGGGTCGCGTTCGCGCTCACCGCTGTCGTCATCGTTCCCGCGCTCTTCCTCCCTCGCCACCGAGCCTCATAGCACGTCGATATTCGGGCGCTGTCCGCACGCCTCACATAGCCAGGTGCCGTATTCGATCCCGCTCGCCATCCCGACATGGCCTATGGCCCTGCGGTCGCAGAGTCCCTGTCACGCCATCTCGCCCAACATCACGATGTCCGGTTGCCCTCGGCAGAGGTCCTGGATTCCGCCTGCCGCACAGAGTCAGTCGAACCTGGCCCGTCGGCGTGCGAACAACCATTCGCCGTCCACACGGCGCAGTTCGTCGTCGTAGGCGCCCACTTGGGTGAGTGTCGTGGTGCCGTCCTTGGTCATGTACCACAGCAACGTCGAGTAGCCGGTTCCTGTGCCGTCGGGCTGCAACGTGAACCATTGGTTCACAACGACATGCCGCTGCTGCGTGCCGTCGAGGCTCGCTCGGAACTCCTCCATCATCGTCCGGATCGACTCCCGTCCCTCGAATTTCCCGATGCCAGGGACTTCGAAAACGCAGTCCTCGGTCCAGCACGCGATGAAGTCGTCGAACCGCCCCAGATCGGCAGCGTGGGCGTACTTGCCGTGAAGTTGTCGGACCTGCTCGCTGTCGGCGGCGGTGATCACTCTTGTTTGGGGCATGGTTTCTCGCGCCATTCTATGCAGAAGTTTCGACAGGCTAATCGCCGGTATTCTCGCAAAATCTCACAAGTGTTCGTCGAGTACTGCAATGCACTTGACCTTTCTGAAGAGACTGAATGCCGCGGGTTGCATGACGAGTTCGATATCTCTAGACTGACCGTACAGATGGTCGGCCAGGATGGTTCGTCTATTGTGCGCGCCTGTCCAGCTCGCTCGTGAATGAGGTATGTCGTGCGCATTTCCATGGACTCCCTGGTCGACGATGTGGATGCGGAGTCGGCAGAGATCCGGCGCGTAGTCGCCGGCCTCGATGCGAAGCAATGGGAGGCGGAGACGCCCGCGCTCGGCTGGACGGTCGTCGACCAGGTCTCCCACCTGGCGCACTACGACGAACTCGCCGTGCTGTCCGCAACCGACCCCGAGGCGTTCGCGCGGCTTCGCGCGCGTCGAGAAGCCGCCGGAGAGGTCGACCCGGACGTTATCGCCACGTGGTACCGGCACCTAGCGGCCGATGAGCTGCGAGCGTGGTTCGCGAATACGCGGGGCCTGCTTCTGTCGACGTTTCGCGCGGTCGACCCGTCACTGCGAGTGCCTTGGTTCGGCCCGTCCATGAGTGCCGCGTCTTTGCTGACGGCGCGTTTGATGGAGACGTGGGCACACGGCCAGGACATCCTCGACACCTTCGGTAATGCAACGGAGCCGACGTCGCGTCTGCGCCACGTTGCCCACATCGGGATCGGCGCTCGCGCGTTCAGCTTCACCGTGAACGGCCTTCCCGCCCCGTCGCTGCCCGTACGGGTTGAACTGGAAGCGCCCGATGGTGAGCTCTGGACCTGGGGTCGGGCGGACGCCGAGAATCGGGTCAGCGGTCCGGCGCTCGACTTCTGTCTCGTCGTAACCCAGCGCCGTCATCGAGACGACATGGCGTTGAAGGTGGTGGGTGTCGAAGCGCAGCAGTGGATCGCGATCGCGCAGGCATTCGCCGGTAAACCGGGGGCGGGGCGCGCACCCGGCCAATTCAGCTGAGCGCGCCGTCGCGACGCGACGATCAGAGGTCGCGTCTCATCGCTGGTCGTGGAGGGATTGCCTGCATGGCTCGAAGGTGGCAGCGGCCGAGCAGCTCTCGAATTCACACCTGTGACGAGAGCTGGCCCCTGAGCCGATACTTCTGGACCTTCCCAGACGGTGTCATCGGGAACGTATCGACGGCGATCACGCGGGCCGGGATCATGTGGTGTGCGACGTGATCCTCAAGGCGCCGAGCAAGATCCTCGACGCTCAGGCTCGTCCCCGGGCGTAGGATTACGAACGCGCAAACGATCTCGCCGTAGTAGTCGTCGGGTGCCCCGACGACGCTGACGTCCACGACCTCGTGGGCCACTGCGCGGATTGCTTCTTCGACCGCGGAGGGGGAGATGTTCTGTCCGCCACGGATGATCAAGTCTTTTGCCCGCCCGCTTATGCGTAGATATCCGTCGCCATCCAGGACGCCGAGATCACCGCTGCGCAGCCAGCCGTCTGCACTCACGGCCGCCGTCGTTGCCTCCGCGTCGCCGTGGTAACTCTCCATCAGACCCCAACCGCGGAACCGGACCTCACCCTCCTCACCGATGCTGAGGCGTCGAGACGTTCCTACCGCGACTACCTCGACCTCGATCCCGGGAAGTGGTCGGCCGACGGTCGTCAACGTTCGCTCCAAGGAGTCGGTCGCCGCGGTCTGTAGCGCCGGGCCGGTGATCTCCGTCATCCCGTAGGTGTTCGAGACAGCGACGCCGTAGGTGTCGATCCAGTGCCGAGCCGTGCGCTCCGACAACTGCGCGGCGCCGGTCAGGACGGTTCGTAGGTTCGCAAAATCCAGCTCGCTCGCTTCGGCGCTGGATGCCAGCGAGATCAGCATCGATGGGACGGCCAGGATGACCGTCGCCTGTTCGACGTCCACGGCCGCAGCCATGGCGTCCGGGCTGAAGCGTGGTTGGAAGACGTGCGTCCCTGCCTGCGCGAGGTTCAGTGCTATGACGTTGGTGCCTGCCACATGGAAGAACGGCATCGTGTGGATGAACCGACAACCCGGCTCGATCCCAGCGCGCAGAGCGAGCAGTCGACCCATGTTTGCGAAGGCTGCATTGCTGATCCGCACGCCTTTCGGTCGACCGGTCGTACCGGAGGTGAACTGGATCTGGACGACATCGCCGGCTTGTGCCCGTGCGCGAGCGCTCTCGTACTCGTCGGCGTTGACGCTCGCTGATCCGTCTAGCCACTCCTGCCAACCAGTGTCGAGGTGGACGATCGTACGGAGCTTGGGTAGGGATCCGGCGATCGAGGAAAGCTCTCGGGCAAGGCCACGTCGTTGGTCGTGGGACGCGGTGAAGCAGATCTCGACCTCGGCTCTGCCGAGGAGATCCTCGATCTCACGCGCGCGGTAGGTGGGATCCACGGGGACCATGGTGGCCCCGAGCCGAGCGCAGGCGAGCTGCAGGAGTACGAATTCGAGTCGGTTCGAAGCGTAGTGGGCGATCACGCCACCTCGCCGGATCCCCGAGGCCAGCAGTGCACGTGCCGTGTGCTCGACGGCATCGGCAAGTTGCACGTACGTCATGCGCACTGGAGCGTCGGACTCGGGTAAGTAGGCAATAGCCTCGCGGTCCGGATAACGCGCCGTGGCCTGGTCGAGCATGGTGTCGAGTCGCAAAGACTGATCGACACTCGCATCCGTGGTGGGCTCCTGCCAGTAGGCCGCTGTCATGTCAGATGTCTCCTCGGTCGACATAGACCGGTCCGTCGGGCGATGGGTAGGTGCAGAGCAGCATAACTGACCGCCCGTACGGGAGGCAACAGATTTCTTGTGTCGTGAAATCCATCGTCAAACTATGCATCTATTCTGCGGGCAGTCGCGATCTTCTCGCCGGGAATTTGGTTCCACCCAACGCGGTCGAAGCGGAACCGTCGACCGGAACGATTGCGCCGGAAACGAACGTGGATTCCTTGGAAGCGAAGAAAGCGATCACGGCAGCAACCTCTTCGGGGCTGCCGACCCGCTGCTGTGGGGTGCCGATTGGGTCGTCGACGTCATCGAGAATGCTGTCGAGCATCGCGGTACCGGTCAGTCCCGGGCACACGCAGTTGACGCGCACACCATATCGACTGAAGTCGACGGCCCATGTTCGTGTCATTGCGACGATCGCACCCTTGGACGCCGTGTAGGCGTCGCCTCCGGGCATGCCCGCTATGCCGGCCACGCTCCCCACTGTGACGATCGATCCGCCTTCGCGCAGTTGCGGATACAGGGTCCGTACGGTCAGGAGAGTGCCAGTCAGATTGACGGCGAGCGTGCGGTCCCATGCGTTCAGAGACAGATGATGTGCTGGCCCATCGTCGTGCAGGTGAATTCCCGCTGCAGTGACTATCGCGTCGACGGTGCCCACTTCCTCGGCGATCAGTTGAAGGGCGCTCTCGTCGGAGACGTCAGCGACATGGGAGCGAACGCCTGGCGTAGCCGACTCCTTCAGATCGACAGAGTGCACCAGCCAGCCGGCACGATGGAGTGTTGCCACGGTCGCTGCGCCGATTCCGGCCGCACCGCCGGTCACCACCGCTACACGTGGTTCTCGGGTCATGGGCTCGTTCCTCCGGGGCATGGTGGGCCTGGTCGGGTGGTTGACGGTTCAGGCGCCTCGCCCTGACCGGCGTGTCCCGAGTCCCATTCGCTTGGCGATGATCTCGTTCATGACTTCGTCCGCTCCCGCGCCGATGCGCTGGAGTCGGCAATCTCGCCACTGGCGGGCTATCCGGCTCTCGTTCATGAAACCGAGGCCTCCGTGCAGTTGAACGCAGGTGTCTGCGACCCTCCCCTGCACCTGCGCGCCGTACTTCTTCGCCATGGAGACGCGTCGATCTGAAAATTCACCGGAGCCGACCTCCTGCACCACCGTGTAGACGAGCGCATGTGCGGCCTCCAACTCGGTAGCGACGTCGGCGAGCTTATGGGCGACAACCTGTAGATCGCCCAGTGGCCTGCCGAACGCCTCTCTCTGGCGGACGTAATCGACCGTGGCGTCGAGTGTGACTCGTGCCTGCGCGACTGACAGGACGGCATTGATCAGACGCTCGTATTGCAGTTGGTTCATCAATTGGGCGAAGCCATGACCTGGCGTCAGTCCGATCAGATTTCGGGCCGGCACCCGAACGTCGTCAAAGGTCAGGCCGACCGTGTCAGACGACCTCATTCCGACCTTGTCGAGCGGCTTGCTCACCGAGATGCCAGGTCGCTTCAGGTCGACGAGGAGAAGTGAGATTCCGGCGCTCCCGGCCTTCGGGTCCGTCTTGACGACGAGGCTGCAGAAGTCGGCACGTGAGCCGTTTGTGATGAACATCTTCGCGCCGTTGACCACGTACTCGTCACCATTGAGGACAGCCGTTGTGCGAATACTCGCGACGTCGGATCCGGCATCGGGTTCGGTGATGGCTATGGCCGCTATCTTCGTGCCGGCGATTGCGGGTGCGAGGTAGTGCTCTTTCTGCCAATCGGTACCAAAGGCATTGATGGCCGGAGTTGCCATATCGGTCTGCACGGCCAGCGCCATCAGGATCGCGGCGGCCCCGCAGCGCGACAGCTCTTCGGCAAGGACGATGCTCGTGAGGTAGTCGCCGCCGCTGCCGCCCCAACGTTCGGGGTAGTGGAGGCCGAGGAAGCCCAGATCGCCTGCTCGTTTGAACAGGTCGTCCGGGAAGATTCCGTCGTGCTCCCACTCATCGACGTGCGGCTCGATTTCTGAGTCGACCCATCGACGTATCGACGAACGCAAAGCTTCGTGCTCGGCGGTGAAAATCTGCGCCTCCTCTGTGGACCGAGAGCCCTCCGCTCGGTCGGGGGCCGTCGGCACCGATGCCAGCCACGTGAAACGCCCGGCCGACCGCTCGTACGGTTAGCATATTGCCAACCCAGTGCGCCGTCAACGAGTCCATCCTTTTGTCTACAAGCGCCACGTCGATGGCGGCGGCCTCACACATCAGCTAGAGTGACCGCTCGTACGGTCATTTCTAAGGAGCAGCCGGTGAACACATCAGATTTCCGATGCCTCGACATGGCGTACGACGGTGCCGTGCTGCGCGTCACCATCGACCACCCTGACAGCGACCTGAACACCATCGACGAGGAGCTACACCATGAGTTGGGCGAGCTGTTCCGGCGACTTCGGCGTGAGAACACGGCCAATGCGGTGGTGCTGACAGGGCGTGGGCGTGCCTTCTGTGCTGGCGGCGACTTCGAGTGGTTCACCTCGCTGCGCTCCGCGCATCGGCTGTCTGAGCTCAACCGAGATGCCCGGCAACTGATCTGGGACCTTCTCGATGTCGAGATCCCGATCGTGGCAGCGATCAACGGTCATGCGATGGGGCTTGGGGCGAGTATCGCGCTGCTCTGTGATGTCGTCTTCGTGGCGGAAGAAGCCTCGATCGCTGATCCGCATGTCAGGGCCGGGATCGCGGCGGGTGACGGAGGTGTGGTGGCGTGGCCGCTGGCCATCGGGCCAGCGTTAGCCAAGGAGTACCTCATGACCGGTGATGCTCTGTCGGGCTCGGAGGCGTTTCGGCTCGGCCTGGTCAACCATGTGGTGCCGGGTGCTGAATTGGACGACGCTGCGCTTGCCTTCGCGCGGCGAGTTGCGGCTGGCGCGCCGATGGCGGTGCGGTTCACGAAGATGGCGGTCAACAAGTTGCTCAAAGATGCATTGAGTACGGCTTTCGACGCGTCCACCGGCTATGAATTGATCACCTTCATGAGCGATGACCATGCCGAGGCTGTCGACGCCTTCCGCGAGAAGCGGGCCGCGCGCTTCACCGGGCGCTGATGCGCGACGCGGTCCGGCAAGGTTGCGTTACCCACGCCGCTGGTGCCGTCAGCCGGCAGAAGTGGGGAGTCGGCCCGGAATCTCGCGGACCGTCGCGATCGCGTTGTCGATTGCCGCTTCGACGTGGGCCGCGGCGTCACTCTCGACCTGGCACATGCCCAAGAGAACGTCGCGGGTGAAGCCCGTTGCGATTTCCTCGATGCTGAGGCGTCCGTCGGGCTGGTACCAGGTCCACGCGTAATTGCACATGCCGAAGATGTGGAGCGCGGTCAACGTGGCGTCCTTCGTCTGGAACAGGCCTTTGGCGATGCCGCGTTCGATGACTCGCACCGTGCCGTCCATCCATTGATTGCGTCGGCGGAGGTGTTCGCCCGGCAGGCCATCATCGGCAAAGCGTGAGAACTCGCGCATGAACGACTGGGTGCAGTCGCGGTCGTCTCGATGGGCCGCCATCAAGGCGTAGATCACGGCGGCGATTTGCCGAACCGGATCCTCCATCTCGCGCTCGATGAATTCGATCTCCGCGGACCGTCGGGCGTAGTAGGCGTCGAACACCTCACGCAGGATCTGGTCCTTGCTGCCGAAGTGGTGGACGATAGTGCCCTTGCTGAGCCCGAGGGCGTCAGCCACTGCGCTGAGGCTGGTGTCGCTGAAGCCTTGCTTGGCGACGAGCTCAGCGAAGACTCGCAGGATCGCGTCCCGAGAACTCGCTCGGGTGAGCTGGGGACTAGGCATGAAACGAGTCTAGACGCTGACCGGCCAGCCGGTGAGCCGGCGTGCGGCTCTGCGGGCTCGATTCCATGCTGGCCGTACGTACGGTTAGTATACAGCCATGAATCTCGATCCAGAAGCAGGGGCGGTCCTCGCTGCGCTCGGGCCGGACATGACTGTCGCTGGCCGTAGCGTTCAGGACGCCCGGGCGGCGATGGTGCCGCTTGCCCGTCTGGTTGGTCCAGCCGAGCCTGTGTCGCAGATCTGTGATCTCACTGTTCCCGGCTATGTAGGCGATTTGTGGGTACGTCTCTATCGCCCGCGGCTCTCTGCTCCTGCACCCCTGGTCGTGTTCTTTCATGGTGGTGGTTGGGTGCTTGGTGGGATCGAGGCGAGCGACCGACCGTGCAGACTGCTCGCTCACGCGTCGCGGAGTGTTGTCGCGTCCGTGGAGTATCGGCTAAGTCCGGAAGTCAAGTTTCCCGGGCCCGTCGAGGACTGCTATGCGGCGACGCGT